>BNJV01003075.1_pt1 | contig 147514 bp, 141 predicted proteins | sample 8540591 | NCBI WGS metagenome assembly BNJV01 (sample SAMD00202457, study PRJDB9452) | human saliva metagenome | host: Homo sapiens
CGGACTGATTGATGGCCGTGCCCGCCGCGGTCCCTCGCTCACAGGCGAGGCCGTGGCGCGGTCAGCGGTGGGGCCGGGGGCGAGCGCGTGCTCGCCCCCGCGTCTTTATCGGGGGTTCCCGCGTTCTCGCCTGTATGAATGTACCGACAGACCCCGCGTAATGCGACCGACTGCTGGTATTTGCCGTGCGGGGAGCTGTTTGTGATGGGTAGAATAAAGCGCGCTTTGTTAGTAACGTAACAGCTTTAATGCCGTATGGAGATGCCTAAACAGGGCATTTCCACTGATTATGAGGGAGAGAGGAAACGTCATGAGCGATACCTCCCGTGCTCGGCCTCTGGCTGAAACGCTCGCCGCAATGGCGGCGTTGACCCCTGCACAGCACGCGCTCTTGGAGCGCATTTCGCACCATGCGACGCCCGTGACCGTGGCGGAGCTGGCTCAGGAAGCCGGCTTGCACGTGTCGAGCGTGCGCGAGACCCTTGACGGCCTGTTCGCCCTTGGCCTCGTGGAAAAGCAGCAGCTTCCCTCATCCGGTCGTGGCCGACCCGCGCTGGGCTATTCGACGATGACCCCGGCGGATCCCTCGTTTGCGGCGCAGATGCTGCACCAGCTCACCTCGTCGCTGCTGGCATGGCTGCGCGTTGATGCGGCTGACCCGGCGGCCTCGGTGCGTGAGATCGGCTCGCGCTGGGCGGACGCCGCCCTCGAGACGATGGCCGTGCCTGATCACAGCCATAATGCGAACCGTCGCCCCGTGCGCGACACCTTCAACATCGCGTCGCACCTGGGCAAGGTGCGCCTGTTTATGAACGCCATGGGCTTCGCGTCCGTCCCGCACGACACCGATCCGATGGCGGTCGTCCTGACTGCCTGCCCGTTCACTGAGCCGGGCACCCCCGACGACCTGGCCCTCGAGCTGCGCCGAGGCATCGTCGAGCGTGTGTTCGAGCGGACGGCGACAGGATTTGCCACGTGGTCACTGGAGGCGGATCCTTCCGACCCTCTGCGCCTGACTGTCTATATTCGACGGCTCGATGAGGCGAACCCGAAGCCGCTGTCGACGACCCTTCACTTCTTTGGTGGCGCGGCCGAGGCGGCCGGTGGGTACATGCGCGAACTGCCCTCCGCTGAGACTCCAGCGACTCTGGGTGAACTCGTCGATCAGCTCAGCTCAGAGAGCCCTGAGCTGGCGCGAATCCTCGCTGTGTCGAGCTACCTGGTCAACGAGCGCTCCGCTCGTCTGGACGCTGAGCTTGCGCCCGGCGCGCGCGTCGACGTGCTGCCTCCGTTCGCCGGCGGGTGAGATTTTTTAGTCATTTGTGTGAGGTGGTCAGGGTTGTAAAACAATCCTGACCGCCCCCGCGTAAGATGAACGGGAAGGCACTCCCGTCCCTGGAGGATCCCATGTCAGCTGAGATTGCAACCGGCATCACCGACGAGCCGCTGGATACTGGCGCGCTGATTGATAGCGCACGTCGGGATACGTGTGGTGCTGTGGCGTCCTTTGTTGGGGTGGTGCGTAACCATGACGGCGGAGAGAGCGTGGACGCGATCGAGTATTCGTCGCACCCCTCGTCGCAGCAGATTTTGCGGGACATCGTCATGGAATTTAAGGATCGTCCGGGCGTGCATTGCATTGTCGCGTGGCACCGCGTGGGGCACCTGGAGATCGGCGAGGATGCGATGGTCGTCGCCGTCGCTGCGGAGCATCGTGCGCAGGCATTCCGCACGGTCGAGGCCATTGTCGAGGACGTGAAGGCGAAGCTTCCGATCTGGAAGAAGCAGGAATTGACCGACGGTTCGCACAACTGGTCGGGTCTGTGAGATGACGGTCGGCGATCCTTTTTCCCGTGATGCGGCCGTTTCGGGGCGCACCGTTGCGCTTGCGCTGATCAATGCGTCCGTCCCGTACGAGGCCGGGGATCCCGCGCTGGAGCGTTTTTCGTCGCAATTGGCTGGTGTCCGGCATCGGCGAGGCCGGCCAGGCGCGTCTGGCAGCCGCGCGCGTGCTCGTGGTGGGCGCGGGCGGCCTCGGCTCCCCCGTCCTCCTGTACCCTGACGGCTGCGGGCGTCGGCACGATCGGCATCTGCGACTCCGACGTGGTCGAGGTGTCGAACCTTCAGCGTCAGCTCCTGCACGGCGAGGGCGACGTGGGGGATCCGAAGCCGGACTCCGCGGTGCGTCACCTGAGCGGACTAAACTCCTCGGTTCATTTTGAGCGCTACGGGCACGTGACTCGCGAGTGGCTGGAGGCACACGGTCGCGAGTGGGACCTGATCGTTGAATGCACGGATAGCTTCGATTCGAAGTACCTGGTCGCGGACTACTGTGCGGATTCCGGCGTCCCGCTGGTGTGGGGCACGGTCGTGTCGATGGCCTTCCAGGTGAGCGTCTTCTGGTCTGCGGCACCGGCCCCTGTGCCGTCGCTGACGCTGCGGAGCCTGCACCCGGTCAAGCCTGCCCCCGGGACGACGCCGGCCTCGCCGAAGGTTGGCGTGCTCGGCCCCGTGGTCGGCCAGGCGGGTACCGCGATGGCGACGGAGGCTATCAAGCTGCTGGTGGGCTTCGGTGAGCCGCTGATCGGGCGTGTCCTCATGACGGATGCGGCGACGCAGCGCGCCGACGTACTGACCTTCGCGCCGTGGGACTGAGCCCCGTCGCCGCCCCGTGCGCTGACGTCGCTGCGATCGTCGTCGGCGGCGGTGGGGAGAGCGCCTGGGTGGCGTCTCCAAGCCCGACCTGACGCTCGGCGGCGTGCGCCTCATTGATCGTGTGTGTGCTGCGCTCCAGGAGGCGTGCGGCGCGGGCTGTGTGGCCGTCGTGCCGCCGGCCGTTCGCGTCCCGGATGGTGTTCGACGAACCCTTGAGGATCCGCCGAACGGCGGCCCGTTGGCTGGCATTGACGCGGGCCTGCGGGCGCTGAGCGTCGGCAATGACGTCCTCGTCGTCATCGTTTCCGTCGACGCTCCCGGGGTGGGCGCTGTTCTGCCCGCCCTCCTCGAACCCCCGTTGGGTGAGGGGGCGGAGGGACGCATCGTGCGCGGCGGCGATCCGGAGCCTTTCGATCAGTACCTCATGGGCGTCTATCGCGCGGGCGCGCTGCGCCGCGTCCTCGACGAGGCCGTGGCTTCCCTTGGGTCCGTGCGCGGCGTGGGCGTGCGCCGGGTGCTGCGCGCCCTCGAGGTTGAGCGAGTGAGCGTGAGCGCCGACGTGTGTCGGGACATCGACACCCCTGCGGACGTGGCCTGGTGGGAGGCTTTGTTGGGCCAATAATTTGTGCTCGATACCCCCGAGGGTATAGATTTAGCTAGTAAGTGTTCTAGCCCCTATCCCACTCAAGGTGCACTCATGAATCTTCGTCACGGACAGCTGTGGCAGCGACTTGGGCTGACCGTATTGTCAGGAATTCTCGTTGCCTCCTTCGCTCCCGCTACTGCCGCAGCTCCTACAGGTGGCCAGGAAATGCATGGCGATACGGAGGCTGCCGACATCTCCCAGACAAATACGGACTCCAGCGTCGCCGCCCCGGTCGCGTCCCAGGACCGTGCGGCCTCGGACGGTGCCGATGCCTCCGACTCCGTAGAATCCACGGATTCCGCCGACGAGGCCACGGCCTCGTCCGAGGACGAAAGCACGGACGGTGTCGACGCGCAGGTCTACACCTTCCCCGGCGTGGATGGCCCCACCCGCATTCATGTTCTCTCGACGACGGGATCAGCGGACGCCATCCTGCTCGAGTCGCGCGGCGTCTTCGCGATGATCGACGGCTCGGAGGGCGTGGGTGCGCCCGACGGCAAGGATCCGCGCTACCCGCTGCGCAGCGGCACGGCTCCTGGCGGGGAAGGGGATACCGACTGGGTTCTTAGTTACATGTCCAACCATGGCGTCACCTCCTCGAACCTCGCGTTCTACCTGGGCACGCACGCCCACTCTGACCACATCGACAACGCGGACGATATCATCAGGAAGTTCCGCCCGAAAGTTATTCTCAGCCCCGAGTATTCCGACGCGTGGATCACGGATAAGTCACGTCTGTGGGACAACCAGTGGGTCTACGACAACATGATGGCGGCCGCGCGATGGGCTCAGGGCGCGTATGGCGCGTCGATCGTGCAGAACGTCAACGACTACAACACTCACATCGCGCTGGGTGATATGGATGTCCAGATTATCCCCACGGATCCGGCCGAAACTACAAGAAGACCGGTGTTCGCGATGCAAACCTCATCGCATATACCGCGAAGGTGAGTGCATTCGGGCATTCCGCCTACCTGGCCGCCGACCTCGAGGCTGACGGTGGCTACGAGGACCGCATCGCACCGATCGTTGGGCATGTCGACATGCTCAAGGCTGGTCACCACGGCCTGCCGACCTCGAACACGGAATCATTCCTGAGCGCCCTGTCCCCATCGGTCATCGTCCAGACGGGTCCCGAATGGTATTCGCCCGATCGGCTCACGGCCTCCGTCGTTGACGGAACGACCGTGTGGGCACCCATGAATCAACTCTGGTCCTCCGGGCACATCCCGTCACTCATCGCGACCTTCGCGCCGTCGGGCATCTCCTACAACGATATCTCCGGCGCCTCGTGGGGCCACGAATACGGCGGTCGCACCCCGCGCGCCTGGTGGTTCAAGGGTGGCCGACCTGCGGCCACGACCGGCTGGTGGAAGGGGGCGAGTGGGTCCTGGTACTACTTCGCGGGCAAGCCCTCCGCCGAGGCCTCGGCGTGGATCAATGACGGCGGCCAGTGGTACTGGATGGACGCCACCGGCGCGATGGCGACCGGTTGGATTCATGACGGAAAAGCACGGTACCACCTGGATTCCGCAGGGCATCCGGCAGGTGACGGGTGGAGTCTCATCGACGGCTCGTGGTACTACCTGAGCGGCGGTCGCGTCGCGACCGGTTGGTTCTACGACGCGGGCTCCTGGTACTACCTGAATGGCGCGACCGGCGCGATGGCCACCGGATGGACCCAGGTCGATGGTACCTGGTACTACCTGAACTCGTCGGGTGCAATGGTCACCGGCTGGATGAACGGCGGCGGCACCTGGTACTACCTGACCGGCAGTGGAGCGATGGCCACCGGCTGGCTCTACGACGGCGGCTCCTGGTACTATCTGGAGCCGATGACCGGCGCGATGGCGGTCGGCTGGGTGCAGGCGGACGGCAAGTGGTACTACCTGCGGGCCTCGGGTGCGATGGTCACCGGTTGGCTGAACGGTGGGAGCGCCTGGTACTACCTGGACGGCAGCGGCGCTATGGCCACGGGCTGGATCCTGGATCATGGGGCTTGGTACTACATGAACGGCACAGGCGCCATGGTCACCGGCACGCAGGAGATCGACGGTCGTTTGTCGACCTTCTCTCCGTCGGGACGCTGGGTCGGCTACGCCTCCTGATCGAGGAGCCGGCGACATCCTCACAAAGCGCCGCCCGCCGCGTATTGACGCAGGTGGGCGGCGCTTGCTGACTGTGCTGTGGAGGTAACATCCCCATGTGAAAGGACCGCCATGACGTTCCTTCGCGCCCGCCCAACAGCGGCCCTGACAATGGCTGTCGTAGCTGCCGCGGCCTGGTTCGTTTCTGGTGTCCGGGGCGGCGGCCGCCCGCGAGATCGCCACACTCGAGCCTTCGGCTCGGAGTGATCGATCTCGAAGCCCGGCCAGGCCTTGCCGCCGCCCCCGGACACTAACGAGCCGAGGCCTCGTTTCTTGCTGTTTGTGGGGTCAGCGCTGTTCGTCGAGCTGGTGGAAGATCGCCGCGAGCAGGGGCGTGACCACCTCGAGGGTATCGAGCGCACCTCCACGTGAGCCGGGGGAGGAGACGATGAGCGCGCCCGAGGAGTCACGCGCGGTCACGCCGACGACCTCGCGGGACAGGCCCGACAGGGGCGTGTTCGTCAGGCCGTGGGCGCGAATCTGCTCGGCGATGCCGGGGATCTCGACCTCGACGATCGAGCGGACGACCTCGGGCGCGTAGTTGCCCACGCCGAAACCCGAGCCGCCCAGGACCAGGATGAAGCGGGCGCCGGCCTCGAGCGCGCCGCGAATCTCCGTCTCGAGGATGTCGGCGCTCTCGGGGATCGCCGCGATTGACACGGGACCCAGGCCCGCCTCGGCCAGCGCTGCCGTACAGGCGGGGGTCGCCCGATCCTCCTTCGTGCCGCGCTGGATGCGGTCCGAATAGGTGATGACGTGGGTGCTGATCTGGCTGAGGTCGTAGTCGACGGGCTTGGGCATGGTGTCCTCCAAGGGTGATGCGTACGAATGTGATCCTAGTCCCTTCCTCGCGGTGAGGTGGGTCTGGGAGCCGAGCGTGGTCGCGAGGCGATTTTGTGCGTGCGTGGGCCGAGGCAAAAGAAGGATGCGGGCGTCGGTGCGTGTTGAGAGGTGGTCGCGGCAACTCGCAAGTAGTAGAATGTTCCGTTTTATCATGGATGAAGCCATGTTTAATGCGCGCGCATGTTTCCTCATATCGCAAGCAAAAGTAATGATTTGGGCGCTTGTGGGTGAATGCTTGCGCGTCCGTATCTCGAGTTGTTAGATTTAATACGTTCCATTCCCTCTCAAAAAGGAGACACGAGTGCGTTCCCTTCGCGTCCTCCCCGCCATCGGCGCCGCCGCCCTGGCGCTCGCTGCCTGCGCGGGCGGCTCTACCCCCGACTCCACGGCCTCGGCCGAGGCGACGCAGCCCGCTGAGACCACCGTCCTCAACGTGTACGCCGCCGCCTCTCTCACCGAGACTTTCGGCGAGCTCGAAGAGATCTTCGAGGAAGCCAACCCCGGCGTGGACGTGCGCTTCAACTTCGCGGGTTCCCAGGACCTCGTGACCCAGCTCGGCGAAGGCGCGGACGTCGACGTCCTGGCCACCGCCAACGAATCCACCATGAAGAAGGCCGCCGACGCCTCGCAGGTCGACGCGCAGACCATCTTCGTCACCAACACCCTCACCCTCATCACGACGCCCGGCAACCCGGCGGGCGTGACCGGCCTCGACTCATCGCTCGACGGCGTCAAGCTGGTGATCTGCGCACCCGAGGTTCCCTGCGGCAAGCTCACCAAGACTCTCACGGAGAAGCTCGGCGTGACCCTGAACCCCGTCTCCGAGGAGCAGTCCGTCACCGACGTGCGTGGCAAGGTCTCCTCCGGCCAGGCCGACGCCGGCATCGTCTACAAGACCGACGCCCTCGCCGAAGGCGACGCCGTCGACACTGTCGCCATCCAGGGTGCCGACGAGGCCGTCAATAAGTACCCGATCGCCCTCGTGAGCGCCTCGACCAAGAAGGATCTGGGCCAGAAGTGGATCGACCTGGTCCTGTCCGCCGATGGTCAGAAAAATCCTCGAAGGCGCCGGCTTCACGCCCGCCGCGAAGTAACATCGACGCGTGAAGTCACGTAGGACGCCCGCCGTCAGCCCCCTGCCCATCTGGGCGGGGTGCCTCGGCGCGCTCGCCCTGTGCTTCCTGGTCCTGCCCCTGGCCTTCATGCTGGGGCGCGTCAACTGGGCCACCCTCGGCGCGACGCTCGCGACTCCGGAGGCTGCCTCGGCCCTGGGCCTGTCGCTGCGCACGTGCGCCGTAGCGCTCGGCGTGGACCTCCTCCTCGGTGTTCCCGCCGCCCTCGTTCTGTCCCGCTCGTGGCGGGGCGTGCGCGTCGCCCGCATCCTCGTCGCCCTGCCGCTCTCGCTGCCGCCCGTCGTCGCCGGCATCGCGCTGCTTGCGGCCTTCGGCCGACGCTCGACCCTCGGGGCGTTCCTCAGCGGTGCCGGCCTCGACATCGCGTTTACGACGAGCGCCGTCGTCATCGCGCAGGTCTTCGTCTCACTGCCCTTCCTCATCGTCACCCTCGAGTCCGCGATGCGCGCCCGCGAGCAGGGACTCGACGAGATGGCCTCCTCTCTGGGGGCCTCGCCCTCGCGCGTCTTCTGGCGGATCACCCTGCCCACGGTCCTGCCTGGCCTCGGGCGCGGGACCGCCCTCGCGTTGGCCCGCTGCCTCGGCGAGTTCGGGGCGACCCTCACCTTCGCCGGCTCCATGCAGGGCGTCACCCGCACGATGCCGCTCCAGATCTACCTGGCCCGCGAGTCCGACGCGGATCTGGCCCTCGCGCTCGGCGTGGTCCTCCTCGGCGTCGCGGCCGCCGTCGTCGCACTCACGGAAACCCCGTGGGCACGGCTCTCTTCGCTCCTTCGTTTCACGAGGCGTGGGCGTGCCTCCGCTCCCGCTGCCCCCTCCGCGCCCGCGGGCGAGGCAGGGGAGGGCGTGGCCGTGCGCGTCGCCGGAACCGTGGATGCGCGCGGCTGGAACGTGGACGCGGAACTGCGCCCCGGCCTCGTCTCCGCGGTCGTCGGCCACAACGGCGCCGGAAAGTCGACGCTCGCCCAGGTGATCGCCGGGACCCTACGCGTGAATAGCGGGACCGTCAGCATCGGCGAGCGAGTCGTCGACGATTCCGCCACGTTCGTGCCTGCCCGCCGGCGCGGCGTCGCCATGGTCTCCCAGGCGCCCCGCATCTTCACCCACATGAGCGTCCTGTCCAACGTCGCCTTCCCCCTGCGTGTGCGCGGGGTGGGGCGCGCGCAGGCCCGGGCGGCCGCGCTCGAACAGCTGCGCGCCGTGGGGATCGCCGACCTTGCTTTCAGGCGCGCCTCCGACCTGTCCGGCGGCCAGGCCGCCCGCGTCGCGACCGCACGCGCCCTCGTCTTCCGCCCCGAGGTTCTCATCCTCGACGAGCCCACGGCAGCCCTCGACGTCGAGGCCACCGCCCAGGTTTCCGCCGTCCTGCGCGAGCGCCTGGCGGGTACGGGAATCACGACCCTGCTGGTCTCCCACGACATCGCCGAGGTCCTGTCCCTCGCCTCCCACATGATCGTCATGGGGGAGGGGCGCATCGTCGAGGAGGGCGAACCCGCCCGCGTGCTCGCCTCGCCCGCGTCGGTGTTCGCGGCCCGCTTGGCCGGACTCAACATCGTGAGTGGGTGTCCCGTGTCGCGCCCCGGCATGGTCGGCGTGCGCGTCGGCGATGGGACGCTGTGGGCGGCCGACCTGTCGGGGTATGGCTCAGGCAGTGCCGGTGTCGCCGAGGCTGTGGCCGGTGACGCGGACGATTCCGCCGCTTGCGGTGGGCGCGGCCAGCTGGACCGCGTCGCCCTCACCTTCCTGCCCGAGGCCGTGGCCCTGTCCCGCGAGGAGGCCCACGCCTCGCCGCGCTCCGTCCTGCCCGGCGTCGTCGCGGGCATCGACGTCGACGGCTCCCTCGTGAGCGTGCGCGTCGCGCTCGCAGAGGGCGTCGTCGTGACCGCCCGCGTCACCGCCGCCGCCTGGTCTGAGCTGGGCCTCGGGGTTGGCGATCGCCTCTGGGTGAGCGTCAAGGCCACCCAGGTCCGAGCGATCCGCGTCGCGGTCGGCTCCTGATCGGTGCGTTCATCGGGTGACGTACTCGCGTCGGGCCTTGTGAGGCACTGCTTCATCACGTGATCTGCGGCAGCTGGGCCCTATGGGTGGCTGTGTTAACCCTTCAATGCGCAGCTGGGCCCTACTAGTGGAGCGTGGGCGCACCTGCCCACGCTCCACCTAAGGGGTTAACGTGCGCATTGTCAAGTCCCGGGTTTTGTGGAGGCTTGTTTAGGCCGCTTTCTTTCGTGTTGTTGTGTGTTTGTTTTCTGCTTGTTGCGGTGTGATTCCGCCCAGGGCGAGGTGAGGGCGGCTTGTGTTGTACCAGTGGACCCAGGCTGAGGTTTCGCGTTCGACCTCGCGCCGATCGCGCCAGGGGCCGGCGTAGCCGGGACGTGCTTTGTTGTAGATGAGTTCGGCTTTGTATAAGGAGTTCAAGGCCTCGGCTAGAGCGTTGTCGTAGGAGTCGCCGGTGGATCCTACTGAGGCTATGGCCTTGCATTGGGCTAGTGCCTGTCCGTAGCGCACGTCGCGGTATTGCACGCCCCGATCGGAGTGGTGCACAAGCCCTCGAGTGTCTATGTTTTTCGCGGCGTCGCTGGCAGATCGCCATGTTCAATGCGTCCAGGGCCAGGTCAGTACGCAGCGAGGACGCGACCTTCCAGCCCAAGATTTTTACGAGAGCACACGTCGGTAACGAAAGCGACGTAGACCCAGCCAGCCTGGGTTGGCACGTAGGTAATGTCTGCGACCCACAACTCGTTGAGGTCATGGGCCCCAAAATGCCGATTGACCAGGTCCAAGGGGCATGCATGGCGCGGTGCTGAGGCCGTGACATGGCGGGTCCGGCGCCGACTCACGCCACGAATACCCATACGCCGCATCAGTCTCTCGACCGTGCAGCGCGCCACGTGTCCCACGCCCAACTCGTGAGTGTTGAGGAAGGCGTGCATTTTGCGCACCCCGAACACGCAGTAGTTCTCCTCCCACACGCGTCTGATCACGTCTGTGAGCGCCTCGTCGCGCACGCTGCGCGCCGACAAGGCACGAGTCCGAGCAGCGTAATAGGCACTGGGAGCAACCCGCACCCCTGACTGGGACAAGACAGTGCAGATCGGCTCGACTCCCCACCGATGCCGGTTGGCCTCGATGAAATCGTAAACTAACGCGCGAGGCGGTCGAGCTCCGCCCCGAAAAAAGCTGACGCCGCCTTCAAGATCTCATTGGCTCGGCGCAGTTCACGGTTTTCAGCTTCCAGCGCCCGGATGCGGGCCTCTTGATCACTGACCTCGCCGCGCTCATTGCGTCCGCCCTGCTCCACGGCACGCACCCAGGTACGCAACGCCTCAGGATTGACCCCCAACTGGCCGCCAATACGCTTGATAGCACCCTTGCGCCTAGAAGGATCAGCACGAGCCTCCAACGCCATACGCGTCGCACGCTCACGCAACTCCATCGAATACTTACGCTGACCAGACATCCCAAACCTCCAATCCGGCCTAAGACACTCTCCACAATACCCGGGACACATCACATTGAGGGGTTGAGGGTGCCACCTGCCGGGTTAATTCTCCACTGAGCGGGTTCACGTGTGTTCTCGCGACGAGGTCGGTGCGGGGTTTTTGTCGAAGGGTTGATTTTTGAAACGCTTCATATGTTGTAATTCTTGGTTTTCGGATGAGTGGGATCGGCACCTCCAAACCGCGAAACAAATCCTATTTTCGCGGTTATTCTGCGGTTTTAGTTCGTGCCCTTCCCTCGGTGGTGGACAGCTTTGACTCTGCGAAAGGGGTTTCCTAAGTTGTGGTGAGAAGCCAGGAGGTACCTCATGACAACACAGGGTCACCACGAGGCAACGCGCCCCTACCAGCTCGGCATCGACGTCGGCTCCACCACGGTCAAGGCCGTCGTCCTGGACGGAAACCGCCGACTCTTCTCCGACTACCGGCGCCACAATGCCGACGTGCGCGCATCCCTAGGAGCCCTCCTCGCCGACGTCGAACGTGCCCTGCCCGGCGCCCGCGTCCACGCGGCCATCACCGGCTCCGGCGGCCTGACCACCGCCCGCGCCATGGGCATCCCCTTCGTCCAAAGAAGTCATCGCCGGCACCGAGGCCACCCAGCGCCTCCACCCCGAGGTCGACGTCGTCATCGAGCTGGGCGGCGAGGACGCCAAGCTCACCTACCTGCATCCCACCCCCGAGCAGCGTATGAACGGTACGTGCGCGGGCGGCACCGGCGCCTTCATCGACCAGATGGCCACCCTCCTACACACGGACGCCGCGGGCCTGGGTGAGATGGCGACCCACCACACCCAGCTCTACCCGATCGCCTCGCGCTGCGGCGTCTTCGCCAAGTCCGACATCCAGCCCCTCATCAACCAGGGCGCCGCCCACGAGGACCTGGCCGCCTCCATCTTCAACGCCGTCGCCACCCAGACCATCGCGGGCCTGGCATGCGGGCGCCCGATCCGCGGAACCGTCATGTTCCTCGGCGGCCCCCTGCACTTCCTGCCCGCCCTGCGTGAGGCCTACAAGGCGCTCCTGCCCAAGGCCGACGCCTTCGTCACCCCCGATGACGCCCAGCTCTACGTTGCGATCGGCGCGGCCCTCCTCGCCGAGAAGGAGGCCGCCAAGAAGGTGTGCCAGGCCGAGGAAGCGGGCGCCACCTCCGTCGACGCCCGCGGCGACAAGCTCACGACCCTCATGGAGCGCCTCGCCGCCGCTCCCGTGCAGGTCGAGTCCCCGCGCATGGACCCCCTCTTCGCGACCCCCGAGGACCGCGAGGAGTTCATGGCCCGCCACAGCCTCGACGTCATCCCCAAGGCCAGCCTCGACGAGGCCGAGGGCCGCTGCTGGCTCGGCATCGACGCCGGCTCGACGACGATTAAGGCGGTCGTCATCGACTCCCAGGACCGCATCGTCTTCACCCACTACGCCTCCAACGAGGGCGACCCCGTGGCCGCTGCCGTCGACATCGTGCGCGCCGTGCGAGGCGCGCTGCCGCAGGGCTGCGAGATCGGCCGCTCGTGCGCGACCGGCTACGGCGAGGGCCTGGTCAAGGCCGCCCTCACCATGGACGAGGGCGAGATCGAGACGATGGCCCACTACCGCGCCGCAGAATTCATCTGCCCCGGCGTCACCTCCGTCATCGACATCGGCGGCCAGGACATGAAGTACCTGCGCATCCGCGACCACGCGGTGGACTCCATCTCCGTCAACGAGGCGTGCTCCTCGGGTTGCGGCTCCTTCCTGCAGACCTTCGCGCAGACCATGGGCACCGACGTGCGTTCCTTCGCCCGGATGGCCATGGAGTCGGAATCTCCCGTGGACCTGGGCACCCGCTGCACGGTGTTCATGAACTCCTCCGTCAAGCAGGCGCAGAAGGAAGGCGCTGACGTGCGCGACATCAGCGCCGGCCTGTCCTACTCCGTCGTGCGCAACGCCCTCTACAAGGTCATCAAGCTCAAGGAGCCTCGGCCCTCGGTGAGCGCGTCGTCGTGCAGGGCGGTACCTTCCTCAACGACTCCGTGCTGCGCGCCTTCGAGCTGCTCACCGGCCGCGAGGTCGTGCGCCCCGACATCGCCGGCCTCATGGGCGCGTACGGCGCGGCCCTGACCGCGCGGATGCACGACACGGGGGAGGGGACCTCGACACTCGCGACGATCGAGGCCCTCGAGGGCTTCGGCGTCGACACCACGCGCAAGACCTGCCGCCTGTGCCAAAACCACTGCCAGATGACCATCTCGACGTTCTCCAACGGCGAGCGTCACGTGTCGGGCAACCGCTGCGAGCGCGGCGCATCCCTGGAGCGCGTCCCCAAGAAGTCCGACCTGCCCAACCTCTACGACTGGAAGTACAAGCGGATCTTCGGCTACCGCCGCCTCACCGAGAAAAAAAGGCGTTCCGCGGCGACATCGGCATCCCGCGCGTGCTCGGCATGTACGAGAACTACCCGTTCTGGTTCACGATGCTCACTGCTCTGGGCTTCCGCGTCATGATCTCGGGCCGCTCCAACCACGACCTCTTCGAGACCGGCATGGAGTCCATCCCCTCGGAGAACGTGTGCTACCCGGCCAAACTCGTCCACGGGCACATCGAGTCCCTGCTGGACAAGGGCATCACGACGATCTTCTACCCCTGCGTCGACTTCGAGCAGAAGCTCACCGAGTCCGAAAACTCCTTCAACTGCCCCATCGTGGCGACCTACCCCGAGGTCATCCGCAACAACATGGAGCGCCTGGCGGAGCCCGGCACCAAGTTCATCAGCCCCTTCGTGAACTTTGGCAACCGCGAGTACCTGCCCGCTCACCTGTCCAAGACCTTCAAGGAATACGGCTATGACATCGCGCCCGAGGAGATGAAGGCCGCCCTGGACAAGGCGTGGGAGGAAGACGCCGCCGTCAAGGCCGAGATTCGCGCGAAGGGCGTCGAAACCATCGAGTGGATGCGTGAGCACGGCGTGCGCGGCATCGTGCTCGCGGGCCGCCCCTACCACCTCGACCCCGAGATCAACCACGGCATCCCCGAGGTCATCGTGGGCCTGGGAATGGCTGTCCTCACCGAGGACTCCATCATCGACGCGCGCCTCGAGCGCCCCCTGCGCGTCCTCGACCAGTGGTCCTACCACTCGCGCCTCTACGAGGCCGCCGCCCGCGTCGGCGACGAGCCCGACCTCGAGATGGTCCAGCTCAACTCGTTTGGCTGCGGCGTCGACGCGATCACCGCCGACCAGGTCCAGGAGATCCTCGAAGGCCGCGGCGACGTGCACACCGTCCTTAAGATCGACGAGGTCTCCAACCTGGGCGCGGCCAAGATTCGCCTGCGATCCCTCGACGCGGCGATCACCGAGCGCGCATCCCTCGCCTCGACAATCGACGAGGTCGGGGCCGGGGACGGCGAAAACGGCGCGGGCCGGGCGCAGCTGGCCCCCGCCTCGTCCGTGGGCCTGGTGTCGGGTTCCGTCGACACGGCCACCCTGCGCGACCCCTCCGGCGACGCCGCATGCGAGGAGGAGGCCGGACACATCCAGCCCCGCGCCGTCTTCACCGAGGAGATGCGCGAGGCCGGATACGAGATCCTCGCGCCCCAGATGTCCCCGATCCACTTCCGCTTCCTCACCCCGCTGTTCGCAACCGCGGGCCTGAAGGTGCGCGTCCTCGAGCACACGAGCCGCACCTCCATGGAGGTCGGCCTCAAGTACGTCAACAACGACTCGTGCTACCCGGCGATCGTTGTCATCGGCCAGCTCCTCGACGAGTTCATCTCCGGGCGCGCCGACCCCGACCGCACGGCCGTGGGCATCACTCAGACGGGCGGCATGTGCCGCGCCAGCAACTACGCGGCCCTGCTGCGCAAGGGCCTGCGTGACGCCGGATACCCGCAGGTGCCCGTCATCGCGCTGTCCGTCCAGGGCATCGAGGACAACCCCGGCTTCCACCTCGGCGTCCCGCATATCCACAAGGCCATCCAGGCATTCGTCATCGGCGACGCCATCCAGTCGATGCTGCTGCGCGTGCGCCCCTACGAGGCCACCCCCGGCTCCGCGATGGACCTGTACCGCACGTGGGACGGCTACGTCCAGGAGTGGATCACCTCGGGACGCGTGGCGGCCCTCGGCGGACGCGTTTCCTACGGGAAGATCATCCGCGAGTGCGTGCGCGCCTTCGATGCCCTGCCCCTGCGCGACATCCCGCGTAAGCCGCGCGTCGGCCTGGTCGGCGAGATCCTCGTGAAGTTCCACCCCGACGCCAACAACCACGCCGTCGACGTCATCGAGGCCGAGGGCTGCGAGGCCGAACTACCCGGCCTCATGCAGTTCTTCCACAACTCCGTGGCCACCGCCGCGTGGGACAAGGAGAACCTGGGCATCGAAGGCAAGCAGCGATACATCATGCCGATCGTGCTGTGGGCGCTCAAGAAGTACGAGAAGCCCGTGCACCGCGCCTTTGCGGCCACGAACGGCAAGTTCGAGCCGCAAAGGCCCATCGAAGAGATGATCTCTCGCTCCCAGGACATCGCCCGCCTGGGCAACCAGGCCGGCGAAGGCTGGTACCTGACCGCCGAAATGGTCGACATGATCGAACACGGCTGCCCGAACATCATCTGCGCCCAGCCCTTCGCGTGCCCTGCCCAACCACATCGTCGGCAAGGGCATGTTCCGCGCGCTGCGTACCCGCTACCCCGAGGCCAACATCGTGGCCGTCGACTACGACCCGGGTGCCTCCGAGGTCAACCAGCTCAACCGCATCAAGCTCATGCTGGCCACCGCCCTGCAGGACCCGGAGGCGCGCGACAGCGAGGTTCTCCAGCTCGTGGACATCGAAGAGCCCGCGTCGTGCGGCGGGTCCAGCTCGGTCATGCTCGGCATGCCGACGATCCCCAGCAGGCGGGCAGCCTTCCGCTGAGCGTGCCCCGGCCGGCGCGGCGCATTGACGCGCGCGGGGGGTGACTCGAGCGAGTCACCCCCACGCGCGTCCGTTCGCGAGGCCGACGCGGCCTACACCGTCAAGCTTCCATGCGCGATCTCAAAGCCCGCCGACGCCCAGCCCGTGCTGTACGACAGACGCACCGAGACCTCGCGCGTGCCCGAGGACGGCCAGGGCACCTCAAGGAAGCCCGTCTCGCCCGGCGCGACATCCAGGGACGCCGAATACTCCCACGTTTCGTGGCCCTCCTCGACCACGCGGCACAGGAAATCCAGATCCGACGTGGACGTGAACGTCATGTGGTTGCGTACCGTCACCCCCGAGTACGAGGGTGCCACCGTCACCGGCGCGTAGTGCAGCTCCTCGGCGCGCACCTCACTCAAGAGCGGGAAGTCCGTGTCCGCATACTCCGGGCGCGTCGGATCCAGCGCACGGGCGGCGCGGATCCCCTCGTCCTCCTCGCCCACGTTCCACGCAATGACGCTCGGGTGCGCGCGATCCCGACGGAGCGCGGCCTCGATGGCCTCGTCGCGAGCGGGACCCGGCTCGTACATCGTCGAGGCGCGGTCAATGATGTACAGGCCGTACTGGTCCGCCAATTCGTAGAAGCACGCGTGCGCGGGCCCCTGCTCGATCGCAACCGCGTTCACGCCGTGGCGCTTACACCACACGATGTCGTCGAGCATCTCCGGGATGATGACGGCCAGGCCCGTGCGCCCGTCGCACTCGTTGCGGCGCACGCCGCGCAGCGTCAGCGGGCGGCCCGCCAGGCGCAAGCCCTCGGGGGTCGCCGTCAGGTCGCGGAAGCCGAGGTCAAGGGAGACCGTGTCCTTGACGCCCTCCTCGTCGCGCAGCGTCACAATCAGCCGGTACAGCGCCGGCTCCTCGGCGCTCCACGGGATCACGTCCAGACCCCGCGCGGTCACAACCTCATCAGGAGAAGCGACCGCAGACCACAGCCTCTCCTGCTCGGCCTCATTCACGAGCGCGGCGTGAACCTCGACACCGCCCGTCGTTTCAACCCGCAGCGTCAGCGCGCCCGCGCGACCATCGTGGGACGCCACCGGCACCACGTCCACGATGTGCGCCGGAGGCCTGGCCTCCAACGACACCTCGCGGAATAAACCGTGGCAGCACACCGGCGAATCCATCAGCAACACGGCGAGCGTATGCGAGTGAGTAGGCTGCAACGCGCCGGTCACGTCGAAGGCCGCAGGAATGAAACCGTCCGCGCAGAAACCAACGAACGTTCCATCAACCCACGCGTAGAGAGGGCCGGAGAAGCCGCCGAACGTCAGCGTCATCATCCAGCCGCGCTCAACCGCCTCCTTCAATGGGGCATCGAAGATGAACTCGCGGCGCAGGATCGAGGCGCGAACCGAATCCGCGGCGGGTTCTCCCCGGGCTTCGGCCGCCCTGCGGGCCTCCTCCTCGCGGCGCAGCCACAGGTCGTCGAGCTCAAGAATGCCGGGGATGGACGTGGCCTCAAAGTCGCGTTGGTGGGGCGTACGCTCGATCAGCTCGGCAACAGTGCCCGACACACCCGTGACCTGCCAGGTGCTGGACAGTATCTGAAGTGGCCTGCGTGACCTCCACGTCGCGTGCACCGTCAAGCGGTTCACCGACGCCCCCGGGTCCCGCAGCCCCGCTACGTCAGGTTCCGGGATGTGTTTCATGTAATAAAAGTAGCATTAAGTGATTAGTCATGGAACGGCATGATTTCCTGAAATACAGGTAAATACGCCTTGACATGCGAAATAACTACGGGTGACAAATGGGACGGCGACCATATTCTGGGATTTTTGGTCACGGCGATGGGCACAATTGCCGTCCCGGGGAGGTGGCGTTCGGGCGTAACGAACCCCGGCCTCGTCCCTGAGAGCAGGAACGAGGCCGGGGTCGATGCAGGATGCGGGGGGTATGCCCCTCGCGTTGACTGCGTGCTTACTTCGCGGCGGACTCGCGATCCGAGTCGCGCGTGATCTTACGGGCGAAGCCGTAAAGCAGCCACGTCGCGCCCGCGAAGAACACGAGGCCCAGCACGTTCGCGATCGGTGTGAAGCCATCGCCGATGAACGGCAGCGCCAGCGGGGATTCGAGCCCGTCGCGCCCGCGATGCCCGCGTAGACGACGCCGAACAGGGACTCGCCCACGATCAGGCCCGTCGCAGCCAGCGTGCCGAAACGCTTCGCGCGCTCCACATCCACCTGCTTGTCAGCCCACCTGTTGTACAGGAAGCCCACAAGCGCACCGATCGGGATCAGGACCGTCAGGGAAGCGGGCAGGTAAATACCCATGCCGACAGCCAGCGGAGGCAGGGCGAGCTTGCCCTTCGACGCGGGGCGCAGGACCTCGTCAATGATGATGACGACAACGCCGATCGCGGCACCGATACCCAGGAGCTTCCAGTCGATGCCACCACCGAGCACGCCCTTCGCGAGCGAGGAAATCAGCGAGGCCTGCGGGGCCGCCAGCGCGTCCGGACCAGCGCCGGGCGCACCCTGGAAGCCGAAGGAGTTCTGCATGAGCTCCAGGACCGGGGGAATGATCAGAGCGCCGAAGACGACACCGATGATCAGGGCGACCTGCTGCTTCCACGGGGTCGCGCCCACCAGCTGGCCCGTCTTGAGGTCCTGCAGGTTATCGTTCGCGATCGTCGCGATACAGAAGACGATCGCGGAGGTGAACAGCGTGTAGGCGATGAGCGCCGTGTTCTCCTCCGTCGTCGAGCCGCGGCCGTGCACCGCCAGGATGACGACCGCCGTGATGACGACGACCAGCAGGCCGACGCCGGACACCGGCGAGTTCGACGAGCCGATCAGGCCGGCCATGTAACCGCAGACCGCCGCGACCAGCAGGCCGGCGAGCAGGATGAACAGGACCGAGATGGCGATCAGAACGGCCGTGTTGTGCTCAATCTGCGTGCCGCGCATGAACCACCACAGCAGGCCGGCGATCGGAATCATGGCCACGAAGATGGAGACGATGACCCACTTGCCGGGGATGTCCTGCTCGGTGCGGTCGATCTGCGCGCCGTCCTCGTTGGCGCTACGCGAGGCGCGCAGCGACTCGGACATGCCGCGGGCGATTGGGCCCATGATCTTGATGAGCGTCCAGATGGCGGCGACCGCCATGACGCCCGCGCCGATGAAGCGCACGTCCGACTTGAAGACCGTCGACAGGGCGTCAGTCAGGTCCTCAGCGCCGTCCAGCTGGCCGTTCGCGTACAGGGGCAGCAGAACGCCGTAGGAGATAGCCATGCCGATCAGCATCGCGATACCCACCGTCATGCCGACCAGGTGGCCCACGCCGATCAGGGCGAGGGACAGGGAGGTAGAGATCATCGTGCCCGTCGAGCCAATCTTGAAAGCCGTTCCGACCTCGGAGGCCGCGACCTTCATATAGCCGAGGAGTGCCATCACGGCCGAGGCCAGCGCGCCCCAGGTGATCGCCAGCAGGCCGCGCTTGTTGTCCTCGCCGGCCTCCTGGGAGTCGCCGACCTTGAGGATCTCAGCGCCTGCCACGCCCTCCGGGTAGGGCAGGTCCGAGCCGGTCACGAGCGCGCGACGCAGGGGGATCGAGTACATGACGCCCAGTGAACCGCCGACCGCGCACACGAACATGGTCTGCCAGTAGGGGAAGCCACTCCACCAGCCGACAATCACGAGGCCGGGGAGAACGAAGATGACCGCCGATAGTGTGCCGGCCGCCGAGGCGATGGTCTGGACGATGTTGTTCTCCTGGACCGTGTGGTCGCCCCAGAAGCGCAGAACCGCCATCGAGATGACGGCTGCCGGGATCGACGTTGCAAACGTCAGGCCAACCTTCAGGCCCAGGTAGACGTTCGCGGCCGTGAACAGCAGCGTAATAATGCCGCCGAGGATGATGCCGCGGAGGGTCAGTTCTTTGAGCGACGTTTGCTTCGTCGCGTTTGGCGCAGACACGAAAAATCCTTCGCTACCATGAATAGATACTCTGCAAGAGTAGTGCATTTATGAGTGGGCGTGAATCCTATGCGGTCACTTAATCTCATTTTTAATCGATCTAAATTTCGAGGTTGCGCCTGTTTCGTGTGCTGTGTGCGCTGCCTGTGATCGTGTGGCTGTGTGGCCCTGCTCCCAGGCTGCGGTGTGGCCCTGCTCCCAGCTCGCCCGGTTGATTTGCGTGCGCAGGGGGAGGGGTAGTAGAGTATCCAGGCAAAGGTAGCGTGTCCGAGCGGCCGAAGGTGCAGCACTCGAAATGCTGTGTGGTGTCACAGCCACCCTGGGTTCAAATCCCAGCGCTACCGCCGCTGCCGCCCGGCCCCATTGGGGCCGGGCGGTTTTGTATGCCTGCCTGACCTGTGGGCCAGGTCGCTGTGTGTGCCGGTGGGCGGCGGCCCGCCCGCGAGATCGCCACACGCGAGCTGCGCTCGGAGTGGTCGATCTCGAGGCCCGCCCTGGCCCTGCCGCCACCCACCGGCACCGCAGCCTGGTCCCTCTACTCCCTGTGGGCGTCACGGGGGTCTCGCGTGTTGAGTTTTTGGGCTGCTCTGGTGCGTGTTGTTACAAACGTCGTCAATCCAAGGAGTTTTTCGTGTGGATTTCTGCCCCGTTGTTACAAACGTCGTCAATCCGAGGGCTTTTTCGCTGAAAATGGCGGTTTTTGGGCTTAGATTGACGACGTTCGTCACAGGGGTCCTCGTGAGGCGATTGGAATCGCGTTGGTTTGACGACGTTTGTAACATTGGCCGCTCACTGGTCGCCCGGCCAGGCCCCGCCGCCGCCCATTAATTTCGCACGTAATTCCCCTGTGGTTTGTTCAATCATTGAATTTGCATTGTTGGAATTGCAACGTTTTTGGGGTGTCTCGAAAAATGACCACGATAAATTACGTGCGAAATGTGGGGGCGGTGGTGTCGTTGCTGCCCGTGGGCACCGCAGCCAGGCCCCGTCGGCCAGGCGGCCCGCTTGTCTGAAACCGGCGTCGCCTTTGCAGGCGCCGGCCGAGCCTCGATTGAAACCGCCGTCGCCTTTGCGGGTGAGAATTGGGCGTTTTTGGTGCAGTTTTCGGGTGCAGTGGTGATGTCGGTTTCAGCGTTCCCTTGTTGGGGGCGCGCAGTGGTGATGGTGGTTTCATGCTGGCCTGCATCAGTGGCCGTAGAGGTGTCATTGGTTGCATCGTCGCCACGTGGCTGTGTCCTGTGCGCGAAAAAGTTCTCCCTGCTCGGCCTGATGGTGGGCGTGAGCGCGAAAAAACTCGCCCTGCGCACGAAAAATGGCCCAAAATCGGCGTCTTGTGGTGTGCTGGGCGAGTTTTTTCGCGGACCGGCAGTCGTGGACCTGTTCGCTAGGCCCTTCGACTGGCAGTGTTAACCCTTCGATATGCACGTAAATCCCTCAACGTGCGCGTGGGCGGCGGTGCCCACGCGCATATCATCGGGCCCACGTGCGCGTGGATGTTGGGTGCCCTGGTGATATTTCGTGAGCTGCCAGACCGCGGCTCGGAGTGGTCGATCTCGAAGCACGCCCGTGCCCTCCGGGCCCTTCGAAGCTGCCACATCTCCAGGAATACGCCAGAGGCGGGACCCCGAAGGATCCCGCCTCTCATTGCGTGCGGTGCGCGCCGGACCGTCAGCGCCCGAGCCTCAGCTCAGAAACAATGGCCGCGGCGTCACGCAGGGTGTTCAGTTCTTCCACCAGCCCTTGACGGTGTCGATGGCCTGCGTGCCCAGGTCGGACAGCGCGTTGTGGGCGTTGACCAGGCCGGAGGACAGGCGGGCGGCCTGGAAGCGGGAGGCGACGTTCTCCCAGTTCACCAGGTTCCACCAGGCCTTGACGTAGTCGGCCTTGACGTTGAGGTAATCCAGGTAGAAGGCGTGCTCCCACATGTCGATCATGAGCAGCGGCACGGTCGCGACCGGGATGTTGCCCTGCTGGTCGGTCATCTGGTAGGTCACGAGGCGCTTGCCGACGGTGTCCCACGCGAGGACGGCCCAGCCGGAGCCCTGCAGGCCCAGGGCGGCGGCGGCGAACTGTGCCTGGAAGGACTCGAACGAGCCGAAGAATTCGTCGATGGCGGCGCCGAGCTCGCCCTCGGGGCGCGAGGCGCCCTCGCCGGTCATGTTGGTCCAGAAGATGGAGTGGTTGGCGTGACCGCCCAGGTTGAAGGCCAGGTTCTTCTCCCACAGGTTGATCGCGGCGAAGTCGCCGGACTCGCGCGCGGCGGCCAGCTTCTCGAGGGCGGCGTTCGCGCCGGCCACGTAGTTGGCGTGGTGCTTGTCGTGGTGCAGCTCCATGATGCGGCCGGAGATGTGGGGCTCGAGAGCGGCGTAATCGTAGGGAAGTTCGGGCAGGGTGTAGACGGTCATGATGCTCCTCCTGGGCGTCGTCGTCGTTTGTCTATTGACTCCAAGGGTAGTACTTAAGTCCCGCCTTGCGTAGGGGTTGTGTGTCACCTTTCGCGCAGTGCGATCAACGATGAGGCCGGGGCTGATCCTCGCGACCACGCCCCGGCCTCGTGAAACGACAGACGATCAGGCCTTGGTGCGCGCCCGACGCACGAGAGCGGAAGCACCGACGACGATCCATGCGATAACGGCACCCAGGATGACGCCGAAGATACCGGACAGGGAGAGTCTCGACCAGCCAGGGTGACGAAGCCGCCGGCCGACGCGACCGCGTGCTCGGCGACCTCGAGGATGTGATGGAAGACGGGGACGCCGACCTCGGCGAGGTTCGCGATGACCAGGTGGCCGCCGACCCACAGCATCGCGACCGTGCCGACGACGCCGATCACGTTGAAGATGTGCGGCATGACGCGCACGATCGTGCGGCCGACGTTGTCGACGGGGCCGGGGCGGTTGTCCTCGGGCTCGAGGGCACCGCGCGCCAGGTGGAGGCCGAAATCGTCGGCCTTAACCAGCAGTGCGACGAGGCCGTACACGAAGAATGTCATGAAGAACGCGACCCCGATGAGGACGGCGACGCGCATGACGCCAGTCTCGCCCCCAGCCCGGCCATGGAGACGAGCATGATTTCGGCGCTGAGGATTAAGTCGGTGCGGGTCGCAGAAGCGACGATGCGCTTCTCGAGCTCCTCGGGGGAGGCCGCGCTGCCCTCCTCGTGGTCCTCGTGGTAGCCGGGCAGCCAGCCGAGCTTCTCGAGGACTTTCTCCCCGCCCTCGAAGCACAGGTACGCGCCGCCCACGACCAGCAGGAATGGCAGAACCTGAGGGGCCAGCCATGTCAGCAGGAGCGCGATCGGCAGGATGATGAACAGCTTGTTGATGAGGGAGCCGCGCGCGATCTTGCCGATGATGGGCAGCTCGCGCGCCGGGCTCAGGCCCGACACGTACTGAGGCGTCACCGCCGTGTCGTCGATGACGACGCCCACCGCCTTCGAGGAGGCCTTGACGGCGCCCGCCGCGACGTCGTCGATCGACGAGGCCGTGGCCTTCGCGAGGGTCGCGATATCGTCGAGCAGTGCGACAAGTCCACCGGACATCGGATTTCCTCCTATGGGCCTCGCATGGGGGCCTCGTGTCGTTACGCGCATTGTACGTGCGGGGATAGTCTAGAGTCATGACGACTTCCGCACCCGTTCCTGCCCTCGATCGTGACCTAATCGCGCGCCTGCGCTTCGACGTTATCGCGGCAAGCTGGACCACTGACACCCTTGAGACGCTGCTCAGTGACGGCGCCCTGTCCGCCCTCATGCGCGACTCGCGCCTGCCCGCCCTCGTCGAGCTCGCGGGCGTCACCGACCCGGCGGCTACCCTCACGCGCTTCTTCGTCCTCGGCCAGCCAGAGCGCGCCTCGGCCCTGGACGCGGCCCTGCTGACGCTGGGCGCATGCGGGCTGGGGTCCCTCGGCCTCGCGGCCATCATCGACGAGGCCGAGGCCGCCTCCGCGCTCGTCGTGCCCCGTGCGGGCGGCGCGCCCAAGCGTGAACCCAAGGAGGAGCGTGAGGAGGCCTCGTCCCCGAAGGCCTCGAGCCTGCCGACCATGCGCGACCCCGATGAGGACGAGCCCGAGACCGAGGCCACGGAAGACCCGTGGATGCGAGCCCTGTTCGACCTGCGTCCCCACGCCGCGACCCTGCCGGGCGGCGACCACGAGTGGTGGGTGGTCTCGGACCTGGGGGAGGTGCAGACCGGCAAGCCGCTGGCCGACGACCACGTGCTCGGCATCGGCGGCGCAACCCTGACCTTGCTGGAGATGACGGTGCGCGAGCGGGTTGACTCGGCCCTCGACGTGGGTTGCGGCTGCGGTATTCAGGCCCTCTACCTGGCCACGCACGCCGATCGCGTGGTGGCGACCGACCTGTCGTCGCGTGCGTGCGCGCTCACCCAGTTCAACGCGGCCCTCAACGAGGCTGTCATCGATGTGCGCGAGGGCTCCCTCTTCGAGCCCGTCGAGGGCGAGACCTTTGACCTCATCGTCACCAACCCGCCCTTCGTCATCACGCCGGACTCGGTGCGTGGCGCGGCCGGCCTGCTCGAGTATCGAGACGGCGGCATGGACCGCGACAACCTGATCCGCGCGGTCCTGCGCGGCGCGCCCGCGTGCATGAACGAGGGCGGCACCCTGCAGATGCTCGCCAACTGGGAGATCCCCGCGGACCGCAACCCGGACACTCAGTGGTCGTGGCGCGTGGATTCGTGGCTCGACGGGCTGCCGGTGGATGCGTGGGTCGTCCAGCGTGACGTCCTTGATCCGGCGCGCTACGTGGATATGTGGATCCGTGACTCGGGCGGCCAGCTCATGGCCCGCGCCGACTACGAGCGCGCCTTCACCTCGTGGCTGGCGGACTTCCGCAGCGCGGGCACGGGCGCGATCGGCATGGGCTTTGTGGCGCTGCGCAGGCTCGACGAGGCCGAGGCCGCCTCGGGTGGCAAGCGCGCCTACGACCTGTCCCTCGATGGGCACGCCCCGCGCGGGCGTGACGTGGCGTGGGCGCTGGCCTCGCTGCGCGCCCCGGAGCTGTGGGACACCGCGCTGACGCGCGCCTCGGATGTGCGCGAGGAGCGCCACTACGTGCCGGGCAGCCCCGACCCGGAGCTGCTGATCCTGCATCAGGGCGGGGGACTGGGCCGTTCCGTGCCGGTCTCCTCGTCCGTGTCCGCGGTCGTGGGCGCTTCCGACGGCGAGCTGACGGTCGGCCAGATCGCGGCGGCCGTCGCGATGCTCACCGAGGCCGACGTCGACGACGTGCGCGCCGAGGTCGAGGCGCCCCTGCGTGACCTGATCCGCTGGGGGTTCTTGACGTACTGAGCGGTGTTGCGTGCCAGGGCGCCGTTACTTGTTGTGGGGGGTGGAACCAGCCCGGGCCTCGTGAATGTTTACTGGCCGTAGTGGAAACGGCAGGAGATGATCCAGAGGGCTTTGCCGTCGTCGCTGATCTGGTAGATCAGGCGGTGCCGTGAGTCGATCCGACGTGACCAGTACCCCGAGAACTCGTAGCGAAGAGGCTCAGGCTTGCCGATCCCCTCGTTTCCGTTGCGCTGGATGTCCTTGATGAGTGCGTTGATGCGCTTGAGGGTCTTGCGATCCTCGAACTGCCACCAGACGTAGTCGTTCCAGGCTTCCTCATCCCATGTGATGTGCATGGTCAGTCCTCGTCGAGCTCAATGAGGTCGTGAATGACGCCCTCGCCAGCGCGGTGACGTGCGATCGATTCGCGCAGGTGGCGGGCGTTTGCCGGGGACTGCATGAGGTAGACGGTCTCCATGAGGGACTCGTACTCGTCGAGGGCGATGATGACCGCGCTCTCGTGGCCCTGCCGGGTGATGACGATTTCCTCGCGGTCATTGACGACCTGGTCGAGGACCTCGGCGTAGCGTGCGCGCGACTCGGTGTAGGTCATGGTTTTCATGGCGTCCTCCTATGCCGTTCATGTACAGAACATTGTACATGAGGTGAGGGCGTGTGTCTCCAGCCGGATGGTGATGCGCGGGGGTAACGCCTCCGTGCGGGGCCAGGTACTGCGGAACTGCTCGCGTGGGGTCTACATCGCGGCGTCCTTCGTCTGGGAGGGAGAGGGCTGTGCGTTCTGGATAGGAAGCGCTGATCTGGATAGGTTATTTTCCTATCCGCAACGTCATAACCTATCCAGTTCGTGGTTTCCTATCCACTTCGTGGCCGCCTGTACCCATACGCGTCCGCACGTGGGCCCGATGATGTGCACGTGGGCCCTTTCATCCGCACGGGGGCAGCGCCGCCCACGCGCAGGTTATGGGGTTTACGTGCGTATCAAGGGGTTAACGTGCAGCCCTTAGTGGCCGCGGTGGCGAGCTTTCGCTTTCAGGCGGGCGAGGAGGCGTTTCTCTTCAGCTTTCTGCCCTTTCATCTGCCTGGTTACGGAAGCTCGTTCTCGTGCCGTGCGTTCGCGTTCTGCTTGAATCGCTGCCTGTGACGCAGTGGAAGGAAACGCACGGCGGGCGAGGCGGGACGCTTCGCGCTGTGCGCGCTTGGGGTTGCGGTGCGTCGCCTGGCGTTGGGCCATATTGGAAGCCCAAGCGGCCTCGTCGAGGCGGCACAGGAGAGCGTTTGCGTGAGTGAGAAGGAACTCGTAGAACTCCGCGTCTGAGGGCTGCGCGCCGAACACGATTCTAACGGCGCGAACACGGTCGGCCTCGTGGCGCTCAATGACACCGACCCAGAACTGGCCATCGAAATATAGTGTGGACTCCGTCTTCATTACTCGTCTCCAGGTACACCACGGTGGACCCGATGACGCTGGATTCTGCTCGGGGCAGCGACGGATGCGAGGCATCGCCCAGACTTCCTACTGGGCTGTGCGGTTCGCGTATCAGGACTGACGACTCATTATACGTCCCGTGCGCGGGGGCGTCGCTACTGGACGATCGGCTTGCCGCCGATGGACATGGGGGCGCGGGTGCGGGCCTGGGCATCGAGGTCCTTCTCCCACGCGGAGGCGTCCTCCCAGTTGACGGAGGACAGCAGATGCAGGGCGCCCATCTCGCGCAGCGCGTCGAGGAGGATGAAACGCGGGGCGGGGTAGGGGGCGTCCCACGGGATCGCGGTCCACAGGCCGTTCTTGCCGACGAGGAACTCGCCGCGGTTGCGGTCGTGCAGGTCGTTGTTCGCGGTCTGTGCGTCGCCCTCGGCGGCCCACAGCCAGCGGGTGATGCGGAAGGCCTCCCACGTCTCCTCCCACGAGGAGTAGGAGGACTGCAGAGCCCGGTTGATGACCGCGAGAGTGTCCCAGGCCTCGTCCTCGCTCAGCCAGCCCTGGCCGGCACCCGCGCGCGTCAGGTTCGCCGCGCGAATGAGGTCCCACGCGGCGAAATCGAGGGTCTGGATGCCGCGGTCGTTGTCCAGGAAACGGCGGATGCGCCAGCGGCGCTCCCAGTCCTCCGTGGAGGAATCAGCGGTCTTGTTCAGGCGCGCGATCTCGTACTCCACCCAGGACTTCTTCTGGCATCGTTCGCGCAGGCCCGCGAAATCCTCGCGGTGTCCGACGCGCAGAAGCGAATAGATCTGGCGGAGCAGACCCTCGCGGTCCGTGATATCCCAGTCGCGCTCCAACATCGCCTTTATGGCGCCCGGCTGCGCGAGCTTCAGACGGTTGACGATCTCATCGGCGCACAGCGAGTAGACCATGGACGGGGCCAGCAGGCGAGCCTGCGGGTCGGTGGCCATGTCCTGGCGCTTGCCGCTCAGATGCGGGGTGTGGTGCTCGTTGAGCTTGTTCCACTCGCCTTCCTTGCCGGCCTCGCGCACGTCGCGCGGCGCGGGAACGGCACCCTTCGAGCGGGCCGCAGCCTGCTTGAAGTAATGCGCCGCAAGGGCCACGATGAGCCAGCCGATCGCGAACCAAATCGGGAACGGAATGTCGGAGAGGAAATTCTGGAGCACAGACTGATTGTGCCCGATGGAAAGCAGATAACACAATTCAGGGGCGCTTGTGCGCACCACGTGGGACGAGGCGGGGGCTTCCCCCTATGTAATAGGTGTCGCCGCGTGCGCCCACCGCTGCGCCCCCCGGGCGCGCACGCGCGCGAGAATCCGCCACTTCCTCGTGGATGTCAAACCCGAGCGGCGTGAGACGCGCGGAAGCGTCCCCGGTACCCAGATGCGGGTGGGACGCGGTAAGGTCCATCCCAGATACCTCGCCGGGTGCTCTCGGCATGAGGGTGCTACAAATACTGGGGAAGCGACGGAAGGGACCGGCAATGTCAGCGACGAAGCTCGTGATCGTGGAGTCTCCTGCGAAGGCAGCCACCATCGAGGGGTACCTGGGTCCCGACTATCACGTGACCGCCTCCATCGGCCACATTCGCGACCTCCCGCAGCCCTCCGAGCTGCCCAAGGACATGAAGAAGGGGCCCTTCGGCCGCTTCGCCGTCAACGTGGACGACGGTTTTACGCCCTACTACGTGGTGAACCCGGACAAGAAGAAAAAGGTCACCGAACTCAAGAAGCTCCTCAAGGAGTGCGACGAACTCTATCTGGCAACTGATGAGGACCGCGAGGGTGAGGCTATCGCGTGGCACCTCCTGCAGGTCTTGAAGCCGAAGGTTCCCGTGCGCCGCATGGTGTTCCACGAAATCACGAAGGAAGCGATCCAGCGCGCCCTGGAGAACACGCGCGACCTGGATACGAACCTCGTGGACGCGCAGGAGACCCGCCGCATCCTCGACCGTCTCTACGGCTACGAGGTCTCGCCCCTCCTGTGGCGCAAGATCCGCCCGTCCCTGTCCGCCGGCCGCGTGCAGTCGGTGGCCACGCGCCTCGTGGTCGCCAGGGAGCGCGACCGCATGGCGCACGTGAGCGCCCAGTACTGGTCGATCGACACGGCTTTCACGTCAGCGGGCCAGGCCTTCGGTGCGCGCGTCTCCTCCGTGGACGGTCACTCGATCGCGACCGGCTCCGACTTTTCCGAGAAGGGCGAGCTGAGCGCGAAGGCCGCCAAGGCCGGCGTCCTCCACCTGGACGAGGCCACGGCCCGCTCCTATGCCCGCGCGCTGGAGGGTGCCCCGGCCTCGGTCATCGACTCGGTGACTCGCAAGCCCTACCGCCGCCGCCCGGCCGCCCCCTTCACGACGTCGACCCTCCAGCAGGAGGCGTCGCGCAAGCTGCACTGGAACGCGTCCTCGACGATGCGCACCGCCCAGTCCCTCTACGAGTCCGGTTACATCACCTACATGCGTACCGACTCCACGGCCCTGTCCAGCCAGGCGATTCACGCCGCCCGCGAGCAGGCCACCCAGCTCTACGGGGCCGAGGCCGTGGCCGAGTCGCCGCGCATGTACGGCACCACCTCGAAGGGCGCGCAGGAGGCGCACGAGGCGATCCGTCCCGCCGGCGACCACTTCCGCACGCCGGGCGAGGTGGCTGGTTCCCTGTCGAAGCAGCAGCTGGCCCTGTACGACCTGATCTGGAAGCGCACGGTCGCCTCGCAGATGGCCGACGCGGTTGGCTACACGGCGACGATCCGCGTGCTCACCGGCATCGAGGTGGAGGGCAAGCGCCACGACGTGCTGTCCTCGGCCTCGGGTACGGTCATCACTTCCCCGGGCTTCCGCCTGGCCTATCAGGAGGGCCGCGACCAGGGGCGTTACGACGCGGAAAAGAACGACGCGGAGAAGACGCTGCCGGACGTCGCCGAGGGGGATCCCGCGACGCTGACCGAGGCCACCCCGGACGGCCACGAGACCCAGCCCCCGGGCCGCTACACGGAGGCCACGCTGGTCAAGACCATGGAGGAGCTCGGCATCGGCCGTCCCTCCACCTACGCGGCCACCATCCAGACGATCGGGGACCGCGGGTATGTGACGCATCGCGGTCAGTACCTGGTGCCCACGTGGCTGGCGTTCTCCGTGACGCGCCTGCTCGAGGAGAACCTGGCGAACCTGGTCGACTACGACTTCACGGCCTCGATGGAGGGCGACCTGGACCGTATCGCCGCGGGCGAGGAGAATGGCACGGAGTTCCTGACCGGCTTCTTCTTCGGTCCCGACGGCACGGGCGAGAACAGCGGCCTGCGCCACGACGTTGCCTCCCTGGGCGACGACATCGACGCGCGCGCCGTTAACTCGATCGACCTGGGTCGCGGCGTGACGCTGCGCGTGGGCCGCTACGGCCCCTGCATGGAAAAAGGCCGACGGGACGCGCGTGAACGTCCCGCCGGAGGTCGCCCCCGACGAGCTGACGGACGAGCTCATTGACCAGCTCTTCTCCCGCGCTGCCGACGACGGCCGCGAGCTGGGCGTCGACCCCGCGACCGGTCACACGATCATCGTCAAGGACGGCCGCTACGGCCCCTACGTCACCGAGGTCCTGCCCGAGGCGGCCGAGGGCGGCGAGGAGGGCGCGAAGAAGGCGAAGAAGAGTGCCGCGAAGCCTCGCACAGCCTCGCTGTTCAAGACCATGGACATTGCGACGGTTACCCTCGACGACGCGCTGTCGCTGCTGTCCCTGCCGCGCGAGGTGGGCACGGACCCGGCCTCGGGCGAGGTCATCACCGCGCAGAACGGCCGCTACGGCCCCTACCTGAAGAAGGGCACGGACTCGCGCACGCTGGCGTCGGAGAACCAGCTGCTGACCATCACCCTGGACGAGGCCCTGGCCATCTACGCGCAGCCCAAGACGCGCGGCCGCGGCACCGCCCGCCCGCCGCTGCGCGAGTTCGGCGAGGACCCGATCTCGGGTAAGAAGGTCACCGTCAAGGACGGCCGCTTCGGCCCCTACGTGACGGACGGCGAGACCAACGTGACGGTTCCGCGCGCCGAGACGGTCGAGGACCTGACGGCCGAGCGCGCCTACGAGCTCCTCGCCGACAAGCGCGCCAAGGGTCCCGCCCCCAAGCGCACGCGCAAGACGGCCGCGAAGAAGACCACGACCAAGAAGACGAGCGCGAAGAAGACCACCGCGAAGATGACGGCCACCAAGAAGGCCGCGACGAAGAAGGACAGCTGATGGCGGCGCGAGGAATGTTCATCACCTTCGAAGGTGGCGACGGCTCGGGGAAGTCCACGCAGATTCAGTCCGTGCGCGACTGGTTCGAGAGCCGTGGCCGCGAGGTCATTGTCACCCGCGAGCCGGGCGGCACCGAGCTGGGCACGGAGATCCGTCGCCTCGTGCAAAACGGCCCCGAGGACGTCGACGCGCGCACGGAGGCCCTCCTGTACGCGGCCGACCGCGCCTACCATGTCGCCACGGTCATCGCCCCCGCCCTCGAGCGTGGCGCGGTCGTGCTGGGGGACCGCTACATCGACTCATCCCTGGCCTACCAGGGCGCGGCCCGCTCCCTCGGCGTGGACGAAATCGCCTCCCTGTCCGCGTGGGCGACCCGCGGACTCTACCCGTCCCTGACCTTCCTCCTCGATCTGCCTCCGGAGGTCGGCGCGCGCCGTCGCACCGACGCCCCGGACCGCATGGAGCGCGAGTCCATGGACTTCCACGAGCGCGTGCGCCACGAGTACCTGCGTCTCGCAGACGCCGAGCCCGACCGCATCGTCGTCATCGACGCTGTGGGCACGGTCGACGAGGTCTTCTCCGAGATCCGCGGCGTCCTCGTCGAACGCTTCGAGGGCGGAGTCGCCACCATCGACGAGGCCGTGGACGCGCCCGTGTCTGCGCCCGCTCAGGACACCCCGGCCTCGTCTTCGTCCGAGGTTCCCGAGGCCGCTGAGGTCACCGAAACCGCCGAGAATCCGCGCGAGAAGAGCGCGAACAAGGGCTCGTCCCGTAAGCCCGCCACCATGGTGGGTGCTCTGGGCGAATCCCAGGGCGCGCTCTGGGATGAATGATGAGCGTCTGGTCCTCGCTCGTCGGACAGGACGCGGCGGTCGCTAAGCTCAGCGAGGCCGCGGCCTCCGCCCGCGCGATCGTCGCCTCCCGTGGCGGCTCTCGCGCCTCCGACGACGCGCGTTCCATGAGCCACGCCTGGCTCATCACGGGCCCTCCCGGGTCGGGTCGCTCCGTCGCCGCCCGCGCCTTCGCGGCTGCCCTCCAGTGCACGGGCCAGGCCGTCGGGTGCGGCGAGTGCGCCGGATGTCGCACGACGATGGGCCGCACGAACGCCGACGTCGTCTTCGCGGCCACCGAAACCTCGATCATCAACGTGGAGACCGCACGTTCCCTCGTGCTACAGGCGCAGTCCTCGCCCTCCCAGGGGCTGTGGAGAGTCATCGTCGTCGAGGACGCGGACCGCCTCGGCGAGTCCGGTGCGAACGCTCTGCTCAAGGCCATCGAGGAGCCCCCCGAGCACACCGTGTGGCTGCTGTGCGCCCCCAGCCCCGAGGACATGATCGCCACGATCCGCTCGCGCTGCCGCCACCTCGGCCTGCGTATCCCGACCGCGGCCGCGGTCGCCGACCTGCTCGTGCGCGAGGGCGTCGCCACCCCCGAGGTCGCCCTCGAGGCCGCGCGCGCCGCCCAGTCGCACATCGGCCTGGCCCGCGCGCTCGCCCGCGACCCCCAGATGCGCGAACGCCGCCGAGCCATCATCACCGCGCCCGCCTCCGTGCGCAGCGTCGGCGAGGCCGTCATGGCCGCCGATCGCCTTCTCGAGACCGCGAAAGCCCAGGCCGACGCGCAGGTCAGCGAACGGAACGCCCGCGAAAAGGCCGAACTGATGCGCCAGCTTGGCATGGAGGAGGGTGAGAGCGCCACCAAGGCCTCGCGCACGATGATCCGCCAGCTCGAGGAAGACCAGAAGCGCCGCTCCAAGCGCGCCCTCACCGACGCGATCGACCGCGCTCTCATCGACCTGCTCGCCATCTACCGCGACGTCCTCATGGTCCAGGTGGGTGGGGACGGCGAACTCATCAACACGGACATGTCCGACCTCGTGCACGAGATCGCGCAGGATTCCACGCCTCGCCAAACCCTCGCACGCGTCGACCACATCGAGACCGCACGCAAGCGCCTCGTGTCAAACGGCAACCCTCTGCTGGTCCTGGAAGACATGGCGATTTCGCTGCGTCCCCAAGCCTGAAAACTGACCCGGTGTTTCTCGGTTACAATCGGGGCCATGAAGACACGCTCCATTGAGGCCTGCGCCGTCGCAGTCCTCGCCGTTGTCGCGATCGTCCTGACCGTCGTCGGCTACTACGGAACCCAACGCAGGGGGACCGGCCCCTCGACGACGGCCTCGGCCACGTCCGCGCCGATCCCCGTGTCCGCGGGATCCGTGCAGGCCTACTACGATCAGGCGATCGAGTGGGGCGCGTGTGCCGACGGCACCTTCGACACCTTCCAGGGCGTGAACTCCTCGGACGCCAGCGAGTACCAGTGCGCCTTCCTGAAGGCGCCGCTGGACTGGGAGAACCCCGGCGGAGACCAGATCACGCTGGCGCTCGCGATCCACCGCTCCGGTGCGAAAGAAGCTCCTGCACTGTTCATCAACCCGGGCGGCCCCGGCGGTGCCGTCGTCTCCTCCCTGCCGTACTACGCCACGCAGGGAATCGGCGAGGCCGTGGTCAACGCCTACGACATCGTGGCCCTCGACCCGCGTGGAGTCGGCGACTCGACCCCCGTGTTCTGCACGACCGACGCCGAGCGCGACGAGCGTAACGCCGGCGAAGACGAGGACGTCGACACCGGCGACGAGTCCCCGCAGTCCGCGGTCGCCGAAGCGCGCGCAGACGCCCAGGAGGTTGCCGCGGGGTGCCGCGAACACTCCGGCAGCCTGTTCGAACACATCGACACCGTGAGCGCCGCCCGCGACTTCGACATGGTGCGTGCGGTCCTCGGCCAGGAGAAGCTGAACCTCCTCGGATACTCCTACGGCACCTTCCTCGGCACCACCTACGCGGGCCTCTTCCCCGAGCGCGTCGGCCGATTCGTCCTCGACGGAGCCCTGGACCCCACGCTCAGCATCAACGAGGTCTCCGCCCTCCAGATGCGAGGCCTCGACGCCTCGCTCCAGCACTGGATCTCCGACTGCGCCACTCAGGCCACCTGCCCGATGGGACGCAACCTCCAGGAGGGCATCGAGACCGTGCGTTCCTTCCTCGACTCCCTCGAGGACAACCCGATGCGCACGAACGACCCGAATCGTCCGCTCACCGAAAACCTGGCCGTCACCGCGCTGACCGGCGCCATGTACAACACGCAGTGGTGGCCCCAGCTCACCCAAGCCTTCGGGATGGCCTGGCAGAAGAACGATGGCAGCGGCCTGCTCGCCATCGCGGACACACTGAACTCGCGCAACCCCGACGGCACCTACCAGGACAATTCCTTCGACGCGATCAACGCGATCAACAACCTCGACTACTCTCCCGAAGGCACCATCGAGCAGTGGGCCGCCCAGGCGGAGACACTCAAGAACGAGCTGCCGATCGTCGGCAAGTACGCGGGCTACCCGTCGGCCGGCCTCGATGCGTGGCCCACGAAGCACGCGTCCCGCTCGCACATCACCGCGCAGGGAGCCGCTCCCATCGTTGTCATCGGCACGACCAACGACCCGGCGACCCCCTACTCGATGGCTCAGGGGCTGTCGGGTCAGCTCGCCAGCGGCGTCCTTGTCACCGTCGAAGGCTGGAACCACACTGCCTACCGCCGTGGCGCTAACCAGTGCGTCACGCGGGCCGTCGAAGATTACTTCGTGAAGGGAACCGTCCCCACCGACGGCCTCATGTGCCAGTAGGGACGTGACTCACGACATCCCCATGGTGGGTGTCTTGGTTTGCGCTCGGCGCGATTCGTCCAGTAGAGTTGTGCCGTTGCCTGCACGCCCCGGAGACGGTGGAACGGCAGGCGCGGCCGCCTTAGCTCAGTCGGCAGAGCGATTCACTCGTAATGAATAGGTCGTGGGTTCGATTCCCACAGGCGGCTCAGATACGCCCACCCGGTTCCGGGTGGGCGTTTTTGCATGCGCGTGTGGTGTTGCTTGTGGCCCCACGGGTGTTCCGGGCGCCGGAGGGCCCGGCCGCCCGCGAGGCTAGGCGTCTTCACTTCGTTCGGCGCCGCGCCTCGAAGCCCGCCCGTGCCCTCCGGACCCTCCGGCGCCCTCCACACCAGTGGGGCCTGGTGTGCTGGCGTGTGGCTTGGCGCGTCGGCTCGAAGCCCGGCCAGGCCCAGCCGCCGCCCACGGGCGCTGCAGCCTGGTTCTCCGGACCCCCAATGTGGTCTGGCTTCGTCGTGCTGAGTATCGTGGGGCGCTCCGCTGTGTGTTGTTACAAACGTCGTCAATCGGAGGTGTTTTTTTCCTGTGGATTTCTGATCCGTTGTTACAAACGTCGTCAATCCGACGGCTTTTTTTCGCTGAAAATCAAGGTTTTTTTGGAAGCAGATTGACGACGTTTCGTAACATGAGCACTCGCAAGGGGGTTCAAACTGCTCCGGTTTGACGACGTTTGTAACGGATATTGCCCACGGGTGCTGCGGACTGGCCCAGCCGCCGCCCACGGGCACCGCAGCCTGGCTCTGCCGACCAGGCGGCCCGGTTGTCTGAAACCGCCATCGCCTTTGCGCGCTTGTGCCTGTGTGGGGTTGAAACCGTCGTCGCCTTTGTGGGCGCCGGCCGAGCCGTAACTGAAACCGGCGGCGCCTTTGCGGCTGAGAAATGGGCGTTTTGGGTGCGTTTTTTTCGGCTGCAGAGGTGATGGTGGTTTCAATGGTCGCTGTTCAGGGGCGTGCAGTGGTGATGGTGGTTTCATGCTGGCCTGCATCAGTGGCTGCAGAGGTGTCATTGGTTGCAAAGTCGCCACGGGCGGGGTCCTGTGCGCGAAAAAGTTCGCCCTGCTTGATCTGATGGTGTGCGTGAGCGCGAAATAGTTCGCCCAGCGTACGAAAAATGGCCCAAAATCGGCGTTTTGTGGCGTACAGGGCGAATTTTTTTACGGAAATGCCGGTGGAGGGGCGGTGTTGGGCGAGTTTCTTCGCGCCAATCGGTCCTGCGTCGGTCTTGGATGTAGCGCGGCGCACTTCAGGCTGGCTGTGGTGGGGGTTTTGTAGCATTAGAAGCTGGCTGGCGGAGTATCTCCGGCGTGTCGCAGCTCTAATGATGCAATTCCCCCCCGTTTGGTGGCGGCGGAGCCGCGAGTCGAGGGGGTGTGGCCGCCAATCTGCAGACCCATTGGGTGAAAAGAGTCCAAAAACGACTGTTTCGGGTGAATGGGTCTACGATTTGGCGGAATTGATCGCTGTCGTGGTGCGTTGTTCGCGCGTCACCCCCCGAACATGCGCCTCAATCTCTTGTTGCGCACAGCCCAGCATGTAGAGGCATCAATCGCTTGACATCTTGTGAATCATGCTATACGACGGTTCTATCTAGCAATGAAGCTAAGTCTGGAAGGGGTTGATCATGATGGATGGACTCATCTCATTTGGTCTAGGACTCTTAACGTTTGTTGCTGCTTTGTGCTTGGCTGGTCTAGCGCGAGCGATGCGAAATGACAAGTTGCCACCGAATATGTGGGCAGGAATCAGGACGAAGGCAGCATCAGAGTCGGAGTCGTCCTGGTATCAGGTTCAACGAGCAGGTTCAGTGCCGCTCTTTTGCTTAGCCGTTGCTTATGCAGATTCAGGTTTACTCTTTATCCTTCAAGGAATCTACCATGAGACTATTTCTGCACTTATCCCGATAGCTGTGTTTAGCGTGCACAGTCTTGTTGGAATTATGTGGATATATAAGGCAGGCTATAACTCTGAGCCATCACAAAACCAAACTGGAACCAGTGAGTTCTCCGAGAGAATTGAGGAAAACTGAGCAGCTAAACCCACCTAGTGGAAGCTGGGCACCACCGCCCACGCTCCACTAGGTGGGTTAACGTGCGCGTGAGTGGGCCCAGGTGGTCACCTGCTGGGCCCAGGATGCCACCTGTCGGGTTAACGTGTGCGTGAGAGGGGTTTGGTGAAGCTTCGGTTGCATATCGGCGCGTTGCGCAGTCGTGCTCCTGCAAGTGTCACGGCCCAAATGCCGACCCCAACCGCATGAGGCAACCGTGGCCTCGGGCAAGATTGGTAAGGCGAACCTGAGTCGAAAAATGAAAGCGTCAATGATGTTAAAACGCTGAAATCCGAGGATTATTCCCTGACAGCAACGAGATAGTGAAACATTTGACTAAAGGGCTGTTAGCGCTAGAAATCCCGGGACTAAGGGACCAAGATAGACGTGTCTGAAGGGTGCAGCCCCACAAGGGTAAGCCCCGTACCGAATACACATGCACAGGAGAAACAACATGACCGTTGAGTCCACCGGCTTCAAGGCTTCCGACGTTCTCGCAGGCAACCTGCAGAAGGTCCTCACCGACGTGACCGCTCTGTCCCTCGTGGGCAAGCAGCTGCACTGGAACATCACCGGCGAGGGCTTCCGCTCGCTGCACCTCTACCTCGACGCGGTCGTGGACATCGCTCGCGAGGCCTCCGACGAGATCGCCGAGCGCATGCGCGCCATCCAGGTCGTCCCCAACGGCCTGCCCGAGGTCGTCGCCCAGCGCAACACCCTGCCGACCGTCCCCGAGACGATCATCAAGACCACCGACGCCGAGGAGCTCGCCGTCGCCGCCATCAACGCGACCGTGGGCACCATGCGCGACGTGCACGAGAAGGTCGACGCTGAGGACTCCGCCTCCGCTGACATTCTCAACGACTACATCCGTCGCTTCGAGCAGCAGGCGTGGTTCATCCGTTCGCAGAACGGCCAGGCCTGAGCCGCACACCTCCGCCGGGAGGAAGTGAGCCAAGCGGGCTTGCTTGAATAACGTCGGGGTGCCCCGCCTGTCACAGGCGGGGCACTCTTGTATTCCGATCGCAGGAAGGCGCGTTGCACGTACGGATGCGGCGATCCCGGAAACTTGTCGAGACCTCGTCAGTGTCTGGGGAAGCAACCCGGGCCTGTGCGAGCGCCGCGCGCAGGCCCCGGGAGGTGACACCGCGTCAGCGACACGGGGGAGCGTGAACATTAGGCTGGTGGCGTGACGAATTCCCAGGACACAGCAGGGTACCGCACCCACCTCCGGCGACGCGCAGCAGGGCGAGGCGCAGCCCGCCCTCGTCCTCGTCAACCTGGGGACGCCGACCGCTCCCGAGCCCGGCCCGGTGCGCGCCTTCCTGCGCGAATTCCTCTCCGATCGCCGCGTCATTGAGATGAGCCCGCTCCTGTGGAAGCCCATCCTGGAGGGCATCATCCTGCGCGTGCGCCCGCGCGAGGTCTCCCACAAGTACCGCAGCATCTGGATGGATGAGGGCTCGCCCCTCATGCACTACACCCGCGAGCAGGCCCGCCTCCTCGGCGAGCGCCTGCCGGGCGTGCGCGTCGAGGTTGCGATGCGCTACGGGCAGCCCTCGATCGGTTCGGTTCTGGATCGCCTGCACGCCGAAGGGGTGCGCCGTGTAGCGATCCTGCCGGCCTACCCGCAGTACGCGGCCTCGACGGTGGCGACGATCAACGACGCGGTCGCCCAGTGGATCGGCCGCAACCGCGACGGATTTGAGCTGCGCCTGCACCGATCCTTCCCCGCCGCCCCCGCGTACATCGAGGCGCTCGCGACCGCCCTCGAGCACCATTGGGAGCGCGTGGGTCGCCCGAACTTCCTGACGGGGGACCGCGTCGTCGTGTCCTTCCATTCGATCCCGGTCGCCATGGACGAGGCCGGGGACCCCTACCGCGCCGAGTGCCGTCACACGGTCGCCGCCCTCGAGTCGCGCCTGGGCCTGGCGATGGGTTCCCTGACGGCCACCTTCCAGTCCGTGTTCGGCCGGGCCGAGTGGCTTGGGCCGCAGACGATCGAGGAAATGGCCGAGCTGGGCGCGGCGAAGTGCCCGCGCGTGGATGTCATCTGCCCGGGCTTTATGGCGGATTGCCTGGAGACGCTCGAGGAGATCGACCAGCTCAACCGCGAGACCTTCGTCGAGGCCGGGGGAGGGGACTTCCACTACGTGCCGTGGGGCAATGACTCGGAGGGCGCGGTCGCGTCCCTGGAGGAGCAGGCTCGCATCGCCCTCGCCGGCTGGGTGTAGGCGCGCTGTCACAATCGAGCTGTCACAATCGACCGGCGGACGAAACCCTCCGGAGGATGGGGCCCCTGCCTCGTAACGTGGAGGCATGAGCACGCCTGACTGTACGACCTTCTCCACGCTGGCCATCCACGCCGGGTTTGACCCCGACCCCATCACGGGTGACGTGGTGCCTCCGATTCACGTCGCATCGACGTTCGTGCAGGATCGGCCCGGCGAGCTCCGGGAAGGGTACGAGTACGGGCGCTGCGGCAACCCGACGACCAACGCGTTCGCGGGCGCGCTCGCGGCCCTGGAGGGGGCGACGCACGGCTTCGCGTTCCCGTCGGGCATGAGCGCCGAAGATACGGTGATCCGCCTGCTCGCGCGCCCCGGCGACCACGTCGTGCACTCGACCGACGTGTACGGCGGCACTCACAAGCTCCTGAGCGTCATCAAGCCCGCCGAGGGCATTACGTCCGAGGCCGTGGACCTCACCGACCTGGCCGAGGCCGAGCGCGTGATCCGAAGCCAACGCCCTCAGATCGTGTGGGTGGAGACGCCCTCGAACCCGTTCCTGCTGGTCACGGACATTGCTGCCATCGCGGCCCTCACGCACGAGGTGGGAGGCCTGCTGGTCGTGGACAACACCTTCGCGACGCCGGTTTTGCAGCGCCCTCTCGAGCTGGGCGCGGACGTCGTCGTGCATTCGACGACCAAGTATGTGGGTGGCCACTCGGATGTGATCGGTGGAGCCTTCGTCCTGCGCGATGGCCTGGAACTGCCCGCGCACGTCGAGCCCTTCTTCGGCGAGCGCGACGCGGCCTCCGAGGCCGTCAAGCTGCAGATGGCCCTCGGGCACGTGCCCTCCCCGCGCGACACGTACCTGGCCCACCGCGGCCTCAAGACGCTGGCGCTGCGCGTGGAGCGCCACTGCGAGAACGCGCAGAAGGTCGCCGAGTTCCCTGGCCGCCCACCCCAAGGTCACGGCGGTCCACTATCCGGGGCTGGCCTCGGACCCTGGCTACGAGCTGGCGCGCACGCAGAATCCGGCCGGTGTGGGTGGCATCCTCTCCTTCCAGGTCGCCACCGAGGAGGCGGCGCTCGAGCTGACGACGCGCACGCGCATCTTCGCTCTGGCCGCGTCCCTGGGTGCGCCCGAGTCCCTCATCGAGCACCCGGCGATCATGACCCACTCGACGCGCGTCGGCGGCGTGGGTGGCGTGCCCGGCACACTCTTGCGCCTCGCGGTCGGCCTGGAGGATGCGCAGGATCTGATTGCGGACTTGGATCAGGCGCTCGCGCAGATCTGACGTCTCTCTGGTGTCGCTCCGACGTCTCGGGTTCCCCACAAATTTCGCAGGTAATTTAATTTGGTCAGTTTTTGATTGCGCTCGAAAACGTTGCAATTCCGGGGTTGTAACTTAAAATCTTGAAGTACTGGTGATGGAATTGCATGCGACTTTTAGGGGTGGGGACGAGGCTGGGGTTCCCCGGGCGTTGACGCGCGGAGAGGCGCGGGCGCGGTGGCCAGGCCCGAAGCCGCTGGAGTTTGGGTCGGCCCCATCGGGAGCCGAACGGGTGCACACGCGGATAGGTAACGAACATCCGGATAGGTTACAAACATCCGGATAGCTTAATAACCTATCCGGATGCGCTTAACCTATCCGGATAGGAACAACCTATCCGGATGTGCACAACCCGTCCGACCGATACAGAGGGCGTTGCAGCGACCGTCAGCGGCTATGGTTGGCGGCCCAGTGAAGCGTGGCGGCTCAGCCAGGTCGCTGCCGCCGTGGCGCCGCCGACGGCGAGGACCGCAGGCACGAGGATCGTCGCGCCCTGGCCGGTGAACTCGATGACCAGGATGAGCCCCGTGAAGGGCGCCTTCATGGAGGTGCCGAGGAACGCTGCCGCGCCAATGAACGCGAAGGCGGCTACTTCCGAGCCGGGCCAGGCGGCGGCCCACGGCAAGCCGATGACGGCTCCCAGTCCCGCGCCGAGCGCGACTGCGGGGGTGAGGACGCCGCCCCAGCCTCCCGCGCCGATCGTCAGGAACGTGGTGGCCGTCTTGGCGAGGAGAACAAGGAGAGCGAACGCGAGCCCCGCGCCGGCCGCCCACGTCGCGTCGAACTGCGTCTGTGCGCTGGCCTGCCCGTTGCCGAGCACCGACGGAATGCGGGTGGACACCAGGCCGACGACGACGAACGCGATCGGCAGGGTGATGAGGATGCGCCAGTCGCGCGGGCGGATCGCCCCGGTGCGCGCCACGGCCTCTTTGAAGACCCATCCCGCGGCGCCGAGCACCGGTCCCATGAGCGCGCCGAAGACCGTCAAGGACAGTGACGGCGTGAGGGTTGGGACCGTGTAGAAGAAGGCCGGCCTCGTAAATCCCTGTGGAGATGAGGACCGCGATCCCCGAGGTGATGAGCGCGGGGGCGACGGCGCGTGCGGACAGGGATACGAGGAGGATTTCGAGGGTGTAGATCGCGCCCGACAGGGGATCGAGTAGACGGCGGCCAGGCTCGCACCCGCGCCGCACGCGACGATGATGCGCCGGTCTTCGGGGGTGAGGCCCAGGCGGTCGGCGGCGGCCGCGCTGAACGCGGCGGCCATCTCACGCGGGGCGACTTCGCGGCCCACGGAGGCGCCGAGGCCGACGATGAGAACCTGGGTCAGGGCGTGCCAGGTGGCACGCAGGGGAGGCATGGGGACCCCACCCACCGCGCCGGAGACGGACGTGACGGCCTTGTTGCGGCTGAACAGCAGGAACCACGACAGGGCACCGACGATTCCGGCGAGCGTCAAGACCCCGACGCGCCGGGCGGGAGAAACAGCGCTGACAGCCTCCAGGAGGGTGCTGCCGTGCATGTCCCAGGCGATCGCCTGAATCCAGTGGAGCAGATGGATGCACGCCAGGCCAACGAGGCCGGCGATGATCCCGGTGAGGAGTGTTGCGACCGCGAAGCGGCGCGTGCTCACGGACATGGTGTGTCGGAGTCGAGGCGTTCGCTCACACGCGTGAACAGGCCGGTGAGCATGTCGATCTCCTCGGGCGTGATGTCGTCGAGGAACAGGCGGCGGATGACGTCGCGCTGGACCAGGGCGGCCTCGTCGAAGAGGGTCTTGCCGGCCTGCGTCAGGGAGACGAGGCCTCCGCGGCCGTCGCCTTCGCACGGGCGGCGCTCGATGAGGCCTCGGGATTCGAGGCGCTTCATCGTGTGGGTGAGGCGCGAGCGCGAGAAGACGACCTGGTGGGCCAGGCGGGAGGGGCGGACGCCTTCCTCGCCGGCGCGGTCGGTCATGAGAAGCACGGAATATTCGGGCATCGACAGCCCGGCCTGGCACTTGAGGGCCGCTTCGATGCGCTCGGTGAGGCGAGCCGTCGTCGTGAAGTAGAGCTCCCAGGCCACCGCTCGGGGGTGGTGTGCTCGGCTCACTGGTTCTCCTCGTTCGATGCTTGCGGGTGAGGCCGAAACGGCCTCGGGCTGCCTACGAGTATAACTTTCAATTAGACCCAGGTATAAATCGGTGCTGCGCACGTCACGTTCTCAGAATGAATGATCAAATGATCCAAATTGTTTGAATTGCGTTACTCTAATTGCAGTGCAGTAAGCATCTGAACTCATCAGAGAATCCAAATACTTCGAGAGGATTGAATACATGAAAAAGACGAAGAAGATTGTCGAAGTTGTCGACGACTTCGATGGCACCCCGCCGATCAGACCGTTCGCTTCGCCTTCAATGGCGCGTCGTACGAAATTGATCTGAGCCGCGAGCACTTCGAGGAATTCGCCGAGGCCATTCAGCCCTACATTAAGGCTGGCCGCAAGGTGGGCTCAACCCGCCGTCGCGGCAACGCCGGCAACCCCACGCAGCGCCTGGAGAATGCGAAGATCCGCGCCTGGGCGAAGGAAGAAGGGCACGACCTGTCCGACCGTGGTCGTATTCCCGCTCCGATCGTTGAGGCCTACCGCAAGGCCCACGCCTGATTCACGACGCAATTGTGGGCACGCCGAAAGGCGCGCCCACAATTCTTTATTCATGCGCCTGAGGGTGGCACGCATAACGCGTGCCACCCCTCTTGTGCGTCGGATGTCAGTTGTCCCTTGGAGACGACGTTATTCGCGCTCGAGTCGCTGCCAACCTGAGGAGCGTTTCCGTCCTCGTACTGGACAGCGTTATTGGAGCCGGTGAAGGAGACCTTGCTGGCGGACTTCACCTCGACGGCATTCGCGGAGCCGGTGCCGTCGCACTTGGCGGGGGAGACCGTCACGCCGGGAACGGAGGCGAGGGACGTGGAAGCTGCCTGGACGACGGCCTTATCCGCGTTCGAGGCGAACACGTCGATCGCGGGAACCGAGAAGAACGGGTTCGGGGGATCTCGCCGGGGCGGTAGCCCGGGACAGGCGGAACCGAGGCGGGAGTTGCGGACTGGGTGGGGGCAGCCGTGGTGGCCTCGGCGGTGGGCGCAGCCGCGGGAGTCTGGGGCTTCGAGGAGCCGCAGGCGCCCAGGGCGAGCGTGGTCGCAGCGACGAGAGCGGACGCTGTCAGGGCGCGTCATGTGATGATCATGAACCTAACCGTACGGGAAAATATGAGGGGCGCATACTGTTCCGGTAATCATGTAAAACCGCGGAATTTCAAGGAATTCAGGGTGATTCTGAGGGCGACTCAGGGGGTGATCAGGGTACGCCCGGGGTCTTTGTCTGCGTTAGAATAGGAGGCCTCTAGTCGCGGTGTTGGGGGAAGGGCATCGTCCCCACGTGGTTCTGTGTCCAAGCTGTGGCGTGATCAACCCCACGGGATGTATGAGGAGGGTTGGAACCTGTGGGACAATGGAGACATGAGCTACAAACTGGTGCTGCTCCGCCACGGCGAGAGCGAATGGAATGCAAAGAACCTCTTCACCGGTTGGGTGGACGTTCCGCTGTCGGACAAGGGCCGCGCGGAGGCTACCCACGGTGGCGAGCTCCTCAAGGAATCCGGCGTTCTCCCGGACCTCCTGTTCACGTCGATGCTGCGTCGCGCCATCATGACCGCGAACCTCGCCCTCGACGCTGCCGATCGCCACTGGATCCCTGTTGAGCGCAACTGGCGCCTCAACGAGCGTCACTACGGTGCGCTGCAGGGTAAGAACAAGAAGGAAATCCGCGACGAGTACGGCGAAGAGCAGTTCATGCTGTGGCGCCGTTCCTTCGACGTGGCTCCGCCTGTCATCGAGGCCGGCTCGGAGTTCTCGCAGGACACCGACCCGCGCTACGCCGGCGAGCCCGTCCCCATGAGCGAGTGCCTCAAGGATGTCATCGCGCGTCTGCTGCCCTACTGGGATGAGGCCATCGTTCCCGCGATCAAGACCGGCAAGACCGTCATGATCGCCGCGCACGGCAACTCCCTGCGCGCCATCGTCAAGCACCTGGATGAGATCTCCGACGAGGACATCGCCGGCGTCAACATCCCCACCGGAATTCCGCTGGTGTACGAGCTCGACGAGGAAACCCTCAAGCCCATCAAGAAGGGCGGCACCTACCTGGATCCCGAGGCCGAGGCGAAGATTGCCGCGGTCGCCAACCAGGGCAAGTGAGCTGAGCGGAGCCTCGGCATCGTCTGCGTGGACGAGGCCGGGGCTTCGTCATGCCCGGAAAACCGCGCATTTTGGGGTGTGATGCCCGTCCATATGGTGCACGTTTAACCGTGAGCAGGATCGCATGCTAGGACGAATTGCGGTCGTGCTTGAAGTTGGTTCGTGTCGATCCTTGTATGCGTGTAACCTTGAGCTTTCGCACTGTATGGGTCGGTTTTGCTCGCCAGCTGGTAGAATAATTGTGCTATCCACGCAAGCATCCAGGAGTCCATCCATGTCGTTTGAAATCGGTCAGACGGTCGTCTATCCGCACCACGGCGCAGCTACGATCGAAGAGGTCATGACGCGAACCATTCGGGGTGAGGAGCGGACGTACCTGAAGCTGCGTGTGAACCAGGGTGATCTTGAGATTCAGGTTCCCGCCGAAAACGTCGACATGGTCGGCGTTCGCGACATCGTCGACGAGGACGGCCTCGAAGAGGTCCTCTCCGTCCTGCGCGCCCCCTACATTGAGGAACCCACCAACTGGTCGCGCCGCTTCAAGGCGAACCAGGAGAAGATCGCCACCGGCGACATTGTGAAGGTCGCCGAGGTTGTGCGTGACCCTGACCCGCCGCGACGACCTGAAGAAGCTGTCCACGGGTGAGAAGCGCATGCTGACGAAGGCCCGCGGAATTCTCACCTCCGAGCTGGCCCTGGCGCGCAACATCGAAAAGTCCGCCGCCGCCGAGCGCCTCGACGCCGTCCTGGCCGAGGGGCGCATCGAAGTCGAAGAAGATGCCGTCGAAGAGTGAAGCCCGCGCGGTCCTGACGGCCGCCGGCTCCGGCTCGCCTCGGCTGCGAGGGGCCGAAAGCCCTCGTTGAACTCTCGGGTCGCCCCCTTGTCTGGTGGGCGGCCCGCGGCCTACGCGCCGGGGGAGTGGGCGCGATCATCGTGACGGCCCCGGCCTCGTCGATCGAGGAATTTCGCAGCGCCCTGTCCGATATCAACGATCTGACCGTCGTCGCTGGCTCCGATCGCTCGCGTCAGGAGTCGGTGGCCCTCGGCCTGGCTGCGCTCGGGCGCTGCGAGGCGGACACGGTCGTCCTCGTCCACGACGCGGCGCGGCCCCTGACACCCCGCAGGTCACCGGGCGCGTTATCGACGCGGTTGCCGGCGGCGCGGGCGCGGTCATCCCGGTCCCTGCCTGTCACCGACACCCTCAAGACCGTGGACGCCTTCGGCGTGGTCGTCGGCACGCCTCGCCGCTCCGACATGGTGGCCGTGCAGACCCCGCAGGGCTTCCGCTGGGACGTCTCATTCGCGCGCACGAGGAGGGTGCCTCCCTGGGCACGGACGAGGCCCGGGCGGCCACGGACGATGCCGGCCTCGTTGAGGCGATCGGCGGGATCGTGCACACGGTTGCGGGTGACGAACGATCCATGAAGGTCACGCGCCCCCTCGACCTGGCGCTCGCGCGGCTGCTCGCCGACCAGGAGCAGGCGGACTGAAGCGATCAGGGTGCTTCCGAGAGCGCCCCACGCGCGCCAGGATGCGCGCCAAGGGGGCGGAGGCCAACCCCGACGGCCGTGCCACCCGCGGTACGCTGCTCGCCCGTCAGACAGACCAGCCCGTGGGCTTGTCGTCGATGAGTGCCCGAACGAGAGTGACCCCGCCGTCAGTGGCGAGGACGCCGCGATACTGGGGGCGGCAGGCGAAGCAGCCGATGAGGCGCTGGAGCTGTGCGTATGTGAGGTCCAGGCACGTGATGTCAATCGTCGTGGGTGCCGGGCTGCCCGTGGTCGTGATGTGTGCCCGCTTGGTGGTATCCCTCTTTACGACCGGGCAGTCGATGTTCACAAGGAAGGCCCTCGATCCCAGGGGATGCGCACTGGTGCGGTTTCCAGCAGTGGATGGAACTCCAGGTGGGTCGGAGAGAGGGGCAGGATGGGGGCGCGGTGGATCGTATTCGTGCGGTAGGCAGCACTGTGTCGCAGCAGTAATGCAGATATGGTCCCTGCGAGGCCGATGACGATGGTGAACACATCCATCACATTGGTCACTGCGCTGAGGCTGCTGAAGAACTCGGGGAACGCAGTAGGAAGGATCATGCTGTGTGTCACCAAGCATGCGACGAGGGAGACGGGGAAAATGCTGCCACCAGAATGAAGTCCGCAGCGACTAGCTTGATGGGGCAGTAAACGGAAAGAGGATAACTGCCTCGTTGAACAGCGTGAGATCTGGGCCATAGTGTCGCCTCTGAGACAGCGCCCTAGCATAGAAGAGGGGATGCCAGTCTCGCGGGCTTCTCCGGCCTATTCTTGCCGAGGTTGACGTGCTGACAGCGAATAAGGCTGAGGCTGGGGCGTATCGATCATCCGTCACCCTCCACGTGAATCTTCGTCGTCCCTGACATACCAGCATATGGCATGTGGTCAGGTCGCGCTGGCGGTTCCCCGGCCTCGTTCCCGGGGTGGCCCGAAGAGAGCATGAAACGCGAAACGTGGTAGTTTCACCCTGGACGCACACGCGCCGCCGAGCACTCCCCGTCGAAGGAGCCCGATCCCATGAGCACAACGCCCACCACCCCACACCGCGTGATCACGCGCAAAGTCGTCGAATGGGCGGCCTGGGACTGGGGTAGCGCCGCCTTCAACGCGGTCGCCACGACCTTTGTGTTTACGACCTACCTGACCAGCGACGGCGTCTTCACCGACTCGGGCACGGCCTCGACCTGGCTCAGCAACGGCATGACGATCGCGGGCCTGTTCATCGCTCTGCTCGCTCCCATCACCGGCCAGCGCGCCGATCGACGAGGCCGGGGCGGAGTCTGGCTCGGATGGTTCACGGGCGCGGTCGTCGTCTGCATGCTCGCCATGTACTTCGTCCACCCCGAGTCGGTCCTTGGGCCCCGCGGCGCCCTCATGCTGGGTATTGCACTGCTCGGACTGGGTAACGTGTTCTTCGAGTTTGCGTCCGTCAACTACAACGCGATGCTCAACCACCTGGGCGAGAAGGAAGACCGTGGCAAGATTTCCGGCTTCGGCTGGGCGGCCGGCTACATCGGCGGCATCGTCCTGCTGCTCATCCTCTACGTCGGCCTCATCGGCGTGAACCTGCTGAACGTGCCCACGGACGAGTACCTGCCGATCCGTATTTCCATGGTGATCGCAGCCCTGTGGTTCGGCGGCTTCGCGATCCCCGTCATCCTCCACCCGCCGCTGCCCAAGAAGGTCCATACCGGCGGCGACGGCGAGTCGATTATCGACTCCTACAAGCTCCTGTGGCGCACGGTGCGCACCCTCAAGAACGAGGCCCCGCACACCCTCTTCTTCCTTATCGCCTCAGCCGTCTTCCGCGACGGCCTCGCCGGCGTCTTCACCTTCGGCGCGGTTCTGGCCAAGACCGCCTTCGGCTTCACCGCCGGACAGGTCATGATCTTCGCGATCGCCGCGAACATCGTCGCCGGCCTCGCGACCGTCGCCTTCGGCTGGGTCGACGACAAGATCGGCCCGAAGAAGGTCATCATCCTGTCCCTGTGCGCGATGGTCGTCGCCGGCTTCGGCGTCTTCTTCCTACACGCCCGCGGCCCCGTGGTCTTCTGGAGCCTCGGACTAGTCCTGTGCGTCTTCGTCGGACCCACGCAGTCCGCGTCCCGCTCCTTCCTGTCGCGTATCATCCCCGCTGGCCGCGAGGGCGAGGTTTTTGGCCTCTACGCGACGACCGGTCGCGCCGTGTCCTTCATGGCACCCGCCATGTACAGCCTCTTCCTCATGCTCGGCAAGCGCATGACGCCCGCCGGCGAGGACTACACCTACTGGGGCATCCTCGGCATCATGCTGATCCTCGGCGTCGGCCTGGCCCTCACGATCCCCGTGAAGGAGGACCGCGCGACCCTGGCCCACATGGAGGACTGAGCTCCTCGACGAGGGGTCCGCGCCCGCACACGACACGTCCCCGACGCGACCGAGTGAGTCTCGGGCGTCGGGGACGATCCTTTGTCGATCCGCTTACTTGCGGTCGGGTGTGAAAGCGATAATCGATCCGCTGCGAGCTCCGACGAGCAGGTCGTCGTAGATCCACACGAGGTTCGTGGCCTCGTTCAGGTCCTGCGACACGTACGTCATCGTGTCCTCGGCGTTGAAGAAGAACGAGTCCGTGAGGCCCCTGATGTACAGTGCTTTGCCGTCGGAGCTGGCGCGCACCTCAGCGACGGACCATCCCTCGTCCCCTCGCGCTTCACGGAATGACTCGCCGGGGTTGAGCGTGAGGTTCTTCCCGTTGCGGAGAGTGAGTGACAGGAGATAGCCGTTGTCATCCTTGGAATAGGGGCGTTCCAGAGCGCCAGACGTCCACCTGGTGGTGCCCTTCGTCAAGAAGGCTCCGACGTCGTCCACGCTCGGGAGATCACGGGCGGCGTGATGGTCAGGAACTGGTCGAGGTCCGGCATCGGCACCTCTGGCACTGCCAGCTCCTGCAACGCTTCCAACTCCGGCAGCGGCGGAAGTTCGGGCAGATCCGTGAACCTCGGAAGATCCTCAAAGTCCGGGAACTCGGGAATGTCGACCTGTGACATGTCGTCCCACGCGTCGGAGGGACGATCGCGCGCACCGTTCGTCGGACGTGTGGCGGAGGTCGTCGTTGCTCATGACACGTTTCTACCACGCTGCGCGCCCGGCGGCGCTCGCGGGCTAGCCCTCGGCGCGCACCATGAGGGCGCTTGCCAGCGCGGCCACGCCCTCGCCTCGGCCCGTAAATCCCAGGTGATCCGAGGTCGTCGCCGACACGGTGACCGTGCCCTCGGCGATCTCGCTCATGACCGCGCAGGCCTCGGGCAGTCGAGCGGCCATACGAGGCCGGTTCCCCACGACCTGCACGGTCGCGTTGCCGAGCACCCAGCCGGCCTCGGCGGTCATGCGGCGAACCTCCTGAAGGAGCGCGCGCCCCGAAGCGCCCGCCCACTCCGGGCGATCCACGCCGAACACCGTGCCGAGCTCGCCGAGCCCCGTCGCCAGCAGCATCGCGTCGCACAGTGCGTGTGCGGCCACGTCCGCGTCCGAATGCCCCTCAAGGGGGCGCTCGCCCGGCCACTCCAGGCACGCGACCATCAGGGGACGCGGCGAGTCGGGTGCGGCGAACGCGTGGACGTCGACCGCTTGGCCGATGCGGAAAGGCAGATCAGTCATGGAACCAGGGTAGCGTCACGAGGAAGTCGGCGTGAAGGCGATGAGGCCCTCGTCCGTCACCCCGACCAGCAGGTCGTCGAAGACCTACGTGAGGTTCTGCGCCGCCGTCAACTCGGTCGAGGTGTACGCCTTGTTGTTCGCGATGTCAAAGAAATAGACGGCCTGTTCCTTGTATCCGATCTTCTGAACGAACGCGGCCGCCCCGTCGGCGCTCGCTCTCGCGTGCGTGGGCGCGAACTGGCAGAAGTTCCCGTAGCGCTCTGCGATCCCCTTCATTCCCTCCGCAGAGTAGGTCGAGGCGCCCGCTGTTGGCTGCAGGGTGAGGACCTCGCACCTGTCTCCGTTCGCCTCCATCATGCCTGGCGTTCAGGGGGTCTTACCCGAGGTGAAGAACGCCTCCAGGTCAATCAGGGTCGGCACGTCGCCGTCATCCGTGTAGACCTTGTTCCTGGTAGTGCGGTCAAAAGCAGAGATGAGCGCGCCAGTGGCATCATACTTTTCGAGCTTGTTGGCCTTTATTCCACGATCGGGCCATCCGCTGTCGGATACAGCGAGATGAGGCTCGTGGGCTGTTTGAAACGGCCCTCAGCCCCGAGCGTCGTCACGACACCCGTGTGGGCGTTGACGATCTGCAGGTTCCTGTAGTCATCGACGGGCACGATCACGGAGGCATCCTCGCCTGATCCGATTGTGGGCGACACCGCCAGCTGCTGGGCTTTGGAGTGATCCGATTGAAGCCCCGTGATGGCCTGCCACAGGCGCTCCCACGAGCCGGAGGAATACGTCCACCCCGAGCAGGTCTCGTAGCCCGAACAGGTCACCAGGACGTCGTCGACCAATGCCATCGGCTGGTCGTCCTCCCACGGTCCCTCCGCCTGAATGCCCGTCGACTTCGAGACGAGCGAACCCAGGACTGGCTTCAACGACGAGGCGACGCCCGAGTTGCCCGCCGCGCTGCCTTGCGGCTGTGCGGCGGTGCTCTGCGTCGTCGGCTCGGCTCCGGGCGCGGGGCTGGAATCCGCGTCCGGGGGAGCCCAGCGAGAAGAATCGTTGCTCACACCACTTTTCTCCCACACGCCCCTAGGGAGCCTCCCCGATCCCATCCCCCAGCCTCGTCCATGCATGTGACGAGGAACGAGCGCCCTCGCAGGCCACGCCCCCTCTCCGATAGGATCGACCCGTGCGCTACATTTCGACCCGACGCGGCCCCAACACGCCCACCCGTTCTTTCAGTGACATCCTCCTGGAAGGCCTCGCACCCGACGGCGGCCTCTACCTGCCCGAGGAGTACCCGACGCTGTCTCGCTCCGATCTGGATGAGCTGCGCATCGTCCTGCGCGAGGACGGCTACGCGGCTATGGCCGCCGGCATCATCTCGCTCTTCGTCGACGATATCCCCGCCGACGATCTGAGCGCGATCACGGCCCGCGCCTACCGCACCCCCGCCTTCTCCGACCCCCAGATCGTCCCCGTCGACGCCCTGGAGGGCACTGACCTGCACCTCGCCCACCTCTCGAACGGCCCCACGGCCGCCTTCAAGGACATGGCGATGCAGCTCCTCGGCGAGCTCTTCGAATACGAGCTCACCCGCCGCGGCGACTGGCTCACCATCGTCGGCGCCACCTCCGGCGACACCGGCTCCTCCGCCGAGTACGCCCTGCGCGGCCGACGCGGCCTCTCCGTCGTCATGCTCACCCCCGCCGGCCGCATGACTGCGTTCCAGCGCGCCCAAATGTTCTCCCTCCTCGACTCCAACATCGTCAACGTCGCCGTCGACGGCGTCTTCGACGACTGCCAGGACCTCGTCAAGGCCGTCAACATGGACGCCGACTTCAAGGCCACCTGGCACGTGGGTGCCGTCAACTCCATCAACTGGGCGCGCCTGCTTGCCCAGGTCTGCTACTACGTGGCCACCTGGCTGCGCGTCACCGAGGAAGGGGCCGACGCCTCGTCCAAGGTCAGCGTCGTTGTCCCGTCGGGCAACTTCGGCAACGTGTGCGCCGCCCACATCGCCCGCCAGATGGGCGTGCCGCTGGGCACCCTCGTCGTCGCCACGAACGAGAACGACGTCCTCGACGAGTTCTTCCGCACCGGCGTCTACCGCCCCCGCTCTTCCGCGGACACGCTGGCCACCTCCAGCCCGTCCATGGACATCTCCAAGGCCTCGAACTTCGAGCGCTTCATCTTCGACCTGCTGGGACGCGACGGGGACGCCACCCGCGCCCTCTTCGATGAGGCCCTGGCCCGCGACGGCTACTTCGACCTGTCCGGCACGCCCGAGTTCGCCGCCCTGCGCGACACCTACGGCTTCATCTCCGGCACCTCCACGCACGCTGACCGCCTCGCCGAGATCGCGCGCACGGAAAAGGAAAGCGGCTACCTCCTCGACCCGCACACGGCTGACGGCGTCCACGTCGCCCGCGCGGTGCGCCCGCAGATCGAGGGTCCGCTCGTCGTCATGGAGACCGCGCTACCCGTCAAGTTCGCCGACACGATCCTTCAGGCCACCGGCCACCTCCCGCCCGTGCCCGAGCGCTTCGAAGGCATCGAAGGCCGCGAAGAGCGCGTCACGGCGCTGGCCAACTCCGCCGAGGACCTCAAGGCCCTCATCCGCGAACGCGTGCGCCCCGGCACCTGAGCTTTCTTTCGCTCGACGAGGCCCGAGCCCCCACCCGCGAAGCCGCACCGTTTCGCCTGACGGGGCCCGGGCCTCGTTACATACTCCCGGGGAGCGCCCGTGTCCTCCGCCCCCGCTCCTCGCCAGGTAGGATTGATGCCATGCTGCACCTGTACGACTCCAAGAGCGCCCGCATCCAGCCCCTCAACCCGGTCACCCCCGGCAAGGTCGGCATCTACCTGTGCGGCGCCACCGTCCAGGGATCCCCGCACGTCGGCCACCTGCGAGCCGCCGTCTCCTTCGACACTCTGATCCGCTGGCTGCGCCGCAGCGGATACGAGGTCACCTACGTCCGCAACGTCACCGACATCGACGACAAGATCCTCACCAAGTCCGCCGAGGCCGGCTGGGACTGGTGGGCCTGGGCCTACCGCTTCGAGCGCGAGTTCACGCAGGCGTACGAGATCCTCGGCGTGCAGGCCCCCACCTACGAGCCGCGCGCCACCGGCCACATCCCCGAGCAGCTCGACCTCGTCCAGCGCCTCATCGACGCCGGCCACGCTTACTCGGATGGGCGCGGCAACGTCTACTTCGACGTCCACTCCCAGGCCGACTACGGCTCCCTCACCCGCCAGCGCCTGGTCGACATGCGCACCACCGAGGACGACGCCCAGATCGACGAGGCCGTGGAGGCCGGCAAGCGCGACCCCCGCGACTTCGCCCTCTGGAAGGCCAGTAAGCCGTCTGAGCCGGCCACGGCCTCGTGGGACAGCCCCTGGGGACGCGGCCGCCCCGGCTGGCACCTCGAGTGCTCCGCTATGTCGCGGCGCTACCTCGGCGACGAATTCGACATCCACGGTGGCGGCATCGACCTGCGCTTCCCGCACCACGAGAACGAGCAGGCACAATCCCACGGCGCGGGCTGGGAGTTCGCGCGCCTGTGGGTCCACAACGCGTGGGTGACCACCAAGGGCGAGAAGATGTCCAAGTCCCTGGGCAACGTCCTCTCCATCGGCGCGCTCACCGAGGAGTACCCGGCCGTCGCCGTGCGCTGGGCCCTGTCCACGGTCCACCACCGCTCCGCCATCGAATGGGGCCCCGAGACCCTGCCCACCGCGCACGCCGCCTGGGAGAAGTTCTCCACCTTCGTGGCCCGCGCGATCGAGGCCGCCGGGGAGGCGGGGGCTGGTGAGATCGCCCTGGCGCCCGCCGACCTGCCCGAGGCCTTCGTCGCCGCCATGGACGACGACCTCAACGTCGCCGGCGCGCTCGCGGTCCTGCACGAGCACCTCAAGGCCGGCAACGCCGCGCTTGCTGCTGGTGATCTTTCTGGTGTGTACCGCGAGCAGGTCCTGGTCCGCTCCATGCTGGACGTGCTGGGTCTGGACCCCGCCTCCGAGCAGTGGCGCGGTCAGGCCGGCATCGGCGCGGGCGCATCCGGTGCGGCTGCGGCCGAGCACTCGGCGTTGGACGCGCTGGTCCAGGCCGTTCTGGAGGAGCGGGCGCTGCGCGCGCCGCCAGGACTGGGCGCGTGCCGACGAGCTGCGCGACCGCCTGGCCGCCGCCGGCGTCACCGTCGCGGACGGCCGCGACGGCGCCACCTGGAGCGTTGGGTGAACCGCGGCTTCTAGCAGCTGTCGCATGACGTGTGTGCCGCCTGGTCCCGATGGGGCCGGGCGGCTTCACGTTGTTTGGTGTTTTCGGCCGTGCTGCTTGATGCACCCGTGGGCGGCGGCCCGCCCGCGAGCCGTCCCGCGCCGCGAGTTGCTGCTTGTTGCCCCGACAGATCTCCGGCCGTCGCGCGGCCTGCCCGCCCGCTCGCCGTCCGCGCCGCGAGCGTCGCTCGGCGCGTCGGCTCGAAGCCCGGCCAGGCCCCGCAGTCCTCGCGGCGGCCTCCAATCGGTCGGGGGTGTCTGTGTGTTGCCTGGCCAGGCCCTGTCGCCCGTGGGCGCCGCAGACTGGCACCCCCGGCGCCCTCCGCACCAGTGGAGCCGGGGCGCTGCTTGTACCTCAGTTCTGGCTGTTAACCAGCAACTTCGCACGTAATTCATCTATGACTCATTGAAACATTGAATTTGCATTGTTGGAATTGCAACGTTTTTCGGGCATCTCGAAAAATGACCAGGATAAATTACGTGCGAAATTTGGCTGGCGGAGGTGTTGTCGCTGCCCACGGGCGCCGCGTCTGGGGGCTGCAGGCGAGGTGGCCCGGTGGTTTGAAACCGCCATCGCCTTTGCGGGTGAGAAATGGGCGTTTTTGGTGCATTTTTCGGGCGCAGAGGTGTCGTTGGTTTCAGCGGTGCCGTGTCGGGGGTGAGCAGTGGTGTTGTTGGTTTCATCGTCGCCATGTTTCTGCGTGCTGTGCGCGAAATTTGTCGAGCCGCGGGCCTGGTGGCTGGACCCTTCTGCTGGCAGCATTACCCCACTGATGGGCAGCATTAACCCGCATAGTGTTTTTGCATGTGCGCAGGTGCGATGAGGCAATGTGCGCGTGAGAAGCAGTTCGGTCGAGCACCTTCCGGTGCCCTCCGCACCAGTGGGGCCCGGTGTTGACGTGCAGTTCGGTGCGTCGGCTCGTTGTCGGGCCAGGCCCCGCTGCTGCGCGGAGTCCGCATTTTGTCTTGTGTTCTCGTGCGCTGCACCCGATCCGTAGGCATTGCACCCCTTCTGATCGGGTGCAGCGTGCCGTAACAGGTGTAGCGCCTCATCGTGGTGCGTGCGGATGACATGGGGTCGCACAATGGCTTGTTGCTAAGTGGTGTTACACCATTTAGCGGGGTATTACACCAGCTCGGAAGTGGTGTAATGCTCCCTAACTGGTGTAATGCTCCCTAAATGGTGCAGCGTTCTCCGGCTGTGCACTGGATGGTTGTCGCCGATAAGGCGGTGGGCGTCGTCGGCGTAGTGCCAGCCCGCCAACCACTATGTGGGGGCAGGTATCCGAGTGATTGCTTGTTATGGTTCGGTGGCGTGCCATGTGCGGTGGCGGTGGGGGTTTTGCAGCATTAGGAGCTGGCTGTCGGCGTGTCGACGGCGTGTCACACCCCTCATGATGCCAATCCCCCCGTTTGGTGGCCGACTGGCACGGACGAGTGGACTGTGATGGCCCTCGTGTAGTGCAATTCCCTCCGATTGGCGGTGATGAGGCCGCGATGTGAGGCGGTGTGGTGCCCAAAGTGCAGACCACCTCGGCAAAATCCGGTGAAAACGGGCTGTTGTGGGCGAGGTGGTCTGCGTTTTGGGCACAAGTGTGTCTCGCGGGGTGTGTCGTTCGCACACGAACCCCTGAACATGCACGTTAACCCCTTGATGCGCACGTAAACCCCTCAACATGCACCTGGGCGACGCTGCCCACGTGCAGGTCATCGGGCCCGCGTGCGGATGAGAGAGCCCGCACGCAGGTCATCGGGTTAACGCGCGGGAACAGCCACGATGCGAGCCGAGGCCGTACTCTGATAACCAGACGATGCCGCGAGGCATCGCCATAGATGGGGAGGAACGCATGGAGTACGTGGCGCTGCTGCGCGGCATCAACGTCGGCGGCAACAACAAGGTCGTCATGAGCGAGCTGCGCGAACAGATCGAAGCCGCAGGCTTCGGACACGTGCGCACCTACATCAACAGCGGCAACCTCCTCTTCGAGGCCGAGGCCCCGCGCGAGGACGTCGCGCAGGCAGTGGAGGACATCCTGGCACGCCACTACGACTTCCCGATCCGGCTTGCCCTCCTGACGGCGCAGGACTACCTCGCCCAGCTCGATGAACTGCCTGACTGGTGGCACGGCGAGGTCGCCCGCCGTGACGCGCTCTTCTACACGCGAGGCCTGGACCGCGACCTCGTGCGCGAGCGGATCGAGGCCATGGAGCTGGGCGACGAGGCCGTGCACTTCGGCGAGCACGCCGTATTCTGGGGCAAATTCGACGAAAAGAGCTTCCTGAAGACCGCGTATCACAAGCGTCTGCTGCGCGAGGACTTCTACCGCCAGGTGACGATCCGCTCCGGTTCGACGGTCGAGAAGATCGCGGCCATGGTGTCGCAGGACTGAGACTAACCCCTGCCCAATCGTGATTTTGGCCCCCGCGCGCGCCCCTGCGGCCCCGATACAGCCCAAAACCCGTACGCTTGTGTCAGTTCACGAGAAAAACGAGGAGACACCATGGCCTCACACAGCGGGCGCCCCGGCGCCATCCGTAAGAAGGGCACCAAGAAGGGCGCGCAGGTCGGCACCGGCGGCCACTCGCGCCGCCGCCTCGAAGGCAAGGGCCCGACCCCCAAGGCCGAGGACCGCACCTACCACCCCGCCCACAAGCGCAAGGTCAAGCGCGAGGCTCGCGAGGCCCAGGAGGCCGCGATCGCTCGCGCCCGCGCGAAGTCCTCGATCCGCATCAAGCCCGGCCACGAGCTGATCGCCGGCCGTAACCCCTGTCGCCGAGGCCGCCCGTGCCCTCGGTCCCGATTGAGCGTGTCTTCGTCCTCGACAATGTGAAGGATGATCGCGTGGAGGAGGTCGTGCGCCTCGCCTCCGCCATGGGTGCGCCCGTGTACGAGGTCACCCGCCGCGACCTGGATGTCGCGACCGATGGGGCGGTCCACCAGGGCGTCGCCATCGAGGTGCGCGGCTACGAGTACGCCGACGCCTCGGACCTGATCGCGGGTTCCCTGCAGCAGCTGGGCCACCCCTCCTCGTCGCCCTTGACCAGGTGACGGACCCCCACAACCTGGGCGCGGTCCTGCGCAGCGCGGGCGCGTTCGGCGCGGACGGCGTTATCATCCCCGAGCGCCGCAGCGCGGGCGTCAACACGACCGCGTGGAAGGTGTCGGCCGGTGCGGCCGCCCGCGTGCCCGTGGCTCGTGCGACGAACCTCGTGCGCGCTCTCGAAGAGGCCAAGCAGGCCGGCTACTTCGTGGTCGGCCTGGATGGCGGCGGCGACGCGCCCCTGCGCGGCCTGTCGCTGGCGGATGGACCCCTCGTCGTCGTGACCGGTGCCGAGGGCGCGGGCCTGTCCCGCCTCGTGCGCGAGACCTGCGATCAGATCGTGTCGATCCCGATCGCCTCGACCGTCGAGTCCCTCAACGCGGCCGTCGCCACGGGCATCGCCCTGTACGAGGTCGCCTCCCTGCGCGCGCAGAGCTGAGCCTTCTGAACTGTCTGTCGTCTCGCCGCGGGCGCGGTAGCGTCCGCGGCGAGACTCTTTTTGGCGGCTTGGCGAATTGCCAGCACGTTGTTGAACGAAAAAGAAGTGTGCCTTGGGTATGTCGGCGCCAAAGATGAATTCGGGTGCCGCCAGCAGTAGCTCCCGAAGCTGAAGTACTTGAGTCAGGTCCTGGAGGCACTGGCCGATAAATTGTTCGGTGTGGGGCGTGTTCCGGTGGCCCACGCGGGTGTCGAAGCACCATAGCTCGGATGCGGGATGGTCTGTCACCGTGCAGGAGCGGGGCGCGATCATGATGCGCGAGGTCTGTCGGCGTGCGCTTCGCCCGGGTTGGGCAGATGCAGAGGGGGACAGGTCGCTGCGTGCAATCGCGTCGATGGGTACGGCGGCCAGCATGCGCCACGTGTCAGCACCGTCGGCGATTTCGGTGCCAACCCACTCGTTGCATGCGAGCTGTTCGGGTACGCCGGGCGTTTCCTCCAGCGTGCTCCTCCACCTCGATGCCCAGTATTCGACGCAGCATGCGACCGCCTGGTTCGGGTCGGTCGCGACAAGCGCGCGCATGTACCTGCGGCGATTGAAAAAGCCGGCGCAGCGAGAAACCGGGGGTCATGACCGCTCCTTCGACGGGAGGAACTTGGTGACGGGATCGAGGAAGCTGCCCCGCATCTGGGAGATGTTGGCGGGGAGAGGGGTGGTCCTCGGGCAGCTCCTCACCATCGACGAGGTGCGGGGGAGCCAGGAGGACGCCCTGCTGGTGCAGGGCCGTGTGCAGGTACTCGAAGACGCGGGCGAAGGGTTCCTTGCTGGGGCGGACGCGCTGAATCGCCGTATCCCAGGGAAGCACCACAGTTCGGTGCAGGCCTGCTCGGCGTCGGGCATTGAGTGAGCCGCGATGATGATCGTCGTCTTGTTGAGGTGGCGCAGCTGCGCGCGCACTGCCTTCGCCGACAGGTGGATGGCGAGGCCGCCCAAGGCGAGGGCTGGGGAGATCTCAGCGACATCCAGAAGGGTGTCGTGGTTGCGCCTGCGTGAGGCCGTGACCTGCCCGGGCATGACCGTGACCTCGGTGCCCGACCAGCCGATGTCCGCGAAACGCTTGCACATCGTGGTCGACTCGCGCTTGATGCCGATGGAACGCCAGAACTGTGCGCAGCGCGCGACGGCCTCCGCCGGCGGACACGACACGGTGTACACCGTCATGGGGCGCCTCTTCAGGAGCGAGTCCAGCGGTAGGCGCGGGGGAGTGATATCCATCAGCACTCCTGGGATTGGGGTAACGAAGCCAGGTTATCAGTGCAAGGGGTGTCTGCTGAAACACACAGACGAACGAAAACGATACGATGAGGCCATGAGCGTCCTGGGAACCGTCATCGTTGGCATCGTCATCCTTATCGGAGTGATCGGCGCGGTCGTGCAGATCTGGCCCTCCGCGCCGGTCGTCGGGGGTGCGATCCTCGTGTGGGCGTGGATGACGGGCACGCGCGCCGCGTGGATCATTTTTGCCATCGTGGCGCTCGTCCTGATCCTCGGAACGGTCCTCAAGTACGTGATCCCGGCTCGCGGCATGTACAAGGCGGGAATCCCCCAATCCACGCTCGTGTGGGGCGCCGTCGGCGGTGTCGTCGGATGGTTCATCGGCCCTGCCCCTCGGCCTCGTCCTGGGCATGGTCGTCGCCATCTTCGTCGTCGAATACCTGCGCAGCCGCGACACTGCGAGCGCCTGGACGGCCACCCTTCACGCCCTCAAGGCCTTCGGGTGGACGATCGCCATCGAGCTGATCGCCGCGCTGACGAGTGCCACCGCGTGGGGCGTGGGCGTCGCCCTGGTCGCCGCAGGAAACTGATGCGACCAGCCGGTGCCCCGGCCTCGTCGTTCCTCCGTAGGATGGGTCTGTTGCGCGCGCCCGCGTAACAGACCCAACTAAACGGAGATACTCATGCCCGCCGTCATCGTGCTCGGCGCCCAGTGGGGCGACGAAGGCAAAGGCAAGGCCACTGACCAGCTCGGCCAGCACACCGACCTCGTCGTGAAGTTCAACGGAGGAAACAACGCCGGACACACCGTCGTTATTGACGGCGAAAAGTACGCGCTGCACCTCCTGCCCGCCGGAATCCTCTCCGAAGGCGTCACCCCCATCATCGGCAACGGTGTCGTTGTCGACCTGGACGTGCTCTTCGAGGAGCTCGCGGAAATCTCCGAGCGCGGCGTCGACTGCTCGCGCCTGCGCATCTCCTCCAACGCGCACATCATCCCGCCCTACAACCGCCTCATGGACCAGGCGAACGAGCGTGCGCGCGGCAACAACCTCATCGGCACGACCGGCCGAGGCATCGGCCCCACCTACGCCGACAAGATGAACCGCATCGGCCTGCGCATCCAGGACCTCTTCCACCCCGAGGAGCTGCGCGCCAAGGTCGAGGCCGCCCTGGCCCCCAAGAACACCATTTTCGAGGCCGTGGACATTCCCACCCTCGACCCCGCCGAGGTGTCGGATCACCTGCTATCCTTCGCGGACCGCATCAAGCCGATGATGTGCGACGTGTCCTCGTCGTTAACGACGCGCTGGACCGCGGCGACACCGTCCTCTTCGAGGGCGGCCAGGCCACGATGCTCGACATCGACCACGGCACCTACCCCTTCGTGACCTCCTCGAACCCGACCGCGGGCGGCGCGCTCACCGGCGCCGGCGTCGGCCCGACCCGCATCGACCGCGTCGTCGGCGTTGCCAAGGCGTACACGACGCGCGTCGGCGAGGGCCCGTTCCCCACGGAGCTGGACGACGAGGTCGGCGAGGCTCTGCGCACCAAGGGCGGCGAGTTCGGCGTGACCACCGGTCGCCCGCGCCGCACCGGCTGGTTCGATGCCGTCGTCATGCGCTACTCGACGCGCATCAACGGCCTGACCGACATCTGCCTGACCAAGCTCGACGTGCTCTCCGGCTACGAGACGATCCCCGTGTGCGTGGCCTACGAGGTCGACGGCGTGGTCACCGAGGAGATGCCCCTCGACCAGGCCGGCTTCGAGGCCGCCGTGCCCGTGTACGAGCAGCTGCCCGGCTGGAGCGAGGACATCTCGCAGTGCCGTTCCTTCGACGAGCTGCCCCAGGCCGCCCAGGACTACATCAAGCGCCTGGAAGAGCTGTCGCGCTGCCGTATCCAGTCCATCGGCGTGGGCCCGGGCCGCGAGGCCACGATCGTGCGCTACCCGCTCATGTGACGGTTCACTGAGACGCTAGTGAGGGCCGGTGCTGCGATGCAGCACCGGCCCCCACTTGTTTCACGCGCCACCGTCGGCGCGCATGTACGACAAAGCACGCCGAACCGAATGCGCCTGTCGGCGCGAAGGCCGCTCGTAGCGGCAGAGTTTGGAGCCCGGGGCATACCGGTCCGGCGTGCCCCACAACTGTACGACCGCTCAACGCCGGCTCGCATCCCGTGGCGGCGTGCATCAACCCACACGGGGCGTGCGCCACAGCGCCTCTCATCGCCGAGGCCGTGGCAGCGTGCAGCGGGACCGACGCCGTGCCCCGTGCCCGGGAGAGCCGACCCGCGAGCGCGGCCCCTGCCTCGTGAGGCGCGCACATGTGGGACCATGGAAGCGTGATGACATTGACCCCTCCCACGCGGCGCCGCACCGGCTCAGGCCGCGGACGTCGCCGCGACACCCTGGCCACCCGGCACGTGCCCACGATCATCGGTATTCTCACCGTCTTCGTGCTGGCCGCGGCCACGATCGCCGCGTGGTGGCTGCCCGGGTCTCGCTGGAGCGTCGGTCCCGTCGTCGCGGTCGCTTCCCTCCCTGCTGGCTATCGGCTGGCCGACGCTGGCGCGCCTGCACATGCCGTGGCTCGCCCAGGCCGTTCTCGCCCTGGGTGGCGCCCTGACCCCGATGGGCGTCGCCTACTGGAAGAACCTCGACATCGCCGTGCCGCTGACGGGCATTACGCTGGTCGCGCTGGTCGCGGCGACGATCCTGGACGCGCCCGCGCCGCGCGACCACCCGTGGGGCGCACGAGCGAGCACTGGGGCTCTACGGCCCTGAGCGCGGCGCTCGCCTCGTCGGTCACCGGCCTCCTGATCGTCACCTCCGGCTCCATGTGGGTCTCCCTCACCGTCCATGAGCGCTGGTCGGGCATTGTGCCCATGGCGGCCCTGATCGCCGTCATCGGCGCGGCCTCGGCGCGCTTCGGGCGCAGCGCGAAGGCCGGCGTTGCCTTCGCGATGATCGCGGGCCTCGTCGCGGGCCTCGTGATCGCCTCGATCGCATGGTTCCTCGGGCAGACCTCGGACCTGCTGCCCGTCGTCTTCCCCTTCATCGCTAAGCGTTTCGGCGAATTCGCCGCCTTCCTGACCCCTGGGCGGCGTCACCGGCTTCGGCGTCGGCTTCGCCGTCTCCGTCGTCGACGCGCTGCTGGGCGAGCGCGCGTCCTCCGCCGAGCTCGCCAACATCCTGGGCCGCGGGGCCGCGAAGTTCCTCGTCGCCGCCCTGCCCGTCTACGCGATGATCCGCATCGGCGGAATCTGAGACCCCGCGACGGCCGGGCGAGTGCGTGGCCGGCCCCGGCCTCGTCCCTATTTCGCTGCCAGCTGCGCGCGCCCTGCTCGCGCGCCCACGTCCACCCGAGGCGTTAGGCTGGAGCCATGATGGTGATACCCTGCTGACCTGCCCGCACTCGTCGCTCCAGTCGCGTGGATGCTTGGAACATGGGAGGGCTGGGGCATGTACGCCGCCCCCGCAGCCTTCGGCCGGGAAGAACCCGCCGAGGATTCGCCCGTCATCGAGGAGATCCGCGGCGACGTCGTCGGCGAGCAGATGCGCCTGGTGACCCGCGTGTACGCGGGCGTCGCCTCGAGCCGATCGACCCCACGTGGGACGCGGCGAAGGGCCTGTCCGCAATCAAGAAGGGCGACCTGATCAGCGAAGAGACCGTGTACGTCTCCGTTGCCCCTCCGACGCGCCGCTGCCCCCGCCCGGCCAGTACAACCCCGCGAATTCACGGCGACCTCCGCATCCACCGAGGGACACAGCGCTGTGTGGGACGGCGTGAGCGTCGGCCCGCGCGTGCAGATGGTCTCCGACGCGATCGCGCTCGGCGTGGACGCACCCCGTCTGACGCACTTGGGCCGCATGTTCGGCCTGGTCGCGGGCGAGCTCATGTGGACGCAGGAGCGCACGCTTGACGGCGAGGACGAGGCCGACGTCGAAATCTCCGGCCGACTGCACCGCACCGAGCAGGCCTCCACGGAATCCGGCGAGGTCATCGAAGGCATCGACGATTCCCAGGATGGTTTCCTTTGTCTGAGTCCGCGCCCGATTCCGAGTTCGTCGACGAGGCCGTGGCCTCCTTCGGCGCGACCGCGCACTTCGGGGATCCGTCGGGGAGCAGTGGGCCCTCGAGGGCGGCCGTGCGCTGGTGCGCCGCCCGGACCTGGCCGTGATCTCCGTGTCGGGGGCCGATCGGCTGACATGGCTGACGTCGCTGGCCTCCCAGATCGTCACCGACCTCGTACCCGGCGCGAGCCGCGAGCTGCTGATCCTCTCGCCCGAGGGGCGCGTCGAGCACTGGGCGGGCGCGAGCGACGACGGGAGGCGCTGCACCCTGATCGTGGAGCGCTCGGATCTTTCGGGGTTCGTGGCGTTCCTGGACTCGATGCGTTTCGCGCTGCGCGTTTCTGTTGCCGAGCGCGACGTCGCCGTCTTCTCCTCCGTGCGCGCGGGCGCGAATACGCCCGAGGCCGTGGCCGGCCTGCCCGGACACCTGTGGACCTGGGAGGACCCGTGGCCCGGCGTCGTGGAGGGCGGGGCCGCCTACTTCCAGGGCGAGTGCCACCCCGGCGCGCGTACCCCGATGATGTTTCACGCTGTTTCACGCGATGCTGCGGACGAGTTCGAGGCCGCGTGGCTGTCCGCTTGCCCCGAGGCCGGCTCGCGCCGCCGCGCCGGGTACCTGGCGTGGGAGGCCATGCGCATCGCCGCGTGGAAGCCGCGCCTGGGCCGCGAAACCGACGCACGCGCGATCCCGCCCGAGGTGGACTGGCTGCGCAGCGCCGTCCACACGACGAAGGGCTGCTACCGCGGGCAGGAAACCATCGCCCGCGTCCTGAACCTGGGACGGCCCCCGCGCCGCCTCACCTACCTGCAGCTGGACGGCTCTCGCGGCGACCTGCCCGCGCCCGGCACGCCCATCGAAGTGGGTGGGCGTCAGGTCGGCGTCGTCACCTCCTCGGCCCGCCACGCGGACGAGGGGCCGATCGCTCTCGCGCTGATCGCCCGCGCCGTGCCCGTGACGACCGTCTTCGATATTGACGGCGTCGCCGCCGCCCAGGAGGAGATCGTGCCCGTGCACGGCAAGTCCTCCGTGTCCCCGCAGACCCGCCCGGGCGCCGACCTCTCGCGTGAGGCCGGCCAGCGCGGCGGTTCCACGGGCTTCGGCGGCCTCGGCTCCGCCCTGGGGGCGCGCTGATGCGCGCCGTCATCCAGCGGGCAACTTCGGGCGAGGTCCGCGTCGACGGTGCCGTCGTCGGACGTCTCGCCCTCGATACGCCCGCCGAGGCGGGGAGAAGCGCCAGGGCCTCGTCGTCCTCCTGGGCGTCCAGCGCGGCGACGGTGCCGAGCAGGTGGCCACGGTCGCCCGCAAGATCGCCGAGCTGCGCATCCTGGATGACGAGCGTTCCGCGGTGGATATGGGTGCGCCGATCCTCGTGATCTCGCAGTTCACCCTGTACGGGGACACTCGCAAGGGGCGCCGACCCTCGTGGGCTCATGCCGCGCCCGGTGACGAGGCCGAGCCCCTCGTCGACGCGGTCGTGGCCGACCTGCGCGGCCGGGGCCTGCACGTGGAAACCGGCCAGTTCGGGGCGATGATGGAGGTCTCGCTGGTCAACGACGGGCCCTTCACGGTCCTCGTCGAGGCATAGTATCGCGGGTTCTGTCGCGACTGTGCTTGTTTCGGGTGAGAAGTTCGTGCAGAACCATGCTCGGGCTTGTTACCGATGGGGTGTTACACCGGATCGGTAAGGTTCAACCCCTTCTGATCGGGTGGAATGTTCCCGATCAGGTTGAATGCACCTGGATGCCGCGTTTGGAGTTGTTCCTAAGCAGTGTTACACCACTTAGGGGGTATTACACCGGCTGGGAAGTGGTGTAATGCTCCCTAACTGGTGTAATGCTCCCCTAACTGGTGCAGTGCTTCTTCTGGGGCCGTCTCCTCGGACTCTCGGCCTGGCCACATCGCGCCATGTTCTCCAATCTCGCATGCAATTCCCATGGCAACCTTTCATGCATTGAAAAATGGTCGTTGCAATTCCAACGTTTTCGGGAGTTATTGACATCTGACGCGGGGAATTGCAGCATTACGGCTCGACACGCCGGCGACACGCCGTCGCGACGCTTCTAATGACGCCAAACCCCCCGCTGCGACCGCCGGACCTCAGCGGTCCCGCCCGGTGTCAGCCCCGCACTCGCCTGTTGCAGCCCCTGCATGCCCCGCCCCCGCCTCGGCGCCCCTGGTCCGTTGTCCCGTACCCCGGCCTCGTCCCTGCGCCCAGGGCGAAAGCGCGCGCACGGCGCGGGAGCTTTCCGTAGGCTGTAACCAGTCAACTGGGACGGGTGTGCGCCGAGCTCGGCGAAGTGCCCGTCCTGTGAAATGAGGAGAGGCATGTTCGAACGCTTTTACCGACCGCGCTCGCCGGGTCGTCGTGCTCGCGCAGGACGAGGCTCGCGGTCTCAAGCACAACTACATCGGAACGGAGCACCTGCTGCTCGGCCTGATCTCCGAGGGCGAGGGCGTCGCCGCCAAGGCCCTGGAGACGATGGATATCAAGGGCGAGGCCGTCCGTGCCTCCGTCATAGAAATCATCGGCGAGGGTGAGAAGCCGGTCGAGGGTCACATCCCCTTCACCCCGCGCGCCAAGCGCGTCTTCGAGCTGAGCCTGCGCGAGGCCCCTGCAGCTGGGCCACAACTACATCGGTACGGGAGCACCTGCTGCTCGGCCTCCTCAAAGAGGGCGAGGGCGTGGCCGCCCAGGTCCTGACGAAGCAGGGTGCGGACCTGGCGCAGGTGCGCCAGACCGTCATTCAGATGCTCAGCGGCTACCAGCGCGGCGACGACGAGGGCCGCGAGTCCGTCGGCGCGGGCGTGGGTGGCTCGGGCGGTCCCGAGCGTTCCAACTCCGCGATCCTCGAGCAGTTCGGCCGCAACCTGACCCAGGCCGCGCGTGAGAACAAGCTGGACCCCGTCATCGGCCGCCGCGTCGAGATGGAGCGCGTCATGCAGGTCCTCTCGCGCCGCACGAAGAACAACCCGGTCCTGATCGGTGAGCCCGGCGTTGGTAAGACCGCGGTCGTCGAGGGCCTCGCCCAGGCGATCGTGCACGGCGACGTGCCCGAGACCATCAAGGACAAGCAGATCTATAGCCTCGACATGGGCTCGCTGGTCGCCGGCTCGCGCTACCGCGGTGACTTCGAGGAGCGCCTGAAGAAGGTCCTCAAGGAGATCCGCACGCGCGGCGACATCATCCTGTTCATTGACGAGATCCACACCCTCGTGGGTGCGGGTGCCGCTGAGGGTTCGATCGACGCCGCCCAGATGCTCAAGCCCATGCTGGCGCGCGGCGAGCTCCAGACGATCGGCGCCACCACGAACGACGAGTACCGCAAGTACATCGAGAAGGACGCGGCCCTCGAGCGCCGCTTCCAGCCGGTGAAGGTCGAGGAGCCCAGCGTCGACGAGACGGTCGAGATCCTCAAAGGGTCTGCGCGACCGCTACGAGGCGCACCACCGCGTCATCATCACGGATGCCGCGATCCAGGCTGCCGCCGAGCTGGCGGACCGCTACATCTCGGATCGTTTCCTCCCCGACAAGGCGATCGACCTGGTCGACGAGGCCGGTGCGCGCCTGCGCATCCGCCGCATGACCGCGCCGCCGGAGCTGCGCGAACTGGACGAGAAGATCGCCGAGGTGCGCCGCAACAAGGAGGCGGCCATCGACGATCAGGACTTCGAGAAGGCCGCGTCGCTGCTGCTGCGCGACGAGGAGTCGAAGCTGTCCGAGGAGCGCAAGGCGAAGGAAGAGGCCTGGAAGGGTGGTGAGTCCGACGAGATCGCCGAGGTCGGGGATCAGGAGATCGCCGAGGTCCTGGCCATGTCGACCGGCATCCCGGTCGTGCGCCTCACCCAGACTGAGACCGCGAAGCTGCTCAAGATGGAAGACGAGCTGCACAAGCGCGTCGTCGGTCAGGACGAGGCCGTCAAGGCTCTCGCCCAGTCGATCCGTCGTACGCGCTCGGGTCTGAAGGATCCGAACCGTCCCGGTGGCTCGTTCATCTTCGCCGGTCCGACCGGTGTGGGTAAGACCGAGCTGGCCAAGGCCCTCGCCGAGTTCCTCTTCGGCGACGAGGACGCTCTCATCCAGCTGGATATGTCCGAGTTCTCGGAGAAGCACACGGCCTCGCGCCTCTTTGGTGCCCCTCCGGGCTACGTCGGCTACGACGAGGGTGGCCAGCTCACGGAGAAGGTCCGTCGCAAGCCGTTCTCGGTCGTCCTCTTTGACGAGGTCGAGAAGGCTCACCCGGACATCTTCAACTCGCTGCTCCAGATCCTGGAGGAGGGTCGCCTGACGGACTCGCAGGGTCGCAAGGTGGACTTCAAGAACACCGTTATCATCATGACGACGAACCTGGGTACCCGCGACATCAACAAGGGTGTCCTCACGGGCTTCCAGACCGCGGACAACTCGACGCACGACTACAGCCGTATGAAGTCGAAGGTTGCCGAGGAGCTTAAGCAGCACTTCCGTCCCGAGTTCCTCAACCGCGTCGATGACACGATTGTGTTCCCGCCGCTGACCAAGCCCGAGATCGCGCGCATCGTCGACCTGATGATCGCCAAGCTGGCCAAGCGTATGGAGGCTCAGGACATGCGCCTGCAGCTGACGGACGAGGCGCGCGAGCTGCTCGCGGACGTGGGCTTCGATCCGGTCCTGGGTGCGCGCTCGCTGCGTCGCGCGATCCAGCGCGAGATTGAGGATGCGCTGTCTGAGCGCATCCTGTTCGGAGAACTGCAACCCGGTCAGGTTGTCACCGTTGGCGTCACTGGAGAGGGTAAGGATCGCACGTTCACCTTCAATGGAGAGTGATTTACTCACCAGTTGTCTTTGACTGACAAACCAGTCACTTTTGAGAGGGTGGCCCTTCGCACAGCGAAGGACCACCCTCTAGTTGTTAAGTAATCGCACATCTGTTAGATTCTCGGTAACTATTAGCGTGCGGTGTAGTCGTGCCGCACTATTTATTCGGGCACCCGGGACAATACGACGGCTGTTGTAGTTTACGCAGGAACCAAATCACGAATAACATTGACATCGGATGTCATGAATCGGATGATTCAACCAGTACGTCCGGCGTCGATCGAGACGGCTCGCCGGGTTCCTCGTGAGAAGGCAGCAACTGATGCTTCAGATTGGACGTTTCCTGTGCCGCGGGCAGGGCGCGATGCTCGTCACGGGCCCCCTCGGTGCGGCGCTGGTTCCGCTCGACTTCGCTGACTCCGCGGCCGACGTGGTGTGGGGACGCGCCGACACTCAGGCGTGGTTGACGCACGTTCAGGTCGAGAAGGGCGACGCGCTCCTCCTGGACTGTGCGGGCGACCAGCCCCTACCTGACCGTGCTGGGTGACATCCAGCTGCGCATGCGCGCCGCCGGTCAGATCACCGAACAGGTGTGGACCGACCCGATCTGGGCGTGGCCCTTCAACCCCGGCGAATGGCAGACCTTCGAGGCCACCATCATCGACGGCGACGAGGTCACGTGGATGGTGCCCGCCGCCGACCGCGTCGAGGCAGGCGAGATCCGCATCGGCCGCGCGCTCGACGAGGTCGAGGCCCTCGCGTCGATGCCCGTCGATACCATGGGCTTCCTCATTAACCCCGACATCCCGGACCACGAGCGCCGCGCCCGCCGCGAGGCCCGCGAGGAGCTGCCCGAGCCGACCGTGCACACCGCCTCCGTGGACCTGGCCGCCGTCGAAGCCCAGTTCCTCGCTGCGACCAGCAACGGCCCCGTGTCGCTGAGCTCCGCTTCCCGCATCCCCAGCGAGGCCCCTGAGACCTCGGACGATCAGGTCGAGGAAACGCCGAACGAGGAGGCGCCAGCGAAGGACGCTGAGCAGCCTTCGGGCGCGCTCTACGTCGTCGCCGACGCGGAGGAGCCGCCGGTCGACACCGCTGAGTCCGCCGAGCGTGCCGGTGGTTTCGGCGAGTCTGGCACCCCGGCCTCGTCCGAGTTTGTCACTGAAGCTCCCGTCGCTGATCCTCCCGCCGCCCCCGAGGCCATGAGCGCCGAGGGCCTGGCCGGCCTGGGTGCCGAGACCGACACCGAGGCGACGATCCTGCGCCTGGCGCCCACGAACTCTGGCCCCGCGGCGCCCGTCGCGTTCCTGATCCACGGCGGCACCGTGCCCGTCGAGGTTTCCCGCGACGTCGTCATCGGACGCGACCCTGACGCTCGTGCGCTGACCGGCCGCCCCGTCGCGACCGTCCTGCGCGTGCCCAGCCCGCAGACCGAGATCTCCCGCTCGCACTGCGCCGTCATGATGACGACCCCCGGCTCCTGGGCCCTCATGGACCTGGGGAGTGCGAACGGCACCGTCCTGCGTCACGCCGACGGCTCGTTCCAGGACGTCACCCCCATGGTGACGATCGCCCTGAACGACGGCGACCTCATCGACGTGGGCGAGGGAACCGCGATCGAGTTCCGCGTGCGCTGACACAGCTGATTGACGCCTGTGGGGTAGACCTGACGGTCCGCCCCACAGGCGTTTGTATTAGCCTGGCGTGCGTCACTGCCTCCCCCTCGCTCGGGGTGAGGCGGCATGTTCCTCAATCAACGGAAGGTCAGTCCCGATGAGTCGTCGATCGTGGGGCATTCTCGTCCTCGTGTGCGTCGTTGCGTTGGTGGCGATCGCAGGTGTTGCCTACCAGAGCAACGCCGATAAGAGCGTCGAAGATGCGGTGCGATACTACGCGGACGCGATCGCCGAAGGGCGCGTGGAGGATGCCCTCAAGGTCGAGGCGGGGGACAGCTTCGGGGAAGCGACGAAGAATGCGGATCATGCGGTTGATCTTCGTAGTGCCGTGGCGTCGGAACACGTGTGGGTTAAAGAGATACGCGTGCACAATAAGCCCGATCTGCATGGACGTCAGGGAGCGGTCATCGAGTTCAAGGTCGGTGAGAACTCCGTTAACTGTGAAATCTACCTGGATCGCGTCAAGGAACCTCTGAAGAGTGTCGGCTATTGGCGCGTCGTCAGCAGAGCTGCGCGATCGGTGCGCGTCGATACGGAAGGGTATGGCAGGGATGTGACCATCGGTGGGGTTTCCATTGGCCCCCTCGGGCGGACGGCCTCTGACGAGAACAAGGCGAAACATCTGCCCGCCAATTATCTGTGGTACCGCGCCGGACAAGAAGTCACGGTCTGCGCATCCCCCGGCATCTACGATGTTACGGTCGACACTGCCTCCGAACATGTCCGCCTGACAGTGGATCAAGCGACCGCGAAAACGACCATGGATCTCGGTAAAGACGTCGAGAAGCATGGAATCAAGGCGGTAGCCAATACTGATGCCGTGTTGTGGCTCAAACACAATGCGGAGGGGTATCTGACCGAGTGCCTCCAGGGTGGCAATCCGGATCGAACGATCTGTCCCTCTGAACGGCTGTCGGGCGTTCAGTAGGTGAGCATTGGGTCGATGGCGGGAAGCTATCCCACGGGAATTCGCCTCTCGGATGTCGTTGTGCGTACCTCGAGTGAGGAACGCACTCTCCAACTGACGGGCGAGGCTGTCTTTGATACCTCGAACGACCTCCACATGCTGCTCAAGCCGCTATAGGTTGGGGCGTTGACCGGCTGTTGAGTGGCTGCGCCTTTGAGTGGGAAGGCTGCGGCGTTGCGGCTGATCAGCTGGCTTTCTCATGTCGTGTACCTGGCGAGGGATGATCAGGGGGCTGCCCCGGCCTCGTGTATGTAAGGACAATCATACTCGTGCGCGCCTTGAGGTGACTAGGTCCCTTGATACGTGTATCCTTACCTCTGGTAGCGGCCCACTGATGGGCCGGACATTGCAAACACGGAAGTTGAGGACCACGATGGTCAAGTACGTATACGACTTCTCCGAGGGCGACAAGTCCATGAAGGACCTGCTCGGAGGAAAGGGAGCCAACCTTGCCGAAATGACGAAGCTCGGCCTGCCCGTTCCCCCCGGCTTCACGATCACCACCGAGGCATGCCGCGCATACCTCAAGGACTCCACGGTTCCCGAGTCGCTTGCCACCGAGGTCACCGCCGCCCTGCGCGGCGTCGAAGACAAGATGGGCCGCCACCTGGGCGACCCCTCCGACCCGCTCCTCGTCTCCGTGCGAAGCGGCGCGAAGTTCTCCATGCCCGGCATGATGGAAACCGTCCTGAACATCGGCCTCAACGATAAGTCGGTCCTCGGCCTCGCAGCCGTTAGCGGTAACGAGCGCTTCGCGTGGGACTCCTACCGCCGCCTCATCCAGATGTTCGGCAAGACCGTCCTCGACATCGACGGCGACCTCTTCTCCGACGCCCTCGACAACCTCAAGGCCGAGCGCGGCGTCAAGGGCGACACCGAGCTGACCGCGGAAGACCTCAAGGGCCTCGTCGAGACGTTCAAGGGCATCGTCAAGGAACAGACCGGTAACGACTTCCCGCAGGACCCGCGCACCCAGATGGACATGGGCATCGAGGCCGTCTTCCGTTCCTGGAACACCGAGCGCGCCCGCATCTACCGCCGCCGTGAGCGCATCCCCCACGACCTGGGCACCGCCGTCAACATCTGCACCATGGTGTTCGGCAACATGGGCGAGAACTCCGGCACAGGCGTGTGCTTCACCCGTGACCCCTCCTCCGGCCACTCCGGCGTCTACGGTGACTACCTCGAGAACGCGCAGGGCGAGGACGTCGTCGCCGGTATCCGCAACACGCTTGCCCTGTCCGACCTTGAGCGCATCAACAAGCCCGTCTACGACGAGCTGCGCGCCATCATGCGCAAGCTCGAGACCCACTACCGCGACATGTGCGACATCGAGTTCACCATCGAGCGCGGCAAGCTGTGGATGCTCCAGACCCGCGTCGGCAAGCGCACCGCCGCCGCCGCGTTCCGCATCGCCACCCAGCTCCTGGGCGAAAAGCTCATCACCCGCGACGAGGCCCTGGGCCGCGTCACCGGCGACCAGCTCACCCAGCTGATGTTCCCGCAGTTCGACGCGAAGGCCGACAAGGAGCTCATCGCTCGCGGCATGGCCGCCTCCCCGGGTGCCGCCGTCGGCAAGATCGCCTTCAACAACGCCCAGGCCATCGAAGCCGCCAGCGAAGGCGTCAAGACAGTCCTCGTGCGCCGCGAGACCAACCCCGACGACCTGCCCGGCATGGTCGCCGCCGAGGGCGTCCTGACCGCCCGCGGTGGCAAGACCTCGCACGCCGCGGTCGTCGCCCGCGGCATGGGCAAGACCTGCGTGTGTGGCGCCGAGTCCCTCGTCATCGACGAAGCTGCCGGCACCGTCACCATCGGTGACCTCGTCCTGACCGCCGACGACACCATCGCCATCGACGGCCAGACCGGCGAAATCTTCCGCGGCGAGGTCCCCGTCACCGACTCGCCCGTCACCACCCTACCTCGCCGAAGGCCTCGAGGCTGGCATCGCCGCCGCCGGCGAAGACGAGGGCACCCGCGAGCTCGTCGAGGCCGTCGACAAGCTCCTGTCCCACGCCGACAAGGTCCGCCGCCTGCGCGTGCGCGCCAACGCCGACACCCCCCTCGACTCCAAGCGCGCTATCGAATTCGGTGCCGAGGGCATCGGCCTGTGCCGCACCGAGCACATGTTCCTGGGTGAGCGCCGCCCGCTCGTCGAGCGCGCGATCCTCTCTGCCCCCGAATCCGCCGAGCGTCAGGCCGCGTTCGACGAGCTCGAGAAGCTGCAGAAGCAGGACTTCCTGGAGATGCTTGAGGTCATGGACGGCAAGTCGATGACCGTGCGCCTCATCGACCCGCCGCTCCACGAGTTCATGCCCGCCCTCATCGAGCTCGAGACCAAGGTCGCCGTCGGCAAGGCTACCGGCACCCTCGACCCCGCCGACGAGGCCATGCTCGTCGAGGTTCGCCGTATGCACGAGCAGAACCCCATGCTGGGTCTGCGCGGCGTGCGCCTGGGTATCTACCTGCCCGGCCTGTTCGCCCTGCAGATGCGCGCCCTGTGCGAGGCGGCCGCCGAGCTCGTGGGCCGTGGCCTCGACCCGCGTCCCGAGATCATGGTTCCGCTCGTCGGCTCCGTGCGTGAGCTCCAGCTCGTGCGCGAAGAGGCCGAAGGCATCATCGCCTCCGTCGCCGCCTCCCGCGGCGTGGGCCTGTCTGGTGTCTCCATCGGCGCCATGATCGAGCTGCCGCGCGCCGCCATGACGGCCGAGGACCTCGCCGAGGAAGCCGACTTCTTCTCCTTCGGCACCAACGACCTGACGCAGACCGTGTGGGGCTTCTCGCGTGACGACGTCGAGGGCGTGTTCTTCCCGCAGTACATCGAGGCCGGCATCTTCGGTGTCTCCCCCTTCGAGTCCATCGACGTCCACGGCGTGGGCACCCTGGTCTCCGAGGGCGTGCGCCGCGCCCGCTCCACCAAGCCGAACATCAAGCTCGGCGTGTGTGGCGAGCACGGTGGCGACCCGCTGTCGATCCACTTCTTCCATGGTGTGGGCCTGGACTACGTGTCCTGCTCCCCGTTCCGCGTCCCCGTCGCCCGCCTCGAGGCTGGCCGCGCCGCGGTTGAGGATCACGTGGACATGACCGCCTGATCGCTGGCGGCGCCGTGCTGAGCGCCGCTGCGTGAGCGTGACGAGGCCGCGGCCGGGAAACCGGTTGCGGCCTCGTGTCGTTGTGGGTGCAGGCGGGCCGGGCCGCCGCCCACGGCTGCTGCAGCCTGGTCCTGTCGGCCAGGCGGCCCGGTGGTTTGAAACCATCGTCGCCTTTGCGGGCCGGTGAGGTGGGCTAGTTGAAACCGGCATCGCCTTTGCGGGTGAGAAATGGGCGGTTTTGGTGCAGTTTGTGGGCGCAGAGGTGATGCGGGTTTCATAGGTCCCTTGTTGTGGGTGTGCAGTGGTGTTGTTGGTTTCAATGTCGCCATGTTTCTGCGTGCTGTGCGCGAAATTCGTCGCCCTGCTCGGCCTGATGTGGGTGCGGGCACGAAAAAGTTCGCCCTGCGTGCTCACAATGGCCAAAAGCTGGCGTTTGATGGCGCGCTGGGCGAGTTTTTTCGCGGAAATGCGGCTGAAGAGGCTGTGCCGGGCGAGTTTGTTGTGCCGTGTACCTGGCAGCCGGCCCATCTAGTGGCAGTGTTAACCCTTCAATGCGCAGCTAAACCCCATTGGTGGCATGGTGGGCAGCCCGCCCAGGACACCACCTATCGGGTTAACGTGCGCATAGGTGGGCCCAGGCTGTCACCTGTCGGCTGAGATATGGCCGGTTGCGTTTGCGTTTGCGCGGTCGGCTGGCCGCAACGCATTACCTGTCGGGTGATGTGTCCCGGGTATTGTGGAGAGTGTCTTAGGCCGGATTGGAGGTTTGGGATGTCTGGTCAGCGTAAGTATTCGATGGAGTTGCGTGAGCGTGCGACGCGTATGGCGTTGGAGGCTCGTGCTGATCCTTCTAGGCGCAAGGGTGCTATCAAGCGTATTGGCGGCCAGTTGGGGGTCAATCCTGAGGCGTTGCGTACCTGGGTGCGTGCCGTGGAGCAGGGCGGACGCAATGAGCGCGGCGAGGTCAGTGATCAAGAGGCCCGCATCCGGGCGCTGGAAGCTGAAAACCGTGAACTGCGCCGAGCCAATGAGATCTTGAAGGCGGCGTCAGCTTTTTTCGGGGCGGAGCTCGACCGCCTCGCGCGTTAGTTTACGATTTCATCGAGGCCAACCGGCATCGGTGGGGAGTCGAGCCGATCTGCACTGTCTTGTCCCAGTCAGGGGTGCGGGTTGCTCCCAGTGCCTATTACGCTGCTCGGACTCGTGCCTTGTCGGCGCGCAGCGTGCGCGACGAGGCGCTCACAGACGTGATCAGACGCGTGTGGGAGGAGAACTACTGCGTGTTCGGGGTGCGCAAAATGCACGCCTTCCTCAACACTCACGAGTTGGGCGTGGGACACGTGGCGCGCTGCACGGTCGAGAGACTGATGCGGCGTATGGGTATTCGTGGCGTGAGTCGGCGCCGGACCCGCCATGTCACGGCCTCAGCACCGCGCCATGCATGCCCCTTGGACCTGGTCAATCGGCATTTTGGGGCCCATGACCTCAACGAGTTGTGGGTCGCAGACATTACCTACGTGCCAACCCAGGCTGGCTGGGTCTACGTCGCTTTCGTTACCGACGTGTGCTCTCGTAAAATCTTGGGCTGGAAGGTCGCGTCCTCGCTGCGTACTGACCTGGCCCTGGACGCATTGAACATGGCGATCTGCCAGCGACGCCGCGAAAACATAGACACTCGAGGGCTTGTGCACCACTCCGATCGGGGCGTGCAATACCGCGACGTGCGCTACGGACAGGCACTAGCCCAATGCAAGGCCATAGCCTCAGTAGGATCCACCGGCGACTCCTACGACAACGCTCTAGCCGAGGCCTTGAACTCCTTATACAAAGCCGAACTCATCTACAACAAAGCACGTCCCGGCTACGCCGGCCCCTGGCGCGATCGGCGCGAGGTCGAACGCGAAACCTCAGCCTGGGTCCACTGGTACAACACAAGCCGCCCTCACCTCGCCCTGGGCGGAATCACACCGCAACAAGCAGAAAACAAACACACAACAACACGAAAGAAAGCGGCCTAAACAAGCCTCCACAAAACCCGGGACTTGACAGGGTGTGCGAGTACAGTAGCGCCCCGCCCGAACCCGGGCGGGGCGCTACCGCAAACCACAATCAGGCACTCTGTGGCAGTGTTGGCGCAAAGAATACGATAGCCACCATGATCGAGTTGTTGAGCGCGTGGTACATCCACGAGTAGGCAATGTTCTTGCCGGACTTGACGTACACGAGCGTCAAAATGATGCCGACGGGCAGGTACATGGTCATGTCCTGCCACTCGTGGCAGTGCATGTAGGCGAAGAGGAATGCGGAGATTGATCCGAGAAGCCAGGTGGGTGCGTACGGGCTCAGCTTGCCGATCAGGATGTGGCGGTAGAAGATCTCCTCAACCAAGGGCATGCCGATAGCAACGAAGAACGCGAATGTGAGTCCGAGAGCGCTGTCGGATAGTGCGGTGACGACCCCCTGCTGGTTCTGTGCGACAGGCGGGTTCGGACCGTAGATTGCGAGGCGTATGGCGCCTTGGACCATGGTGGTCAGGAACCACAGGCCAAAGAGAAGCGCAATCTTGCGTATGGGTCGCCTACGCAGGTACGAGAATGCGGAAAGGAACTCGCGTCCAAATAATGCCAGCGCCAACGCTAGGAAAATTGAGTCGAGCGTGACGTTGACGAGGGTGACGTTCCATGACTCGGGGAAGATAGATGTCGGGATGATGTCGAGTAGGAAAAACGACGCGTAGGGGATCCCGAAGATTGCGATCCGCACCCAGTCGGCGCGCGCGAGGCGCTTGGGGGACGAGGCCGGGGCCGGCTCGTTCGACACCGTCTCCGTGCGGAGGGACAAGGGTTCGGTGTCTGTGGGACCGTTCGGGCGCGCCAGTGCTTCTGGAGTGGTGGCTGCTTCCTGTGTGGGTGATGCACTGGGGTCTGTCGACATAGATACTCAATCGCTTTCTGTGTAACTATCGATGCCTGAGAATTATGACAGGATTTTAAATTCTGATGCAAGTTCGCACAATTTTTTGGGTGTTCGTGCAGATGGTGCAGCATTTGTATGACACCGTGTCAGTAAGCGATCGCCCTGGGCCTTTGGTCCCTCATGATGGGCGTGCGTGCGCGCTAAACGCGGTCACGGCATGGTCACAATTTAGGACAACCTAAACGGACTACTTTCCACCTGGGCGAGATGTGGCTACGCTTAATGCTTAGGAATTCCATCATCCCGGCGTTACCTAATCGCCGAATCCACAGGAGGCAAGCGGTGACAGTGCTTCGCGCTCACGCGCATAGTATTCGCGCTCATGTAAACAACGTCGGTCAGCGACTCAGTCGCGCCGTCGTCGTCGCAGTCATGGCGGCTCTGGCCGTGGCGATGTTCGCCGCGCCCTCGCGCGCTGCGGATCAGACGTGGAGCGATGTCTCGACCACGATCAACGGCCTGATTGACGAAGGCGTGTCCACCTACAAGGCGGGCGATGCCAAGGGTGGCAAGGACAAGATCAACGACGCCTACTACAAGCACTACGAGATTACCGGCATGGAAAAGCAGGTTATGGCCCGCATTTCCGGTTCGCGCGTCTCGCAGGTGGAGATGGAGTTCTCACTCCTCAAGAAGGCCATGACCGACGGCGATAACGCCGGCGTCGATAGCCACGCGACGACACTCAAGCAGTACATGGTCGAGGACGGCGCGTCCCTTGACGGTGTCGCGCCCGGCTCCGCCGCCCAGGCCGCCTCGGATGACTACAGCCCCGGCGCGTGGGGTGAGGTCGCCAAGACCATCAACGGCATCCTCGAGGACGGTGCCAACGCCTACAAGGGTGGCGACGCCAAGGCCGGTAAGGACAAAGTCAACGAGGCCTACTACAAGCACTACGAGATTACCGGCATGGAGAAGCAGGTGATGAGCCGCATTTCCGGTTCGCGCGTCTCGCAGGTGGAAATGGAGTTCTCCCTCCTGAAGAAGGCCATGACCGACGACGATTCGGCCGCCGTCGACCAGCACCTCTCGACGCTGACGAACTACATCCGCGAGGATGCCAACAGCCTCGACGGCTACACCGGTAAGGCCGCTGAGAAGACCAGCGAGGGTTCGGGCACCTCCCCGTGGGTCGCCCAGTTCCTACCCTCCCTCCTCGTGATCCTGCGCGAGGGCATGGAGGCGATCCTGGTCGTCGCTGCGGTCCTCGCCTACCTGGCCAAGGCCGGACACAAGAACAAGACCCCGATCGTGTGGGGCGGCGTGGCGCTCGCCTTCGGCCTGTCCGTCGGCCTGGCCTTCCTCTTCAGCTATGTCACCTCCCTGGCGGGCGCCAACCAGGAGCTCCTCGAGGGCTTCGCCGCGCTCTTCGCGGTTGTCATGCTGATCTGGGTCTCCAACTGGATGATCAACAAGTCCTCCAACAAGGCGTGGGACGAGTACATCAAGAAGCAGACGGACGCCTCGCTGAGCAGCGGCTCCCTGCTGGGCCTCGCCTTCATCTCCTTCCTCGCGGTCTTGCGCGAGGGTGCCGAGACGATCCTCTTCTACGTTCCGATCGTTGCCGCCGCGGGCGACAAGGTCCACTATGTGTGGATCGGCCTAGCGGTCGGCCTCGTGGCCCTCGTCGTCATCTACCTGCTCATCCAGTTCGCGGCGGTCCGTATCCCGCTGCGCCCCTTCTTCACCATTACCTCGCTGCTGATGGCCTTCATGGCCTTCACGTTCACGGGTTCTGGTATCGGGGAGCTTCAGGAGGCGGACGTCGTGTCCCTGACGCCTATCTCCGGCTTCCCCACCATTGACATCTTGGGGATCTACCCCCGAGTGGAGAACCTGGCCGCGCAAGCCATCGTTCTCGCCATCATCGTCGGTCTCTATTTCTTCGGAAAAGCTCGCCTCGCCCGCGAGGCCGCCGCCCAGTCGCGGGCTGAGGACTGACTCCTCTCGAGCGACACCGACGTTTCATCCAACCAACACGCACAGGAGATCATCACATGAAGCGTTCTCTGTTCCGCGTCGGCGCGGCCCTGGCCACGCTGGCCCTTGCAGGCACCCTGGCTGCCTGCTCCAACAACTCCTCCTCGTCCTCCACTGACAAGCCCTCGGCCTCGGCCTCGGCCGCGGCTGACTCTGCAGCCGCCGCCCCCGGCGAGGACGCTGGCTTCGAAGAGCAGCCCCTCGGTGACGAAGTTCACGTCGGTCCGCTCGTCGTGGGTGGCGTCTACTTCCAGCCCGTCGAGATGGAGCCCGCCGTGGGCACCCCGGCAGCCGAGTCCTCGATGCACATTGAAGCCGACATCTCCGCCGCCGCCGACAACAAGCTCGGCTTCGGTGCGGGCGACTTCATCCCAGGCCTGACCGTCGACTACACGATCAAGGACAAGTCCGGCACGACCGTCCAGGAGGGCACGCTCATGCCTATGAACGCGTCCGACGGCCCGCACTACGGCCTGAACCTGCCCAAGCTCGACGCCGGCACCTACGACGTGACCTTCTCGATCAAGCCGCCCACGGGCTGGCTGCTGCACACCGACAAGACCACGGGTGTTGAGGGTCGCTTCTGGACCGAGCCGCTCGTTGCCGAGTTCCCGGATTGGCAGTGGGACCCCACGGCCGTTTCCTGGTGATCGACGCTCACGTTTCGTGGGGCCGAGGCAGTGGTTCCTGTTTGGGAACGCTTGCCTCGGCCCTCACCCCGTGAGGGGACTAGACTTGACGCCGGAGTCACCCGACTTCGGTGAACCTTAATTTCGGGAGGAAAGCCAATGCTTCAGCAGATGAGCGAAGCAACCTTGACGTTGCTGTTGACGATGCTTGCTGTCGGTGCCGTCATCCGCTTTATGCCGGCCGCCGGGCACGGTCGCCGCGGTAAGAAGGCGCGGTCGGCGGCGGTGTGGGCCGGTATCGGCCTGGGCATGATCTCCTCCCTGGTCCTGACGGTCATTAACATTGAGGCCCCCAAGGCCGTGAACCGTCAGACCGTCGGCCTGTTCACGCTCCCCGCGGCGGTTGTTCTCGCGCTGCTCTTCCTCGCGCTGGTCGCGCTGCGTTCGCGCCGCGTTCGCTCTCTCCTGCCCGGCAACGGTGACGACGAGGCCCGGGCGGCCTCGTCGATGGAGGCCGCGGTGAGCGGTGATACCCTGCTGCGCATTGTCGGTGCCCTCTACATTGCGGCCGTCCTGTTCCGTGCCGTGCCCACAGCCATGAACCAGGCTGTCATGATGCTCTCGGGCGGCGTTGCAATCTACTCCAGCCAGGTTGTCCTCGCGGTCCTCGGGTACACGCTGGCCTGGCTGCTCGTGAGCTTCCTGGCGTGGGTGTCCTACCGCCTGTGCGCGTGGAATAACCGCGTGTGGCCGGCGGCCTTCATCATGGTCTCGCTGCTGGCCAACCATTCCCTGATGATCGTGCGCATCCTCAAGGCCAAGCGCTGGATCTCGATCCCCAAGGGCGCGTGGAACACTATCTCCTGGTTCATTAACCACGAGGCCGTCTTCACGCTTGCCGCAGGCCCTGGCCCCTGTGCGCGGTCGTCGTGTTGACGTGGCGCGCGTCCCGCGCGATCCCGACTGTCGGGGCTAACCCGGCCGAGGGGCGCCTGGGCCGCGCACGCTCGCGCCTGTACAAGTCCATGGCGGGCACCGCAGCCCTCGGCTACCTGTGTGGCGCGCTGCTGATCACCGTCGGCGTTGCATACGGTAGCCAAGAGATCGAGCTGTCCGCGCCCGAGTCGTTCAGCGTCGTCGACGACCAGGTGAGCGTCAATCTGGCCGACATTTCCGACGGCCACCTGCACCGCTACGAGTACACGACCTCGGGCGGCGTGAAGGTGCGCTTCATCGTCATCCAGAAGTCCGGCTCCTCCTTCGGCGTGGGCTTGGACGCGTGCGATATCTGCGGCCCCACCGGCTACTACGAGAAGGACGGTAAGGTCATCTGCAAGCTGTGTGAAGTGGCGATGAACATCGCGACCATCGGCTTTAAGGGCGGCTGCAACCCGATCCCCATTGACTACAAGGTCTCCAACGGCACGCTGACCGTTCCGATCTCGGCTCTCGAGGCCTCGGCCTCCATCTTCGCGAAGTAAGGGGATCGCGTGTTCTTCCGAATGCTGCGCGGCGCCCTCACGAGGCGCGGTAACCGCCACCTGATGATCGCACTGACCGTCGCGCTGGGCGCCTGCGTCGCCACGTCCATGCTCTCCGTCATGTTCAACGTGGGCGACAAGGTCAACCAGGAACTCAAGTCCTACGGCGCCAACATCGTCGTGCGCCCCCAGGGTGCGGCCGTCCTCGATGACCTCTACTCGACGGGCGAGGCCACCGAGTCCCGTTCCTACCTGCGCGAGGACGAGCTTGGCAACATCAAGACGATCTTCTGGACCTACAACATCCTCGACTTCACGCCCCTGCTGAGCGTGTCCGTCACGGACGGGAGCGGCGAGCACGTGCCCACGACCGGCACCTGGTTCAGCCATCACCTCGAGCTGGCCACCGGCGAGAGCGTTGAAACCGGCCTCGACAAGCTGCGCGGCTGGTGGGGCATCGAGGGGTCGTGGCCCGCGGACGACGACGAGAGCGGCGCCCTCGTCGGCACTACCTACGCGGCCGCCCACGGCCTCGGCGTCGGCGACACCTTCACCCTGACCCGCGAGGGAATCACGCGCGAGTTCACGGTGCGCGGCATCCTCACCAGTGGTGACGACGCCGACCGCGGCGTGTACATTCAGCTGGCGCAGGCGCAGGAGCTCCTCGAGCGTGAGGGCGTCGTCGGCAGCGTCGAGGTCTCCGCCCTGACCACGCCCGACAACGACCTGGCGCGCAAGGCCGCGAAGAACCCGAACTCGCTGAGCGTGTCCGAGAAGGAAACTTGGTACTGCACCGCCTACGTCTCCTCGATCGCCTACCAGATCGAGGAAGTCGTGACGGACTCCGTGGCTCGCCCGGTCCGCCAGGTCGCTGAGTCCGAAGGTACGATCCTGGAGAAGACCCAGCTGCTCATGGTCCTCGTGACCGTCCTGGCGCTCATTGCCTCGGCCCTGGCCATCGCGAACCTGGTGACCGCGGGCGTCATGGAGCGCTCCAGCGAAATCGGCCTCATGAAGGCCGTGGGCGCGAAAGATAAACAGATCATCTCGCTGTTCCTGACGGAGACGATCATCGTCGGCCTGGTCGGCGGGGTCTTCGGCTACGGCGGAGGCTCGCGCTCGCGCAGGCGATCGGTTTCATGGTGTTCCACTCCTCGGTCGCGTTCGTGCCCGTCGTCGTCGGTCTCGTCGCCGTCCTCGTGATCCTCGTCGTCCTGGGAGCCTCCATCCCGGCGATCCGCTACCTGCTGCGCCTCAACGCGGCTGAAGTCCTGCACGGAAGGTGATGCCCATGTCCAGACGAGCAATGTTCTGGCGGATGGTTATCTCCTCCATCCTGCGCCGACGCTCCCGCGTCCTCATCGCGATCCTTGCCGTCGCCATCGGAGCGACCACGCTGTCCGGCCTCGTGACGATCGCGGTCGACGTGCCCGCGCAGATGGCCCGAGAGATCCGCTCCTACGGCGCCAACCTCGTCGTCACCCCCGCCGGGGGAGGTGCCCATGACCGACGAGGCCGTGGCCGCCGCGACCGCCCAGGTACCCGCGAGCGCTCTGGTCGGATCCGCGTCCTTCGACTACGAGACGGTCACGATTAACGACCAGCCGTACGTCGCGGGTGGCGCGGACCTGAACGCCGTGCATGCCATGAACCCGTATTGGTACGTGGATGGGGAGTGGCCCGAGGCCTCGGGCCAGATCCTCGTCGGTGAGCAGATCGCCTCGACGATCGACGTGAAGGCCGGTGACACGATCACGGTCAGCCAGCTGGACGCGAGTGCGTCCTCGAAGGCCGCCGCCCAGTCGGGGGCGCAGGCCTCGGCCCTGAAGGTCGATCCGCGTACCGTCACCCTGACCGTGTCCGGCATCCTCAAGACCGGCGGCAACGAAGACGGCTACGTGTACATGTCCACCCAGGACATGAGCGCGCTGACGGGGCAGACCGACGCCGTGTCACTCGCTGAGTACTCGATCGCCCTGGAAGGCGACCAGCTCAGCGCCATCGCCGACGCGATGAACGCCGCGAACCCCGACATTCACGCCCAGACCGTGCGCCGCCTCGCCCAGTCCGATACGGGCGTGCTGGCGATGCTGCGCTCCCTGCTCATCGTCATCACCGTCATCGTGCTCGCACTGACTATGATCGGCGTGTCCACCACGATGATCGCCGTCGTCACCGAGCGCCGCAACGAGATCGGCCTGCGCAAGGCCCTGGGTGCGACCGGCCGCTCCATCACCCGCGAGTTCATGGGTGAAGGCGTCATGCTCGGGTTCATCGGAGGCGTTCTGGGTGCCGGGGCCGGCTACGGCCTCGCCGTCCTCATCTCCACCTCCGTGTTCCACCGATCGATCTCCCTGCACCCCGTGATCCTCCTCGGCACGATCGCCTGCTCGATCCTCATCGCCGTCCTCGCCTGTCTCCCGCCCGTGCGCCGCGCACTGGCCGTCGACCCCGCGCTCGTCCTGCGCGGAGAATGAGAGTCACCATGACCACCTCCACCGCCACCCAGGCCTCGTCGGCCACCACGGACGCGCTGCTCACCCTTGAGGGCGTCTCCAAGATCTACGGCGACCTGCACGCGCTCGACAACGTCTCCCTCGAGATCCCGCGCGGCCAGTGGGTCTCCATCGTCGGCCCCTCGGGCTCCGGCAAGACGACCCTCATGAACATCGTCGGCGCCATGGACACCGCCACCAAAGGCACCGTCATGCTTGACGGGCACGACATCTCCGACCTGACCGCCGACGAACTCACCGAGGTGCGCTGCCGCACGATCGGCCTCGTGTTCCAGCAGTTCCACCTCATCGGCCACCTCACGGCCCTCGAGAACATCATGGTCGCGCAGTACTACCACTCGATGCCCGACGAGAAGGAGGCCCTCGAGGCCCTTGACCGCGTCGGCCTCGCCGACCGCGCCACCCACCTGCCCCGCCAGCTCTCCGGCGGCGAACAGCAGCGCGTGTGCGTGGCCCGCGCCCTCATCAACTACCCCAAGCTCGTCCTCGCCGACGAGCCCACGGGCAACCTGGATGAAACCAACGAGGAAATCGTCCTCGACCTGTTCAACCAGCTCCACAAGGAGGGCACGACCCTCATGGTCGTCACCCACGACGCGCTCGTCGCCGAACAGGGCCAGCGCGAAATCCGACTCGACCACGGCAAGGTCGTCAAGGAAACATGGCACGACCACGACTTCGAACAGCGCGCCTCCGGGCTGGCCCTGCCCGGCCGCGACGGCGACGCGCGCAGCGGAAAGGACAAGGTGCGATGAGCACGCCCACCCCTGTTGAGAGCCGATCCCGCTGGGTCTCCCCGGCCTCGTACGCGGTCCTCGGGGCCCTCGGCGCGACCATCCTGGCCGCGTGCACGCCCTCCACCGGCCTGGACATGACCAAGCCCATGAGCGACGGGGTTTGGACCGCCCAGTCCAACGCCGACGACCAGGGCTCCATCGGCACCATCACCATCACCGTCGAGGGCGGGCGCATCACCTCCACGTCCTACGAGACCACGCTCGCCGACGGCACCGACAAGGGTGCCAACTACGGCAAGAACTCCGCGGGCGAAGTCTTCAACGAGGACTACTACAAGAAGGCGCAGGCCGCCGTCGCCTCTACCAGGAGTACTCCGACAACCTCACCAAGGGCGGCGACCCCGCCAAGGTCGACGTCATCACCGGCGCCACCGTCGCCCACCAGCAGTTCGTCCAGGCCGCCATCCGAGCCATCGCGGCCGCCCAGGGCGTTTCTCCCGACGGCGCCGACGACATCAACATTCCCGGCCTGAACGACTCCACCAAGGACGGCGAGCTCGACAAGGACCTCGGGAGGCTCCGACGGCTGAGCCGTCGCGTTTCGCCGGTACCCCGGGGGACGAGGCCGTGGCCGGGTCCGCGGAAAATGCACCCACGTGGCGCTCCTCCTTCCCCGCGATGGGCACCCGCGTCGACATCATCGGCTGGGGTGGGGACGGCATGGCGATCGTCAACGCTGTCGTGGGCGTTGTTGCGCACCACGAGGACATGTGGAGCGTGTTCCGGCCTTCGTCTGAGGTGTCGCAGCTCAATGCCACTGTCCGTGACGCCGCGCGCGGTGACGGCACCTCCCGCTGCGGGTCCGATTCCGCGCAGGCCGGCCCCGGCCTCGTCGTGAGCGAAGACACCGATCGGTTGCTGCGTGACGCGCTGGCGCTCGCGGAGGCGACCGGGGGAGCGTTCAACCCGCTGATCGGACCGCTCGTTGCCGCCTGGGATGTCAAGGCGATGCGGGCCGCGTACGTTGCGGGTGCGCCGTTGCCGCCCGCGCCTGCTGCCGATGCTGTCGAGGCGGCGTCGCGCGCGTCATCGTGGGGCTTGTTGTCGCGCGTCGGTGAGCAGCGTTGGGCGATGGGGGTCCCCGCCGAGTCCGTGGGTGGCGTAGATGTGCCCACCCCGCGCCTCGACCTGGGAGGCATCGCGAAGGGATACAGCGCCGACGCGTGCCGCGACCTGGCGGTGTCCATGGGAGCGCGCGGCGTGCTCGTGTCGGTGGGGACCTCGTCGGTGTCGGTGTTCGGGACTCGCGCCGACGGTTCTTCGTGGCGCGCCGGCCTGCGCGACCCTCATGGCGGACCCACGTCGGTCGCCGGCGTCGTGGAGCTGCCTGCGGGCGGCATGTCGTCCCTGTCGACGTCCGGGGACAACCTGGGGCCGCTGGGTAGGGTTGGCGTGGGGTGTGCGGCTGAGCGTGCGGCTGAGCGTGCGGCTGGGGCCGCATCGGATCGTCGCGCGCGTGAAACACCGCGTGAAACACCCGGTGGTGGCGGTCGAGTTTTCGACCATCACATCATCGACCCGCGTACGGGATACCCCGCTCATGCAGGTGTGCGACAAGTCAGTGTCGTGGCCTCGTCGGGTGTGTTGGCTGAGGCCCTGTCAACGGCTCTGCTCGTTGAGCCGTCCATCGATGTTCCTGATGTCGTGGCTCGCTGGGCCCGCGTGACGGGTGCCCCGGCCTCGGCGAAGGTTGTGGACCTGGTGCGCGCGGCGCGGTGAACGAGCAGCTGATACGTGGATGGGCCTGGGATGGGAAATGATTGGTGCAAGGGTCAACCTGATCGGGAACATTCAACCTGATCGGGAACATTCAACCTGATCGGGAAGATTCAACCCGATCAGAAGAGGTTGAACCTTACCGATCGGGTGTAACACCTCATCGGTGACAAGCGAATACCTGGGCAGGCGTTGTTGTCGGCCACCATTGCCATGGGCCGGGGGATATCCACAGACCTTCGTTCGTGTCGTCTGTTTTCCACAGGGGCAGCTCTTCTAGGTGAGGTACTTTCGTCGTGCTGCGATCATCCACATATGAGTGACAATCAGCTGACCGTTATTCGTTCATCGTCGGGCTGTCGAATTCCTCACGATACGCAAGATACATGCGTGTATCTACACATCATGAAGGGGTGCTACGTACGCGTCGACGATGCTCAATTGCTTAGTTCGCGATGGGCTATCTGGGAAGCCGTGTCACGAGCACGATTGTTGGCTGTGCAGCATGCGGGGAGTGAAGATCGTGTCTTCATCGGAGCCAGTGCACTCGTTGCTCGAGGTATTCCGTTGTGGGAAGCGAACCCCGATGTTTGCGTGTGGACTCCTTCGAGGCGTGGGCACAAATCGCTGCGCGCAGTTCAAGTGGAGGCTGTTCGGGTGCCTGCTGTCGCGGTCCGGTGGAGCGTCGTGCCACCCAATGCGCCGGAGCTTGAGCAAGTAGAGGGCATCACCGTCGAAGGAATCGTTGATGCTGGAGTGCGCATGGCTCTCTTTTCTGAACACTTAAGTGCCTTCGTGGCACTGTGTATGCTGCTCAATCGGCAGTCGCAATTTTCAGTGTTTACGCAGGACGTGGACCGGCAACGTTCGGATGGTCTGCGGGAGAATATGCTGGCAAGGCTCGAAGAACGTGCGACAGGCAAAGAAACTATCCCCTTCCGGAGAGCTAAACGCCTGATTGTTGCCGCTGACCCGGGCTGCGAGAACCCCGCTGAGGCTGCTCTTTTGTGGGTGGTGAAGTCGGTGAGTGCCTTCAAGGTCGTGACCCAGTTCGAGATCATCGTCAACGGGCGACGATACTTTGCGGACATCGCGATTCCGGGACTCATGATCATCTTCGAATTCGATGGGATTGGAAAGCTCGGAAAGAACGAAGTCGACTTTGCTCGGGCGAAGCGTGACTGGATCCAACGTGAAAATGATTTACGTGGTGCTGGATGGACTATCTATCGATTCTCGTGGCCAGACTATGAGATCTGACGCAACTGAGGTCCTTGGTAAGTGAGCTGTTGGGGCCTTTCCAATCCGTGATCCCATCCTCGGCTCAGGGCCTGTGGGCGAAACCCACGCCGGCATGTGATGGACCGGAGCGTCGGTTCCATATGGCTACCAATCGTTGGGGAACCGCTCGAGAGGATTACGCCCGTTAGGGAAGATTCAACCTGATCGGGAAGATTCAACCCGATCAGAAGAGGTTGAACCTTACCGATCGGGTGTAACACCTCATCGGTGACAAGCGAATGCGTGGACACAAGCCCAAACGGATGTCGCTGCGGGACGAAGCACCGAAACATGCGACAGTGCATCAGACCCCACAGATGTGGAGGGTGGTGGCGGGACCTGCCACGGTACCGGAGGGCGGCGCAGGGGCGAGGCCTTGGTACACGTTGGCGGCGCCGACAACTGTCTCAGACACATATCGCACGTCATTTCAGGCGGTTATTTTTTACGTGCGTCTGAAAACGTTGCAATTCCAACGGCCTATGTTCTTAGTTTGAAATACCTGCAAGGGAATGACGTGCGGAATTGCCGAGCATGACCCGCAAGCTCCGCCCGGAACAGCCGCGGCACCGCTCATCGACGCCAGAATTCAGGCGGAACGCCCCGCGAGCAGGGTCGCCAGGTGAACGCCCCCGCGGCCTGCGAGCTGCGCGGCCTGGGTGCGGCACGAAGCCGTCCGCCAGGTACACGGCATCGGGCTGTGCCGACAGGGACGGCAGCAGAGAATGCGACGCGACGGCCACAGACAGGTCGTAGTGGCCCGCCTCCATGCCGAAATTCCCGGCCAGGCCGCAGCATCCCTCGAGCCTCCTCACGCGCGCGCCCAGCGACTCGAGCAGCGCCTGGTCAGTGTCCCACCCCATGACGGAGTAGTGGTGGCAGTGCGGCTGCGCGACGATTTCGACGCCCTCCAGGCTCGGCAGGCGACGCGCGGACGCGGGCAGGGCCGACAGCACCTCGGCGAGGGTGCGCGTCGCGGAAGACACGAGCGCCGAACGCGGGTCCTCGGGCAGCAGATCCAGCAGGTCGTCGCGCAGCACCGCCGTGCACGACGGCTCGACGCCGACGATCGGGATCCCCGACGCCGCGAAAGGCGCGAGTACGCCGAGCAGACTCGCCAAGTGCTTCTTCGCCCCCTCCAGCTGACCCGTCGTAATCCACGTCAGGCCGCAGCACGCGTCCGGCGCGACGATCGGCGCGAATCCGTTCGCCTCGAGTACATCGACGACCGCGCGAGCACCGGTGTCGTCCAGGGTCTGACTAAACGAGTCCGCCCACACGAGCGCGTACGGCCGTCCGCCGGGGTCGCGCGGCCCGCTCAGGATCGGGGAGTCCGCCATCGACGAGGCAGTGGCCCCCTCGCGCTCGGGGGTGGGGTTGGACGAGGCCTGGGTGCGGCCGCGCTCGCGGGCATCGGTGGCGGCATCGGACGCCGCAGTGTCGGAAGATACGGCATCGTCAGGCGTGAGCGTCGGGACAGAATCTGCCAGCAGGGAGTGGCGGCGAGCCCACGCGGTGAAGGTGCCGGACTGGAGTGCGGGCATGCCTCGGCGAGGGTCGAGGCCGATGATGCGGAAGGCGAGCGAGCGCAGGGGAGCCACCGACATGACGGCGTTTGCAACGGCAGCCAGGCCGGGCACGCGCGCGGTGACGCGGGTGAGGCGAGGCAGCCAGCCGAGCGTGTAGTGGCTGAGGGGGCGGATGCGTCCCCGGTAGGTGCGGAAGAGCGCTTCGGAGCGGTAGCGGGCCATGTCGACGCCGGCGGGGCAGTCGGCAGAGCAGGCCTTGCAGGCCAGGCACAGGTCGAGGGCCTCGAGGACCTCGGGGGAGTCGATGGCCTTGACGAGCTGCGAGTTCGCGGCCTCCTGCAGGATGCGGGCGCGCCCTCGTGTCACGTCCTTCTCCTCGCGCGTGGCCAGGTAGGACGGGCACATGAAGGTGCCGGACACTCCGGCGCGGCACTTGCCCACGCCGGTGCAGCGGTGGACGGCGGCCGTGAAGTCGCCGCCGTCGTGGGTGAAAGCGAAGCCGCCGTCCGCGGGCATGGGGCGCGCGGCGACGCGGCGCAGGCCAAAGTCGAGGGGGTCGACGCCCGGCTGGAGCTCGAGGGTGCCGCCCGAATTGCCGGCAACACCGGCAACACCGGTAGCACCGGCATTCCGCGCCCGGGCGCGGGAGGCGGCCTCGGCCTCGTCCATGGGGGCGGCGAGCACCCCGGGGTTGAGGAGGTTGTTCGGGTCGAAGACGTGCTTGACGCGCGCGAACAGGTCGAGCATGTCGGGGGAGTACATGAAGCGCAGGAGCTCGCCGCGGGCGCGCCCGTCGCCGTGTTCGCCGGAGACGGAGCCTCCGTGGGCGGCGCAGATGCGGGCTGCGGACTGCAGGAAGGCGCGCGAGTGGGCGACGCCCTCGGGTGTTTCGAGCGGCATGGCGAGGCGCACGTGCACGCAGCCGTCGCCGAAGTGCCCGTACAGGAGGCCGTCGATGTCGAACTCCTCCATGAGGGCGGTGAAGTCGCGCAGGTACGCGCCGAGGTTTTCGGGTGGGACGGCCGCGTCCTCGAAGCCGGGCCAGGCCTGCTGGTCGCCGCCGCCCTCGCCGTCCGGCGGGTGCGCCCGCCCAGGCCTGCACCGTCGGCGCGGATCCGCCACAGGGCCGAGGCCTGTGCCCCCGGCGGGTACACGACCGTGTCGATGGCGGCGGAGTTGGCGCACAGGGCGCGTGCGCGTTCCAGGGAAGCGGTGACGTCTTCGCCGGGGGCACCGACTTCGACGAGGAGCCAGCCTTCGCCGTCGGGCAGGGCGGGGACGGCACCGGGGGCCCTCGTGTGCGCGCACGACGTCGACGAGGCGGCGGTCCATGCCCTCCACCGCGAGGGGTGGGTGAGCAGCGTGGGCACGTCGTCGGCGGCCTCGATCATGGAGCGGTAGCCGAGGGCGGCGAGCACGGGCGCGTCGGGCAGGGGCACGAGGCGCACGGTGATGGACAGGATGAGAACGAGGGTGCCTTCGGTGCCTGCGAGCATGGCGGCGAGGTTGCGTCCGCCCTCGGGGGTGAGGTGCTCGAGGGAGTAGCCGGAGACCTGGCGCTTGAAGCGGCCGAGCTCTGTTCGGATGGGTGCCAGATGAGAGTCGATGAGGGAGGCGAGCCCGGGCACGTCGCTGAGGGCGGCGTCGTGGCCGGTCGTGGCCGTGAAGCGGCGCCCCTGCCCGTCCACGCAGTCGAGGGAGACGATGTTGTCGGAGGTGCGCCCCCAGGCGGTCGCGTGCGGCCCGCACGCGTTGTTGGCGACCATTCCGGCGATCGTCGCGCGGTTCTGTGAGGAGGGGTCGGGGCCAAAACGCAGGCCGTACTCGGACGCCGCGGCCTGGAGGGTGGAGCCGACGCAGCCGGGCTCGACGGTGGCGGTGCGGGCCTCGGGGTCGACGGAGATGACGCGATTCATGTGCCGCGAAAAATCGAGGACGAGGCCGGGGCCGATCGCGTTGGACGCGCACGAGGTGCCGCCGCCTCGGGCGGTGAGGGGACGCCGTGGGCGCGGGCGATGGCGAAGGCTGCGATCGCCTGCTCGGGCGTGCGCGGGAACGCGACGGCCAGGGGAGGGATGCGCGTGAGGCCGGCGTCGGAGGAGTAGCGCGCTCGCGTGCCGCTCGAGGCGTCGACGTCGATGAGTGCACGCAGGTCCGTCAGGAAGCTCTCGCTCATGGTGCCAGTGTGTCACGCGGGCGCGAGATGGGCAGCGGGTATCCGGTGTGCGGATAGTCGCGCGAGGCTGTGGCCGGTGGGGGCGCGCATGGGGGCCGTGGCGCTGTAGGCAAAAGGAGAGGGCCGAGGCGGTTGGTGCCTGCGGCCCTGACGATTACGCGGGTTCCGGGTCGTCGCGGAACAGCTTGGGGAAAGGTGTCACGGGGACGGGCATGCGCTCGATGGGAGGAAGGTGGGGACTGACCACCTGTTCGGACTTTGGGTACAGTCGGGGCGATGACTCCGTGTTCAGGCAGTAGGGGGACAGTTTGCGGCGCATCTCATCGGACGCCGGAACTTGCGGTTCTGGCGCCGAATATTCAATGATACGCAGCTTATCTCTGCCCATTGAGTGTCACCCTGTTCTGTTTCATATGCTCAGCCGCGCAGTAGTCTAACCAGATGGAAGATGCTGCGCCATCCGGATTCCGAGCGACATGTGTCATCGTACACGACATTGGTCCCAAGCCATCGCACAACTGAGAATAGTTGCTCAGAGTGTGTCAGTGGGCTACTTGCCGCGTTCCATCTCTATGGCCGCCCACTCGTCGTCAGTCGTCTGTTTGTCGCCCGCGATGATGTTGTTGAAATCCTGCGACGTGCGGGTGCCCTCATCGAAATACGTATCGTGATTGAGGAAGGGAGTGCCGAGTATATCTGCCGCCTGTTTGAATGGGTGGCCGGTGTCGCGAACATAATCCTCCCCTGGAATCTTGTAGTTCTCGGAGTCTGTGGTATCTCCACTCAGGTGAGTGATGCCGGAGAGCTTCTTGGGGTTTGTGCCGTATTTGCTATCCGGTCCGAGTCCTTGAACGGCGTCGCCTTCGGGAACGGAGGACTCGTAGACGTGCCCCTCGGGGACGTTGTTCTGGCCGGTGCTCTCGGCTCCGGCTCCGGGTGAGTCGCACATGATGAAGTTGCCGCTCGCGCGCAGCCCCCTCCTCGAAGCGCGCGAGGTTCGGGGCAGCCTCGTCGGCGTAGCTAATGTTCGCAGCCTGGTAGATCTTGCCGCCGGGGCCCTCAGGGGCGACGTATCCGAGGTAGGAGATGGTGGCGACGTTGTGCGGGTTAGTGCCTACCTGCGCTGTCTGCGCCTTCGGGTTTTCGTTAGTGTCCATGTACTTCTTGAGGTCCCCGTCCACGTGAGTGCCAATGCCGGGCACGAGAGCTGAGGCCGGACATCGTCGTCCTGTCTGTCGGGTCGGCATGGTGTTGTGCTGGCTCACTATTCTACCGGCTTGAAAAAGCATGGGCGCGGTGGATCTTGTGGCCGAGATGGCTCGTCGGCACCAATAATCATTGCCAATGCTTACGTGGTATCTATCGCAATGTGCCTGTGTCATCCGTGTTTCTTTTGGAACGTATGAAACAATGGTCACGAGCGCCCCATACACGTGAAGGAAAGAGCGATGGCCCTGTTTGAGTTCGAGGATGGTCACCTCGTACCCGCTCAATTCGGATACCCGGTCGCCCAAGACCTGGGACCCGACCTCGTTGACGCTATCTGCCAGCAGGTCCTGCAGATCGTTTCGCGTCCCCTTTTCCCCGTGACCTGGCGCGACATGACCGGCCAGGATGACGAGGGGACGCCCCGCCTGACGGCCCTCGACGTGAGCGGCCAGATCGTCTCCGTCGAAATCCTCAAAGAACTCGACTCCGAGACCCTCATTACTTCCCTGTCTCGACTGGCAGAGGTCGCCTCGATCTCCTGGTCGGACCTGGCCGCCGAGTACCCGTCCGGCCCCGATGGTTTCCGTACCGGTTGGGCGCAGTTCCGTGACTCGATGCCCCCCGCCGTCGGCCCGGGTCCCCGCCTGATCATGGTCGCGGGCGACATCGACCCCTCCGTGCGCCCCGCCCTGTCCGTGCTGGCGACCTCCGGCGTCGAGGTGCACCTCATGAACCTGCGCCAAATGTCCAACGGGCGCCTCTTCCTCGATGTGAACGCGGTGGGCCCGCGCCTCTACGGCCACGCCCCGCAGCTCCTCGCGTCCGCCGTGGCAGCGCCCGAGCTGGCCGCCGCGACCGAGCAAGCGGCCCCGCTCGACGATCGCGCGCCCGCGGAGTCCGCGATCCCCGCGCCTCCCGAGGAGAGCGCCGAGGCCTCGAACGACGAGGACTCCGAGACCCCACGACGCGCCTCACGCCGAAGGTCGCCCCACACCTGCGCGAGGTCTTCACCTACCCGATGGACGAGGAGCCCCCGGCCCCTTCAAGCCCGCCGCCGAAGAAGCCGCCGACGAGCAGTCGTCCGACGAGGCCGTGGAAGCCTCGCGCGACGAGGCGGAGTTGGCCGACGAGCTCCTCGATCACGATGACATCGCCACTCAGGACGCCGATGAGGCCCAGGAGCGTGAGGCTGCTGATGAGCGCGCCGACAACGTAGCCGATGAGTCCGACGTCGACGCTCACGATGAAGCTGATGCGCCCGCCGAGGAGCCTCGCTCCGCGGAAACCTCCGCGCAGGCCGACGAGCAGGCCGGCGAGCAGCCGTCCTCCGAGGACGAGAAGCCTCGCTGGGAGCGCCCCGCCCACATGAGCCGCCGCGCCACGCGCCGCGCTCGAGAGGAATCCGCCGAGCTCAACGATGGCGGTGCGACCGACGCGGCCACGGCCTCGTCCGTGGATCGCTCCGATGAATCCCCTGAGGTCACCCAGGCGCGCGCGGAGGGTCTGCCGGTCCTCGGCCGCGACGAGGTCGGACTGCGCACTCTTGCGGAGATTCTCGGCCAGGACACGCCCCTCGTGGCGCGCAGTGAGCTGGGCCTGCCCGCCGACCTGGTGCTCGCCGCGAACGGTGCCATCTCGGGTGCCGGCCTTACCTACCCGTCGCTCGACACCCTGCTCACCGCGCGCGGCCTCGGCCATATCGACGCGTGGGGCCAGGTGCGCATCGGCGACCGCCTCGGCCCGACCCTGGCGGAAGCCCTCGACGAGATCAACCGCGAGATCGTGCGCGAGTACGCGCAGGCTCCGCGCGGAACTCACTCCGCCAAGCACTGACAACGCGGCCGATACGGCATACATGCGAATGGAGGCCCGGGATCACGCGATCCCGAGCCTCCTCGCTACCTGACGCTCAGTGCACGAAAGCGTCCAGCCAGCCGCGCATCGTCGCGTACACGGCCTCGCGCACGGGCGCGTCCGACAGGACCAGGTCGTGCTTGCCGGGGAAGCGAGCGATCGTCACCAGGTCCGAGAGACCCAAGCTCCGCTGGGCGATGACCGTGGGGTCCAGGACGGTGTCGGAGGTGAAGACGCGCTCGCACCACTCCTCCTCGAAATAAGCCGACGTGGACACCATCGACAGGACCGGGCACTCCAGGTGGACGCGCTTCTCGATCGTGTCGTGCCCGGCCATAATCGCCTCGAGCCACGAGGCCGGGACCGGGTAGGACTCGGGGCGCTTCCACTCCTGGATGATCGGCCAGCCCGCGACCGACGGGTCCTGCGCTTTCAATCCCTCCGGAATCGGCAGACCCGAGGAGGCGCGCCCCGCGAGCGAGCGTCCGTAGTGGCCGGTCCCGCCCGAGGGCACCTCCCACATGGGGTTACGCGACGCGATCCGACCAATGACCGGGGCCATCGCCCCGCGCCAGGAGGCCATCGACTGCATCTCCAGCCAGGCCGAGTTCAGGATGAGGCCGTCCAGGACGCCCGGATGGCGGTGCGCCCACAGGGTCGCGATGAGGCCGCCCGTCGAGTGGCCCATGAGGACGATCGGCTCGTCGTCGCGCTCGGAACGGATGATCTCGACGGCCTCGCCGATCTCCTCGTCGTACACGGACAGGGTCGTCGGCGTATCCGATCGTCTGGTGGGGGCGCAGGGACCGCCCGTACTTGCGCATGTCCAGCGCGTAAAACGCCGCCCCCGCCTCGCGCAGCCGATCCGCCATCTCCGTCTGGAAGAAGTAGTCGTTGCGCCCGTGCAGGTACAGGATCGTCATGCGGGCGCTTGCGGGCGGGTCGCGCGCACGAGGGTAGCCACGCAGGGTCCCTCCGCGTCGTCGAGCAGCTCGATCGTGCGCGACTCGTACCCATCGCCGAGGATGTCGGCGCGCCACGAAAGTCCGGGAGGACCGTCCTCGCCCCACGGGGCCATGACGTCGCGCTCGGGCACACCCTCGGGCGACGAGGCCGGGGTGTCCACCCCGACAGGTCGGGCAGGCCGCTCGTGTCCGGGATCAGCTCGTCGCCGGGCGTGGGATTGCTGGTAACGCTCATGGGGTCAGCATAACGCGCGAGGCCACCCCGGCCTCGTTGATGAGGAGAAGAAACCGGGGCGGCCTCGCGGAGAAAAGGCGCCGATCAGGCGAAGGAGGACGCGCGCGAGGGGATGCGCTCGTTGAGGAACTCGTCGAGGAGGGCGGTGAGCTGGTCGTGCTCGATGAGGAAGCCGTCGTGACCGTGATCGGGTGGATCTCGCGGTAGAACGCGCCCGAGATGCCGGCGGCCATCTGCCAGACCTGCTCGGGGAAGAACAGGCGATCCGAGTCGACCGCGACGACGAGAGTGCGCGCGGTGACGGCCTTGAGCGCCTCGACGACGCCACCGCGGTCGCGGCCCACGTCGTGGGAGAGCATCGTGCGGCACAACGTCACGTAGGGAGCCCGCGTCGAAGCGGCGCACAATCTTCTCGCCGTGGTAGTCCAGGTAGGACTCCACCGCCAGGCGTCCGCCGTGCAGGGGATCCTCGTCGTTCTGGGGGATGCGGCCAAAACGCTCGTCCAGCTCCGAGGGGGAACGGTAGGTCGTGTGCGCGATCTGGCGGGCGAGCGCCAAGCCCGCGGTGGGGCCGGGGCCCGCGTAATAGTCGCCGCCGCGCCACACCGGATCCAGCTGAATCGCGCGGATCTGCGTGTGGGTCCACGCCGCCTGGTCGGCGGTTGTCTGCGCGCCCGAGGCAACGACCACGAGGCGGCGCACGCGCTCCGGGTAGCTAACCGCCCACTCGATCGCCCGCTGGCCGCCCAGCGATGCGCCCACGACGATGCTCCACTCGCTGATGCCGAGCAGGTCAGCCAGGCGGGACTCGGCGTACACCTGGTCGCGCGTGGAAATCACGGGGAAACGCGAGCCCCACGGCGCCCCGTCGGGAGCGAGGGACGCCGGGCCCGTCGAGCCCTGGCAGCCGCCCAGCACGTTCGCGGCCACCACGTAGTAGCGGTCCGTGTCGATGATGCGCCCCGGTCCCACGATCTGCTCCCACCAGCCGGGGGTCGGCTGGCCGGGCGCTGCCTCGCCGCACACGTGCGCGTCGCCGGTCAGCGCGTGCAGGATGAGGACCGCGTTGGACGAGGCCTCGTCCAGTTCGCCCCACGTCTCGTAGGCGAGCGTCACGCTGGGCAGGATCTCGCCGTTCTCCAGGCGCTGGGCGCCCAGGTTCGCGAACTTGCGGAAGGCGACCGGGTCGCCCTCGCGCCACGCGCCGGACGTGGGTGCGGGGGGCAGGGTTGTGACGGCTCATGATGTCCTTCTTTCGCCGGGGGCGGTTCGGCGTCGCGGGAGGCGGGGAGGGGCAGCGGCGGCCTCGGAGCCTCAGGAGTATGTGTATATCTCCGAGGCCGCCGACGGGTCTGTTAGGCCGTGGCCGCGCGGGCCGCGTCGAAGCCGAGCTGCAGGTCGGCGAGGATGTCCTTGATGTTCTCCAGGCCGATCGACAGGCGCACGGTGCCGGGCGCGACGCCGGCCTTGGCCAGCTCCTCCTCGGTCAGCTGCGAGTGCGTCGTCGAGGCCGGGTGGATGACGAGGGACTTCGCGTCGCCGATGTTGGCGACCACCGGCAGGAGCTGCACGCCGTCCGCGAAAGCCCGGCCGGCCTCGTACCCGCCCTTGATGACGAAGGAGAGCAGGCCGCCCGTGCCCAGCGGCGCGTACTTCTTGCCCAGCTCGTAGTAGGGGGAGGACTCCAGGCCCGCGTAGTTGACGGACTCGACATCCGGGTGGGCCTCCAGGAAGCGGGCGACCGCCAGCGCGTTGGAGACGTGGCGCTCGATACGCAGGGACAGGGTCTCGATGCCCTGCGAAATGAGGAACGCGTTGAAGGGGGAGGTGACGGCGCCCAGGTCGCGGTTGATGAGCGTCTGGATGCGCAGCAGGAACGCCAGGTTCGCGCCCAGCGCGCCGCTCATGCCCAGGTCACGGGCGTAGACGAGGCCGTGGTATGACTCGTCGGGGGTGTTGTACAGGGGGAAGCGCTCGGGCTGGGAGGCGAAGTCGAAGTTACCCGAATCGACGATCGCGCCCGCGATCGAGGTGCCGTGACCGCCCAGGTACTTGGTGGCCGAGTGAACGACGATGTCGGCGCCCCACTCGATCGGGCGGACCAGGTAGGGGGTGGCGACCGTGTTGTCGACGATGAGGGGCACGCCGACTTCGTGGGCGATCGTTGCGATCGGCTCGATGTCGAGGATGTCGCCCTGCGGGTTGGGGATGGTCTCGCCGAAGAAGGCGACCGTCTTGTCGTCGGCGAGTGCGCGCCAGGCCTCGGGGTCGAGGGGGTCCGCGACGAAGCGGGCCTCGATGCCCAGGCGTCCGCGCGTGTTCTTCAGCAGGGTGACGCTGCCGCCGTACAGGGAGGGGAGGCGACCACGTTGTTGCCGGCGACGGCTAGGGCGAGGATCGACAGGGCGGTCGCGGACTGGCCGGAGGAGACGAGGAGGCCGCCGACGCCGCCCTCGAGGGCCGCGATGCGCGCGGCGACGCCGTCGGTCGTCGGGTTGGTCAGGCGCGTGTAGATGGGGCCCAGCTCCTGCAGGGCGAAGCGGCTCGCGGCCTGCGCGGTGTCTTCAAAGGCGTAGGAGGAGGTCTGGTAGATGGGCAGCGCGGTCGCGCCGGTGGCGGGGTCGAGGTCGTATCCGGCGTGAATCTGCTTGGTTTCGAAGGACCAGTCGTTGGCGGTCATTGTGCGGCTCCTTAGGTGAGGGGTGGTTCGTCTCTGATTCCCCTCCGGCGGGCCGCAGATGCGGTGAAGTGAACATGCGTCGAGGCGCGTCCCACTGTCGGGGGACTGCGCGGCAGTCGCTTGTGCTGACGCGCAGTCAGCGGCACATTCGACGGTTCATGACTCCAATTGTTTGTCATCGACGAGGCCTGGGCGCGGCGGTCCCGGATGGCGGACTTTTGTGACAGGCGGGGGTGTGGCGGTGGGTGTGTGAGTAAGCTCATAGTGATGGTTGAAAATTGTTGTGAAAGTGCGGGTATTTGCGCGGTAATCATGATGTTGGTGGTGTATATGTTGCGATTGTTGCATATGTGAAAGCTGAGTTTTGTGGTGTGTTTGTTGCCAAGCGTGACGAAAGTGGATAGGCTTTTTTCCAGTACGCGCGCTCCGGCGCACCTAATTGGACGAGATGAGACAACGATGAGACGACGCGGAACCATTCGCGTGGGCCTGACGGCTATCGCCGCCTGCGCCCTCCTCGTGCTGCCCCAGATGGCGCAAGCCGCCCCTCTGAGGAAGAGATCGCTGCCGCCCAGGCTGCCGAAGAGGCCGCGAAGATGAGCGTCGCTCAGATTGAGGTCAAGCTCGCCGAGGTCAACGCCAGCGCCGCAACCGCGATGCAGAACGCGCAGATTGCTGGCGAAGACCTCAACGAGGCCAATATTGCGCTGAATGAGGCGACCGCGACCGCCAATCAGGCGTCGGCTGATGCGGACACCGCCGAGGCCGCCTTCCAGGAAGGCAAGCAGCAGATCGCCTCCGTCGCACAGGCCGCCTACCGGGGCGGCGGTGGCACGCTCGACGCACTTGCCCCTACTTCGACTCCGATGGGCTGCGCAGCGTGGAGACCAAAGCAGGCCGGCATCAGCTCCTTCTCCTCCTCTGCCGAGGCGAAGATGCAGAACGTCGCCGCGCTCGAGCAGGTCGCCAAGGTGACCCGCGACGCCGCGAACACGGCGCTCGCTAACCAGAAGGCGGCCACGGACGAGGTCCAGAAGCGCACCGACGCCGCCAACCAGGCCGCGACCGCCGCCCAGAACGAGGCCGCGCGCGTCGCCGCTCAGCGCGGTGCCTACGTGCAGGAACTGGCCACCAAGCAGAACACGACCGTCGAGCTCATCAACGAGCGCGAAGCCGCCCTCGAGGCCGAGCGCCAGGAAGCCGCCCGCATTGCCGCCGAGCAGGCAGCAGCTGCGGCTGAAGCCCAGCGTCAGGCCGACGCCGCCGCAGCCGCCGAGCGCGCTGCAGCTGCCGATGCCTCGTCCTCCCATAACGATGATGGTGACGACGACTACTCGTATTCCGCGCCCTCCCTACTCCTACGAGGAGCCCGCGTACTCGGCGCCCTCATACTCGGGTGGCGGTGCCGACACGGCCATCGCAACCGCGAAGAGCTACCTCGGCGTGCCCTACGTGTGGGGCGGCGAATCCTACGGCGGCGTGGACTGCTCCGGCCTGACCATGCTCGCCTGGGAGAGCGCCGGCGTCGACCTGCCGCACCTCTCCCGCGCACAGTACAGCTACGGCACGCACGTGCCGATCGGCTCCATGGAGGCCGGCGACCTGATCTTCTGGTCCTCCAACGGCACCCAGTCCGGCATCTACCACGTCGCCATCTACCTGGGCGGCGGCCAGATGATCGAGGCGCCCACCTTCGGCGTGCCCGTGCGCATTACCGGCGTGTACAGCTGGGGATCGATCATGCCCTACGCCGTGCGGCTCTGAGCTTTCCAGCAACCCGGGCGGGGGTCGCGCAGTCGCGCGACCCCCGCCTCGTCATCCCAGCGGCGCAATCGCCCCCCGGACGCCGCTGCCCGCCCCGACCTCGGCCTCGGATAGCATGAAGGCATGGAGAACTCAGCCCTCCACAGCGACCGGCACGAACCCGGCGCCGCACCCGCCGGCAAGGAGGTGGCCGTCCCGCTTGATACCTCGGCCAAGCGCGCGTTCCGGGTCTTCGTCGGACTTATCGTGATCGTCGTGTACGGGCTGTTCTGGCGATTCGTCCTGCGCGGCTCGTGGGGACAGTGGTCGATGCGCGCGCAGATGGCGGCCGCCGTCATCCCCGCCTTCTTCATCCTCCTGTGGGTCCCCGTGGTCTGGTCCTCGCTTCGGTGGATGCTCCGCGACTTTATCAGGGCCAAGAAAGCCCCCCTCCTCGCCAAGCACGCGAAGAAGCCGCAGCCCTTCGCCGCCGCCTTCTCCTTTGCCCTCACTGCCGGCATCCTCGCGTTCGTTGCCTCCCGGGCATGGGGAGGCTACGGCCCTCGTCGTCCAGGACTGGTGGGACGGGCCGATCCGCCACGAGAATGTGAGCTGCCAGAACGTGCGCGAAGAGGGGGACGAGACCTTCCTGAAGCGCGCAAACAAAACCTACGTCATCTTCGACCTGGTGAGCGCTGACGGATACTCGCAGCACTTTGAGTTCAGGGTCTCCGATCTCGAGAAGGAGATGGAACGCGATGATAGTCCCTACGTCGCCATCATGCCCCTGTGCGAGGCGCAGGCTCCCGGCTTCGGCGTCTCCGTCTACGAGCGCACTGGCACCATCGCCGAGGCCTGGCGACGCGAGTAGGGGACGGGTGGCTCTCACCGATTGACGCTGCCTCGGGGACAGAGTGAGGACTGGGCTAGTGTGGTCGCATGGCAACGACCTCGGATACGGCTGCGCAGACGGCCCGTGGTAACGGGGTGAATAAGCTCTTCACCTCGAAGGACCTGATGCCCGCGCAGAGGCGCTTGAGGTGGGTGATCATCGGCATCTGGGTCATCCTGGCGTACGGCGCGGTGTGTGTCTTGGTGGGGTCTGCCCCGTGGACGATATGGAGGCTGTACGGAGGCCCCGGCCGCTGTGTGTGCCGGTGGGCGGCGGCCCGCCCGCGAGCCGTCCGCGCCGCGAGCTTCGCTCGGCGCGTCAGCTCGAAGCCCGGCCAGGCCCCGCCACCGCCCACCGGCACAGCGGCAGGTACCTCCGGCGCCCTCCATACCGGTGGCGGTGGGGGTTTTGCAGCATTAGAGGCTGGCTGTCGGCGTGTCGCCGGCGTGTCGTGGTTCTAATGACGTCATTTCCCCCGTTTGGAGGCGGCGAGGCCGCGACGTGAGGTGGTGTGGTGCCCAAAGTGCAGACCACCTCGGCGAAAAACGCTGAAAACGGGTGGTTGTGGGCGAGGTGGTCTGCGTTTTGATCACAGTGGTGTCAGTCGTGGAGTGTCAAGTCCCGGGTTTTGTGGAGGCTTGTTTAGGCCGCTTTCTTTCGTGTTGTTGTGTGTTTGTTTTCTGCTTGTTGCGGTGTGATTCCGCCCAGGGCGAGGTGAGGGCGGCTTGTGTTGTACCAGTGGACCCAGGCTGAGGTTTCGCGTTCGACCTCGCGCCGATCGCGCCAGGGGCCGGCGTAGCCGGGACGTGCTTTGTTGTAGATGAGTTCGGCTTTGTATAAGGAGTTCAAGGCCTCGGCTAGAGCGTTGTCGTAGGAGTCGCCGGTGGATCCTACTGAGGCTATGGCCTTGCATTGGGCTAGTGCCTGTCCGTAGCGCACGTCGCGGTATTGCACGCCCCGATCGGAGTGGTGCACAAGCCCTCGAGTGTCTATGTTTTCGCGGCGTCGCTGGCAGATCGCCATGTTCAACGCGTCCAGGGCCACGTCGGTATGCAGCGAGGACGCGACTTTCCAGCCCAAGATTTTACGCGCGAGCACACGTCGGTAACGAAAGCGACGTAGACCCAGCCAGCCTGGGTTGGCACGTAGGTAATGTCTGCGACCCACAACTCGTTGAGGTCATGGGCCCCAAAATGCCGATTGACCAGGTCCAAGGGGCATGCATGGCGCGGTGCTGAGGCCGTGACATGGCGGGTCCGGCGCCGACTCACGCCACGAATACCCATACGCCGCATCAGTCTCTCGACCGTGCAGCGCGCCACGTGTCCCACGCCCAACTCGTGAGTGTTGAGGAAGGCGTGCATTTTGCGCACCCCGAACACGCAGTAGTTCTCCTCCCACACGCGTCTGATCACGTCTGTGAGCGCCTCGTCGCGCACGCTGCGCGCCGACAAGGCACGAGTCCGAGCAGCGTAATAGGCACTGGGAGCAACCCGCACCCCTGACTGGGACAAGACAGTGCAGATCGGCTCGACTCCCCACCGATGCCGGTTGGCCTCGATGAAATCGTAAACTAACGCGCGAGGCGGTCGAGCTCCGCCCCGAAAAAAGCTGACGCCGCCTTCAAGATCTCATTGGCTCGGCGCAGTTCACGGTTTTCAGCTTCCAGCGCCCGGATGCGGGCCTCTTGATCACTGACCTCGCCGCGCTCATTGCGTCCGCCCTGCTCCACGGCACGCACCCAGGTACGCAACGCCTCAGGATTGACCCCCAACTGGCCGCCAATACGCTTGATAGCACCCTTGCGCCTAGAAGGATCAGCACGAGCCTCCAACGCCATACGCGTCGCACGCTCACGCAACTCCATCGAATACTTACGCTGACCAGACATCCCAAACCTCCAATCCGGCCTAAGACACTCTCCACAATACCCGGGACACATCACCCACCATGCCACCAATAGGGTTTAGCTGCGTATGAGCGGGTTAAGGGTGCCAGTAGATTGGTCCAGCTGCCAGGACTTCAGCCACCACTGCCCCACAATTCCAATCCAGCAGCAACGCTGCCAGCACCCCCGGCCCGACGCGACCGCGTATCGGCCCGCCCATGCGCACGTGGGCCCTACAACCCGCACATGGGCCCGATGACATGCGCGTGGGCAGCGTCGCCCAGACGCATGTTCAGGGGTTTGCGTGCGTATCAAGGGGTTAACGCGCATGTTCAGGGGTTTCCTTGCGAACAACACTCTGATGTGTCCCGGGTATTGTGGAGAGTGTCTTAGGCCGGATTGGAGGTTTGGGATGTCTGGTCAGCGTAAGTATTCGATGGAGTTGCGTGAGCGTGCGACGCGTATGGCGTTGGAGGCTCGTGCTGATCCTTCTAGGCGCAAGGGTGCTATCAAGCGTATTGGCGGCCAGTTGGGGGTCAATCCCTGAGGCGTTGCGTACCTGGGTGCGTGCCGTGGAGCAGGGCGGACGCAATGAGCGCGGCGAGGTCAGTGATCAGAGGCCCGCATCCGGGCGCTGGAAGCTGAAAACCGTGAACTGCGCCGAGCCAATGAGATCTTTGAAGGCGGCGTCAGCTTTTTTCGGGGCGGAGCTCGACCGCCTCGCGCGTTAGTTTACGATTTCATCGAGGCCAACCGGCATCGGTGGGGAGTCGAGCCGATCTGCACTGTCTTGTCCCAGTCAGGGGTGCGGGTTGCTCCCAGTGCCTCATTACGCTGCTCGGACTCGTGCCTTGTCGGCGCGCAGCGTGCGCGACGAGGCGCTCTACAGACGTGATCAGACGCGTGTGGGAGGAGAACTACTGCGTGTTCGGGGTGCGCAAAATGCACGCCTTCCTCAACACTCACGAGTTGGGCGTGGGACACGTGGCGCGCTGCACGGTCGAGAGACTGATGCGGCGTATGGGTATTCGTGGCGTGAGTCGGCGCCGGACCCGCCATGTCACGGCCTCAGCACCGCGCCATGCATGCCCCTTGGACCTGGTCAATCGGCATTTTGGGGCCCATGACCTCAACGAGTTGTGGGTCGCAGACATTACCTACGTGCCAACCCAGGCTGGCTGGGTCTACGTCGCTTTCGTTACCGACGTGTGCTCTCGTAAAATCTTGGGCTGGAAGGTCGCGTCCTCGCTGCGTACTGACCTGGCCCTGGACGCATTGAACATGGCGATCTGCCAGCGACGCCGCGAAAACATAGACACTCGAGGGCTTGTGCACCACTCCGATCGGGCGTGCAATACCGCGACGTGCGCTACGGACAGGCACTAGCCCAATGCAAGGCCATAGCCTCAGTAGGATCCACCGGCGACTCCTACGACAACGCTCTAGCCGAGGCCTTGAACTCCTTATACAAAGCCGAACTCATCTACAACAAAGCACGTCCCGGCTACGCCGGCCCCTGGCGCGATCGGCGCGAGGTCGAACGCGAAACCTCAGCCTGGGTCCACTGGTACAACACAAGCCGCCCTCACCTCGCCCTGGGCGGGGTCAAGTCCTGTGGAGTGGTGTAATCGTTTTGTGTCCTTCGGGTTGGGTTATGCGCTGAGTTGGAGTGGGGTGTCCTCCTGTTGGGTGGGTTGGGGTGTGAGTCGTGATTTGGTGAGGATGTCGAGGCTGAGGTAGCGTCGGCCTTCGGCCCATTCGTCGTTTTGTTCGGCTAGGACGGCTCCGACCAGGCGGATGATGGCCTGGCGGTTGGGGAAGATTCCTACGGAGTCGGTGCGTCGGCGGATTTCGCGGTTGAGGCGCTCATTGGGGTTGTTGGACCAGATCTGGGTCCATACCCCGGTGGGGAAGGACGCGAACGCGAGGACGTCTGCCCTGGCTTGATCAAGGTGATCACACACGGCGGGGAGCTTGTCGTGCACGTAGTCCAAGAGCCGGTCGTATTGAGCGTTGACCGATGCCGCGTCGGGCTGGTCGTACACCGAGTGCAGCATCGCTTTGACAGCGGGCCATAGCGCTTTGGGGGTGACCGACATGAGATTCGCGGCGTAGTGGGTGCGGCATCGTTGCCAGGCGGCTCCAGGCAGGTTCGCTGCGATGGCCTCAACGAGGCCCAGATGGGCGTCGCTGGTGACCAGGCGCACGCCGCTCAGGCCTCGGGCGACCAGGTCAGCGAAGAACTCCTTCCAGGCTGGAGCGGTCTCGCTGGTGGATACGCGCACCCCCAGTACTTCGCGGTGTCCGTCATTGTTGACTCCGGTGGCAACCAGGACCGCGCACGAGACGACGCGCCCTCCTTCGCGCACCTTCATGGTCAGTGCGTCAGCAGCGACGAACGTGAAAGGCCCGGCATCGTGGAGGGGGCGATGACGGAACTCATCCACGTGTTCGTCCAGATCGGCTGCCATACGTGAGACCTGGGACTTGGACAATCCTGTGATCCCCAGGGTTTTGACGAGCTTGTCCATACGGCGCGTGGATACTCCCGCCAGGTAGCAGTCAGCGACCACTGTGATCAAAGCGCTTTCGGAGCGTTTACGGCGCTGCAGCAACCATTCTGGGAAGTAGGTTCCTGAGCGCAGCTTGGGGATCGCCACGTCGATGGTGCCGACCCTGGTGTCCAGGGGCCGGTAGCGATACCCATTGCGCCTGGCCTGACGCTGCGGATCTTGTTGGCCCCACTGGGCCCCGCACACGGTGTCAGCGTCCGCTGATAACAACGCGTTGATGACGTGCTGGAGCAAGGAACGCATCAAATCCGGGGATGCCTGGGACAACGCCTCACCAAGCAGGCCAGCAGGGTCGATAATATGAGGAGCGGTCATCGTTGTGCCTCCAAATCATTTCGAGTCAGAAGTAGAGAGCTTTCTCGAAGGATCACACGGTGACCGCACCCATATCAAACGAGCCGACCACCACACGGTTACACCACTATGCGGGACACTACTCTGGGCGGAATCACACCGCAACAAGCAGAAAACAAACACACAACAACACGAAAGAAAGCGGCCTAAACAAGCCTCCACAAAACCCGGGACTTGACAGGGCAGCCTGCCCAGGCCACCACCTATCGGGTTAACGTGCGGATCATCGGGCCCGCGTGCGCAGGAAGAGGCCCAGGCCACCACCTGTCGGGTTAACGTGCGCATCAAAGGGGCCCGCGTGCGCAGGAAGAGGCCCAGGCCACCACCTATCGGGTTAACGTGCGGGTCATCGGGCCAGCATGAGAGTTAAAGTGCCCGTGTGCGCAGGACGCGTTCACAGAAACAGAAGAGGGGCTGAAGGGCTCGCAGGCCTCCCGACGCTCCCCATGCCTCCTCGGATACGACGGAGGCGGGACCCCGAAGGGTCCTGCCTCTCGTTGCGTGCGGTGGCCGCGCCGTCGGCGCTAAAAATTCACGCTACCAGCAACACATAATGTCCTATAACCCGCAAAGCGCGGCAGTGACGCCGCAACGGGCGGCGGGTATGTGAAAGGGGCAGCGCAGACGCAAGTCCGCGCGGCCCCTTGTCGAAAGCTATGAGCTCAGTGCTCGCCCGCGTGCTCCTTCAGGCGCTCGTAGGAGCGGCGAATCTCGGCCTCGGCCTCTTCGCGACCCACCCAGTGGGCACCCTCGACGCTCTTGCCGGGCTCGAGGTCCTTGTAGACCTCGAAGAAGTGCTGGATTTCCAGGCGGTGGAACTCCGACACGTCGTCGATCTCGGTACGCCACGAGGCGCGCTGGTCCGAGGCGGGGACGCACAGGACCTTGTCGTCGCCGCCCTTCTCGTCGCGCATGCGGAACATGCCGAGTGCGCGGCAGCGGATCACGCAGCCGGGGAAGGTGGGCTCCTCGAGAAGCACCAGCGCGTCCAGCGGATCCCCGTCCTCACCCAGGGTGTCGTCGATGAAGCCGTAGTCATCCGGGTAACGAGTGGACGTGAAGAGCATGCGATCCAGGCGGATGCGACCCGTCTCGTGGTCGATCTCGTACTTGTTTCGGTTCCCCTTGGGGATCTCGATGGTCACGTCAAATTCCATGGCCGCGCCTTCCGCTTCAGCCCCGAAACTCGGGGGTCCAGTTGGTTGTGTCGGCGCATGGACGGGTACTGTAGGTACCGAAGTAACCACGAAGGGAAATCCATGCATCGCACGTCTACGGGGGCCATTGTAAGCGCTAGCGCCGCACTCGTGGCGACGGCGGCGCTGGTGGGTGCCGGTTGTTCGACGCAGACGGCCACTCCGGCGGACGCCCCCACTGCCTCGACGCTTGAAGGCGCAACGATTTCCGGTAACGCAAAGGGTACCGGGAACCCGGTTTCCGCCGAGGAGGTCCAGGCGCTGTGGGCGCCGGTCGCGGCAGCCGCGGCTGAGGGCGGGTACACGGCGTGGGGGACGGTCGTGGACGCGCAGACCGGAGAGGTCCTCCTGGACGCGGCCGCCGCCACCCCGCACACGCCCGCCTCGACGACGAAGACCCTCGCGGCTTTCTCCGCGCTGCACCATCTGGATCCGACGGCGACGCTGACGACCAGCGCGCTTCTGGGTGCCGACAACCAGACCCTCTACCTGGATTCGGAGGGCGACCTGCTCCTGGGCATCGGCAACTCCGACGAGGTCGAGGTCTCGGGCCGCGCGGGCCTGCAGACCCTCGCGAAGGATACGGCCGCGGCCCTGACACAGCGCGGCATCACTTCTGTGACCCTGAACTGGCGAGGCACTCTCTTCGAGGGCGCCTCGCACCTGTCCTCGTGGGACGCGCAGGAGGTCGGCTCCTACGAGGGCCACGTCGGCCCCATGGCGATTGACGCCGGACGCACCTACGAGGGTGCCAACGCTTTCACTCGGACGCGCCGGGCCGCGTCGCCGAGGTCTTCTCGCAGGCCCTCGGCGCGGAGGGAATTTCCGCGCCCCTCGGCGAGGCCGGGGATGCCCCCGCGGGAGCGGGAGCCGTCGCCTCGGTGAGCTCGGCGACGATGGGGGAGCAGCTGCGTTGGATGCTCGCCCACTCGGATAACACTCTCGCCGACCAGTACTGCCGTTTCGCCGCGCGCGCGGCGGGCGCCCCCGCCACCTACGAGGGTGCGACCGAGACGGTGCGCAAGACCCTGACCGAGGCCGACGTCCCCACGGAGGGCCTGACCCTCGAAGACTGCTCGGGCCTGTCGAGCAACGACAAGATCAGCGCGAACACCCTCGTCGGCGTCCTCAAGGCCTCGTACGAGGGCACGGGCACCGAGGCGGACACGATGCGCCTCCTGCCATGGGCGGGCCTGGTCGGCACGCTCTCCCAGCGCATGACCGAGGAGCCCGCGGCCGGAAACGTGCAGGCCAAGACGGGTTCCCTCCAGGAGGTCACCGCCCTGTCCGGGTCCGTTCAGACGAAGAGCGGGCGCGTCCTCCTCGTGTCGATCGGCCACGACAACGTCACCGAGGGCGCCTACGCCACGCGCGGCCGCCTGGACGCCTTCGAGGAAGGCCTGGCCGGGCTAGACTGAGGCCATGGATATGCCGTTTGGCCCGCGCAACGTCGCGGGAGTTCTCGCCTCGTTGTCCTACGCGGGCCCCTCGGCCTCTCGCGTGGGTGCCTCCGCCGTCGTGGCGCGCCTGCGCCGCTCGGTCGCCTGGTCGGATCGCCGGCTCGCCGAGCTGTCGACCCTGCCCGAGGCTTCTGAGAAGGTGACCGGATCCCCGACACTCGTCGTCGACCGACGAGGCCTGATCCGCTCGGTCGGATCGCTCCTGGAGAGCTTCGAGGACGCGCGTACGCCCAAGGTTCTGGCCGCCGAGACCATCATCCTGCGCGCCCTGGCCAAGGACGCGACGGGCATCTGGGACGTGCGCTCGGGCCGCCGGGTCCTCGTGGCCCCCAACGTGCTCGCGGACGCGCAGCGCTACGCCCTGGATCAGACGGACTGGTGCCGCTGGGTGTCCCTGTGTACGGGACTGCGCGGCGTCCACCTCACCCACGCCCCTCACCTCGTCCCCTATATCGCCGACCTGATGCGCTCGCTGTCCGAACGCAGCGACGAACTCGTGCGCGTTGTCCTGCTCCTGGACGCCCTGCCTACCGCGGAGATGGAGGTTCTCACGCCCCGCGACCTGCCCTCGATCCAGTGGCTGCGCACGCACCGCGCCCACGCGGGCGGCGTCGCTCTCGTGCGCGCATGCGCGGCGGCCGGCATGCCCCTGGCCGGGGTTGAGGCCCTGCAGGCGCAGACCGAAGGGTTCGCCCGCACCGTCGTACGCGAGGGCGCGATCGCGGAGCTTCTGTCGAACGTCGATGCCCTGCCGAGCGCCCGCGAGTACGCGGAGCCGACAGCGTGGCTGGCGCGTGTGCGCTGACGCCTCGAGCCGCGTGGGCGCGAACCCGCGCGGCCCCCTGCGCGCCTGCTCCCTGGCGGTGCGCGACCACCTGACCTCCTTCATCGGCGAGGCCGGTGCCCCTCCCGCTCTCATCGTCGGCCCTGTCGGGGGCGCGGATTCGCTGGCGCTGGCACTGACGACGATCGACGTGGCCGCGCGCGCGGGAATCCCCGTTGTGACGGTGACCGTCGACCATGGGCTGCGCGCGGGCAGCGGCGAGGAGGCTCGCCGCGTCGCGGATCTGGCGACCTCCCTGGGGGCGCGCGGCGTCGTTGAGACCGTGGCGGTGGACGGCCCGGGAGGGCCCTGAAGGTGCGGCCCGCGACGCCCGCCGAGCCGCCCTGCGAGCTGCCGCCCAGCGTGAAGGCGCCCCGATCCTCCTCGGCCACACGATGGACGACCAGGCTGAGACGGTCCTCCTGCGCCTCGCGCGCGGCTCCGGCCCCTCGTCCCTGCGGGCCATCGCCCCCATCTCGCGTGACGATGACGGGGTGACGTGGCTGCGCCCCCTCCTCGGGCTGCGGCGAGCGGACACGGAGCAGGCCTGCGCCCAGGCGGGCCTCACCCCGGTTGAGGACCCGACCAACGACATCGACGGGCCGTGGCGGGCCGCCGACGGCAGTCCCCTGCGCCGCTCGGCCCCTGCGCCACCGGGCGATCCCCGCCCTGGCCTCGGCCCTGGGGGTGGACCCGGTTCCCGCGCTGGCCCGCACGGCCGCCCTGTGCGCGGCCGACGACGACGCCCTCGCACAGTGGGCGCGCGCGCTCGCGGACCCCGCGATGCCGGGGAGGGGCATGACTCCGAGAAGGCGCGCCCGTCCCTGGCGGTGTCCGACCTGCTGGGCGTCCCCCGCGCGGTGCGCACCCGGGCGCTGCGCCAGGCCGCCCGCTCGGGTGGAATCCGCGCGTTGTCCAGTGCCCACGTGGACGCCCTCGACGACCTCGTGGTCGCGTGGCGCGGCCAGGGGCCCATCGACCTGCCTGGAGGCTCCGCCTCGCGCGTTGGACGCGGGGCGAACGCGCGTATCTCCTTCGTCGCGCGCGAAGTAGGCGACCCGACGGCACCAGCCCCCGCCTAAACGGTGGGAACACGCCGCGACAGAACCCATCGGAGCGGCCCGGCGCTGATTGCGCGATCACAGGATGTTGCGCTGACAGTGAGAATCCCGTCCTTCCTGGAACAGGCGAGCGTTTGTGTGGCACGCTTATAGTGGAATCGCTCGCGTAGCATCGATACGAAAAGAGGACACGGTGGACGCCACCGATATGGGTAACGACCTGAAAGAAATCCTGGTTACCGCCGAGGATATGGACCGTCGGCTCGGCGAAATGGCCGAGCAGATCGACCGCGACTACGCGGGCGAAGACCTGCTGCTCGTCGGCGTCCTGCGTGGCGCTGTCATGGTCATGGCGGACCTGTCGCGCAAGCTGCACACCCCCCTCGAGATGGACTGGATGGCCGTGTCCTCCTACGGGTCGGGTACCAAGACTTCGGGCGTCGTGCGCATCCTGAAGGATCTCGACCAGGACGTGGCTGGACGCCACGTGCTCATCGTCGAGGACATCATCGACTCCGGCCTGACCCTGTCCTGGCTGCAGGCGAACCTCCTCCGGACGAGGCGCCGCCTCCGTCAAGATCGCGACCGCCCTGCGCAAGCCGGAGGCCGCTAAGGTCGACGTGGATGTTGCCTACGTGGGCTTTCGATATTCCCCGACGAGTTCGTCGTCGGTTGTAGCCCTGGATTACGCGGAAAAGTACCGTAATTTGCCTTTCGTCGGCACGCTGCAGCCGCACGTCTACAACAACTAAGAACGCTTACCTGTAGGGGACCCACGTGAACGAGAAGATCAAGAACAAACGCCCCAGCCTGGGCTGGGTGATGGTTCCGCTCATCATGCTGCTCGCCGGCGGCTGGTTCATGTGGGGCTTCTTCAGCCCTCGCGCCGTCACCACCTCCGAGGGCCTTGCGCTCATCTCGGGTGACACGGTCGAGCAGGTTGTCCTCAACGAGGGTACCCAGCAGGTGAACCTGACGCTGACGGAAAACTACGTCCACCAGAGCACCGGCGGCGACGATAAGACCGCTGATCTGGGCAAGAACGTCTACTTCACGTACTCCTACGTGCAGACCAAGGACATCCTCGACACGGTGGCCGACAAGGCTCCCGCGAAGGGCTGGAACGCGGTGCGTCCCCAGTCCGGCATCCTCGGTGGTGTCGTCCAGCTGCTGGTTTCGCTGGTGATCCTGGGCGGCGCGTTCTACTTCATCATGCGCTCCATGTCGGGCTCGCGGATGATGGGCGGCTTCACGCAGTCTCGCGCCAAGGAATTCAACCAGGAGCGCCCGGACGTCACCTTCGCGGACGTCGCCGGTGAGGACGAGGCCGTGGAGGAGCTCGAGGAAATCCGCGAGTTCCTGGCCTCCCCGGACAAGTTCCACAAGGTGGGTGCGCGCATCCCGCGCGGCGTCCTGCTCTACGGTCCTCCCGGAACGGGTAAGACCCTCCTCGCCAAGGCGGTTGCCGGCGAGGCCAACGCCCCCTTCTTCTCGATCTCCGGTTCGGAGTTCATGGAGCTGTACGTCGGCGTGGGTGCCTCCCGCGTGCGTGAGCTCTTCGAGCGCGCCAAGAAGAACGCGCCGGCCATCATCTTCGTCGACGAGATCGACGCCGTGGGTCGCCACCGCGGCAGCGTCATCGGCGGCGGCAATGACGAGCGCGAGCAGACGCTCAACCAGCTCCTCGTCGAGATGGACGGCTTCGACGAGCGCGCCAACATCATCCTGATCGCGGCGACCAACCGACCCGACATCCTCGACCCCGCGCTGCTGCGCCCGGGCCGTTTCGACCGCCAGATCGCCGTCGAGGCCCCTGACTTGAAGGGCCGCGAGGCCATCCTCAAGGTCCACGCGCAGGGCAAGCCCCTCACCGAGCAGGTTGACCTGCGTCAGATCGCCAAGCGCACGCCCGGTTTCACGGGCGCCGACCTGGCGAATGTCCTCAACGAGGCGGCGCTGCTCACCGCCCGCTCCGACATGCAGTTCATCGATGAGCGCGCCATCGACGAGGGCCATCGACCGCGTGATCGCGGGCCCGCAGAAGCGCACCCGCGTCATGAACGACCACGACAAGGCCGTGACCGCCTACCACGAGGCCGGCCACGCCCTGGCCGCCGCCGCCCTGAACTACACGGACCCGGTCACGAAGGTAACGATCCTGCCGCGCGGCCGCGCCCTGGGCTACACGATGGTCATGCCCACCGAGGACAGATTCAACAAGACACGCAACCAGCTCCTCGACGATCTGGTCTACGGCATGGGCGGGCGCGTCGCCGAGGAGATCGTCTTCCGCGATCCGTCCACCGGCCCCGCCAACGACATCCAGCAGGCCACGAAGACGGCCCGCGCGATGGTCACCGACTACGGCATGAGCGACCGCATCGGCATGGTGAAGCTCGGCGACGCCGACACCGAGGCCTTCGGGCACGGCAGCGGCGAGGGCCCGCGCTCCTTCTCCGACGAGACGGCCGCGATCATCGACGAGGAGGTGCGTCGCCTCCTCGACAACGCGATGCGCGAGGCGTGGAGGATCCTCACGGAAAACCGCGGTGTTCTGGACACCCTGGCCTCGCGCCTGCTCGAGGAGGAGACCCTCGACGAGGCGCAGCTCGCCGAGATCTTCAAGGATGTCGTGAAGGCCCCCGAGCGCCCCGTGTGGAACTACCAGTCCGACGCAGCGGTGCCCGGTGCCCTCATGGGTAACCCGGTCGGCGTGGGGTCCGCCGAGGCCTCGGCCACCCCCGAGGCGTCGTTTGAGGTCCCCTCGATCGACGTCTCCGACGTGATGGGTGCCCAGGCGAACGAGGGTGAGGAACAGGAATGACCTACGATTCCGCAGGCGTTGAGAAGGCGTCGCGCGACCTGCTCGTCGCAATCGGTGAGGACCCCGAGCGCGAGGGCCTGATCGGCACCCCCGATCGCATGGCGCGCGCGTGGCACGAGATGTGCAAGGGCCTGACCGAGGATCCGCGCGAACACCTGCGTACCCAGTTCCACGCGGGCACCGACGAGCTGGTCCTGGTCCGTGACATCACCTTCTTCTCGGTGTGCGAGCATCACCTGCTACCCTTCTACGGCCGCGCCCACGTGGGTTACATTCCGCGCGGTGGGGTTGTGACGGGCCTGTCCAAGCTGGCCCGCGTGGTCGAAGGCTACGCGCGCCGCCCCCAGGTCCAAGAGCGCCTGACCGCCCAGGTTGCCGACGCGATCGACGAGATCCTCAGCCCCCAGGGCGTCATCGTCGTTATCGAGGCCGAGCACATGTGCATGTCGATGCGCGGCATCTCCAAGCCCGGCTCCTCCACTGTGACCAGCGCGCTGCGCGGCATCGATGAGCGACGGCGCGACCCGCGCCGAGATGATGGCCCTCGTTCTGTCCGGGAGCCGATGACGTGAGTGCCCTGCCCCTGCCCGCCGCCCCGGCCTCGTCCCCGGTCCCGCCCCTGGCGCTGCCCGGTGGCCTGACCCTGTCTGCCGGTCGGACGGCGGTCATGGGCATCCTCAACGTGACCCCCGATTCTTTCTCGGACGGGGGACGCTACACGGACGTCGCGGCCGCGCTGCGCCACGCGCGCGAGATGGTGGCCGCCGGTGCGGACCTCATCGACGTGGGCGGGGAGTCGACCCGCCCGAACTCAACACGCATCAGCGCAGACGAGGAGTGGGCGCGCATCTGCACCATCGTTGAGTCACTGGCCGCCGACGGCGTCATCGTGTCGGTGGATACGTTGCACGCGTCGACGGCCCGCGAGGCCGCGCGCGCGAGGTGCGGCGATCATCAACGATGTGAGCGGTGGGCGCTGGGATCCCGAGATGAACACGGCTGTTGCGCAGTCGGGCTGCGCGTACGTCGTCCAGCACTACCGTGCGCTGCCGGGCATGCCGGGGGAGCACTTCGACTACGGGGACGACCTCGTGGGCACGCTCATCGAGCGGGTGGGGTCCCAGGTTCAAGACGCTATTGATGCTGGTGTGACAGCTGATAAAATTGTGGTAGACCCGGGCCTCGGCTTCTCACTGACGGGCGACCAGTGCTGGCAGATCCTGCGCGAACTGCCGCGCTTCGCGCAGGTCGGATACCCCGTCCTCGTCGGAGCGTCTCGCAAGCGTTTCGTCAAGGCCCTCGGGGGCGACGTGGACGCGAACAGCGCGGACATCGCCGCCTACTGCGCGGCAGCTGGCGCGTGGGCCGTGCGGGTCCACGACGTAGCAGCCACCGTAGCGGCCATCGCCCGAAAGGAGAACGACGTTGACTAACCGACGCGTCATCATCGCCCCTGAAAGGACTCGGGGCGGAGGCCAACCACGGCGTCTACGACTTCGAGCGCGCCTGCAACCAGCGCTTCAGCACCGACATTGTCATGTGGGTCGAGACCGCCGGCAACGCCGACGACATCGCAGCCACCGTCTCCTACGCGGACATCGCCGATGAGGCCATGGCCGTCCTCACCGGCACCGCCGTCGACCTCATCGAGACCCTCGCCGAAACTATCGCCTCGCGCGTCATGAGCCACGAGGGCGTTGTCGGCACCGAGGTCACCGTCCACAAGCCCGACGCCCCCATCGACCACCCCTTCGCGGACGTGTCCGTGACCGTGCGAGCGGGCCAGACCGACGCGATGCCCCTGTCGCTGTCCCTCAAGGGAGTTTACGAGGCCGAGGATGGCTCCGTCCTCACCGGCGAGATCGAGGCCTACGGCCGCGCCCAGGCCCCCAGCCCGGCCGAGCAGGAGCAGAGCGGTGCCCTGCCCACGCGCCGCGACGTGCAGGCCGCCCACGCAGCGCCCGCGCACGACGCGACGCGCCCCGAGCGCCTGCGCTCGCGCCGAGTCGTCCTGGCGATCGGCGGCAACCTCGGGGACGTGCCCGTCACTCTCATGCACACGGTCGAGGCCCTGTCCTACATGGAGGGCTTCCAGATCGACGACGTCTCGCCGATCATGCGCACCAAGCCCGTGTTGGCCCCCGGCCAAGCCCCCCAGCCCGACTACTGGAACGCCGTCGTCGTCGGCTCCGCGATCGCGACCCCCGACGAGCTGTTCGCCCAGACCAGCCGCATCGAGCGCGAGCTCGGTCGCGAGCGCCACGAGCGCTGGGGTGCTCGCACCGTCGATATCGACATCATCCAGATCGAGGGCCTGGCCTCCTCCGACCCGGTCCTCACCCTGCCGCACCCGCGCGCCAAGGAACGCGCCTTCGTCCTGGCGCCCTGGCTCCTGTGCGACCCCGACGCCATCCTCGAGGGCGTGGGCCGCGTGTCCGACCTGCTGGCCGACACCCCCGACCGCGAGGGCATCATCGACGCCGTCGACGACTGGCTGGAAGACCCCGCGGCCGTCATGGCCGACTCCGACCAGCTCCTCGCCCAGCGCGCCGAGCAGGCCAGCGCCGACATGCGCGAGCTCATCGAGACCCTGACCGGCGAGATCGGCCAGGTCAGCGACCTCGTCACCCGCCCGGGCGAGAGCGCCGATCCGGTGGAGATTCCCGCTGCCCACACGGTCCTCGAGGACTCCTTCGACGACGTCGAGGAGGCCGCAGCCTCCCGCGCATGCCGAGGAACCCGAGGCCGCCCCCTGTCTCCGTCGAGGAGGCCCCCGTCCCTCGCGCCAGCATCTGGAGCCGCCTGTCCGCCGTCCAGGATTCGGGTGAGGCCGCGAGCGCCCCGGCGGTGCCCGGCCCGCCCCACCGTCAGCGCCGCCGCGCGGACGACGCCAAAGGCCTCGTCGCGCCCGTCCTGGCACCCCGTGTCCTCAGTGCCCGCCGACTCCCCGGCAGGTCGCATGACCCGCAAGATCGGCACCGGCACCTACGCGCGGAGCGGGACCGAAAAAGCCCCGCTGGGCCCCCGTGTTCGAGTCCAAGCGCGAGGAGTCCCGCTCCAAGATCGCGCTGCCCGACTGGGACTTCTCCGTGAGTGCCTCCCACGACGTGCGCGTCGTCGACGACCGCTCCGGCCTGGGGCGCGACGACGAGGCCCCCAAGGCCACCGTGCACGCCGACGGACGCGCCACCATCCTCGCTCCCGGGCTGCCCGACAACACCCCCGTCGGCCCCATCCCCGAGGACGAGGCCACTCAGACCGGCATTCTGCGCCGAGTCGTCGTGCGGCCCACGATGACGGGCGCGATCCCCATCGTCAAGAGGCGTTAAATGAAACCCCTGTCGATCACCTGGGTGACGCTGGTCGGCTTCGTCTGTGCCCTCCTCAGTTTCCTCGGCTTCTTCGCGCATATGCGCGCGGGAGGCACCCCCCTGATCGTCACGCCCGGCCCGGCCGTCGTCTTCGCGGTCGCGACCGCGCTCCTCATCTGGTCTGGCCTGGCTGTGCGCCGACTGCGCGCGAATAAAGACACGTGGATCGACGCGATCGGCGCGATGCGCGTGGCCGTGTTCGCCAGGGCCAGCGCGATCGTCGGAAGTGCGCTCGCCGGTGTCCTCATCGGCGTCATGATCGTGTCTCTCACGCAGCTCGAGGCCTCGGCGATGGTCGCCAACGCGATCGCCTCGGGCATCAGCGGCCTGGTCGGTCTCGTCTGGACCGTCGTCGCTCTCGCCGTGGAACGCTGGTGCGTGATCGACCCCGACGACGATGGATCGTCGAGCTCGCATAAGCGCAGCGCCGCCGCTTAAGCGCCTCGTGTGGGAGTCCTCTCGCGCGCGAAAGTGAGCGTGCCCCGAGCGTTAGTCGCGCCCCGATGTCGTGGGCCGGTATCGTGGACGCGTGGCTGACCAGCGTAAGAATTCCCCCCGGCGACCCTCCGCCCGTCGCTCCGCGTCCGCATCCGGGCGCGCAGGCGACCGCGCCTCCCGTGCCGCAACGGGTGGTCGGGGAGCTTCGACGCGCGCGGCGTCTTCCGCCGGAGCCTCGACGGCTAAGCGGGGGAGCGGGACAGGCGCGCGTCGGCCCACGAAGGCCTCGTCGGGCGGTGGACGCCCGCCCGTGAACCTGTGGCCCCGGCGCATCATCACCGGTCTGGGACTGATCCTCATCCTCGCGCTCATCGTGTGGGGGATCGTCGCCGCCGTGCGCGCCATCGCGGGAGCCTTCAGCGCCGATTCCACGCCCCAGTCGACCCCGCAGCCCGTCGTCCAGTCCGGGGCCCTCGACGCCTCCGGATACACGCTCAAGGGCGGCCAGGAGGCCACCGCCGACGGCCTGCTCACCGACGGCACCACGATCGACATTCCCGCCTGCCTGGACCGCGACATCACGGCCACCGCGAAGGCGAGCTCCGTGGCTTCTGGTTCCGCGATACCCGTGACGCTCACGCTGGAAAACCGCGGCTCGGTCGCCTGCTCGACGTCGCTGACGCGCTTCAACCTGGCGGTGACGACCGGTGACCACCAGGTCTACGACTCCTCGCGCTGCGCCGACAGCCAGCAGTCCTCCACGACGCTGCTGCTGCGCCCGGGCGGCACCTGGTCCGGCACGCTGCGCTGGGATGGATATGTGTACACGAACGGCTGCACGGCTCCCGCGGGCGGTGCGAGCGCGGCTGCGGCCGGCACCTACAAGGTCGCTGTCGTGATGGGGACGCGCGAAGTTGGATCGACCGTCGTCGACGTGACGCCTGCGCCCACCCCCGCGCCCCAGTCGGGAGCGCAGTCGGGCCGCTAGGGGCTAGCGGCCGCCGGGCGGCTACCAGCCGACGATGCCTGCGTTGACGGCCTGAGCCTGATGGGCCAGGTTCTCCTTGATGAGCTTCGCCCGGTAGGGGCCGATCCCCTCGAGCGCCTCCAGGTCCGCAACGGTGGCCGCGCGCAGCTGCGGCAGCGAGTTGAAGTGCGCGGACACGACCTTGATGGCGCTCCACGACAGGTGCGGCACCAGGGACAGGGCGCGCACGCCGCGCGGCGCGATCTCGCGATCCAGGTCCGCGACCTCGTACACGTCCAGGCCCAGGATGTTCGAAATCGCGGTCAGGTCCACGATCCGCTCCGAGCCGAGCGAGGACAGCTCGGCCTCGACGCGGGCCAGGTCGTCCGGGTTCGCGATGTAGTCGCGCATGACGAGGGCGCGCTCGGACGCGGAGCCGCGCACGAGGTCCTCGACCTGCAGGGCCAGCAGGCGGCCCTCTGAGCCCAGCTCCTCGAGGTACTCCGTGATCTCGGAGGTGATACGCCGGATCATCTCCATGCGCTGCATGACGGTGGCGACGTCGCGCACGGTTGCGCTGTCGCGCATTTCCAGGATCGTGAGGGTCTGCAGGACCTCGTCGAGGCGCTGACTGTAGCGGTCGAGCGTGTCGACGGCCAGGTTCGCGCGCGAGAGCAGGGCCTCGGGCTCCTCCACCAGGTGATGCTCGGAGCCCACGTAGATGGAGATCATGCGCATGGACGCGGACAGGGACAGCACCGGCAGGTGGGTCTGGCGGGCGGTGCGCTGCGCGGTGCGGTGACGCATACCCGACTCGTCCGTGGGAATCGTCGGGTCCGGGAAGAGCTGCACGTTCGCTTTGCGGATGCGCCACTGGTTGGGATCGATGATGACCGCGCCGTCCATCTTGCACAGTTCGCGCAGGCGCGCGGCCGTGAAAGCAACGTCGAGGTCGAAGCCGCCCGAGCACATGGCCTGCACCTCCGGGGTGTACCCCAGGACGATGAGAGCACCCGTGTGGGAGCGCTGGATTCGTTCCAGTCCCTCTCGCAGAGGCGTGCCGGGCGCGACTGCGCGCAGTGCGTCACGAAGGATCGCTGCATCGGACGTCAATGTGATTTCCTCCCAGAACAGTCGGTGTGATTCCTATTATTGCGAGTCCGCGGGGAAAGCGACACGAATAGCCGTCGCCAGATCCGACACAGTAAACACGGTGATGCCGTCGACTCCCGACAGGTCCTCGCTGCCCTGGGCGGGCACGATCGCCGAGGAGAAACCCAGGCGCGCGGCCTCCGCGAGGCGGCGCTGGGTGCCCGTGCAGGCGCGCACCTCGCCCGTCAGCGAGATTTCGCCGACAGCGACGAGGTCGGCGCGCGGGGGTGCGCCCTTGAGTGAGGACACGATGGAGATGGCCATCGCCAGGTCGATGGCGGGCTCGACCGTGCGTGCGCCGCCGACCGTGGAGACGTAGACGTCCGCCCCCGACGTGTCCGCGCCGATGCGGGCCTGCAGGACCGCGAGGATCATGGCCACGCGCGCGTGGTCCACGCCCGACGTGGTGCGCCGCGGCGAGCCACCCGACGAGGGGGCGACGAGGGACTGGATTTCCGTGGGCAGCGGGCGGCGCCCTTCCAGAGAAACGGCCGCGCACGTGCCGGGCACGCCGCGCGTCGTGCGCGAGAGGAACAGGCCGGAGGGATCGGCGAGGCCGTAGATCCCCGAGTCCGTCAGCTCGAAGCACCCCACCTCGTCGGTCGGGCCGTATCGGTTCTTCACCGCGCGCAGTAGGCGCAGGCGCGAATGACGGTCGCCCTCGAACTGGCAGACGACGTCCACGAGGTGCTCGAGGACGCGCGGACCGGCGATGCCGCCGTCCTTCGTCACGTGGCCGACGAGCAGAGTGGGCAGGTCGGACTCCTTGGCGACCCGGATCAGCGATGCTGCGACCGCGCGCACCTGCGCGACGCCGCCTGCCCCGCCCTCGACCTGGGCGGAGGAGATGGTCTGCACAGAGTCAACGATGAGCAGGGAAGGGTGCGAGGCCTCGACGTGCCCGAGGACGACTCGAGCTCCGTCTCATCCGCGATCAAAGGTTCGCCTCGAGCGCGCCGATGCGTTCCGCGCGCCCGCGCACCTGGGCCGCCGACTCCTCGCCCGTCACGTAGAGGACGGGGCCACGCCCGCCCGCCGCCGCCGTGCGCGCGGCCTTGGCGGCCACGTCCAGCAGCAGCGTCGACTTACCCACGCCGGGTTCGCCCGCCAGGAGGATCACCGCACCGGGAACGATGCCGCCGCCGAGGACCCGGTCCAGCTCACCCACGCCCGTCGAGCGCGACGAGGCCCGCTCGCCGTCCACCTCGCCGATCGGCAGGGCGGGGCGGCGCGGGGAAGTCGCGGCCGCGCGCGGCCCGCCCGAGGCCTCGCCGGCCTGGTCGACGGTGCCCCACGCCCCGCACTCGCGGCACTGTCCCACCCACTTAGGGGAGGTCCACCCGCACTCGGAGCAGCGGTAGGTGATCTTCTCTTTCGCCATGCACTCACCGTAACCCGGCCCGCCCTCATCTGCGGTTCTGAACTGCCTTCCGAGGTTAAGACCCCGAAGGGGCCGAGCAGCCCCTGGCCGAAATTTGAGCCGCCGGTTATCGGCATTCTCCCCGAGAAAGGTGCAGGCATTCCAAACCCCAGCAGCGGTGGTGCGAAACCCCCTCGGCGCTGAAAGGAAATGCTCCCCTTAGATCGGGTCTGCCTGCCGCGTTGAGCGGCAGCGCTAGCAATGGTTGTGGCCCCGCACAGAAACTATTGTGCGGGGCCACAACCATATGCAAAGGGCGTCAGGGGCGGTTCGCGAAGTACTCCAGCAGGTGCGAGTCGCCCGACACGATGATCTCGTCGTCGGCGTTGATGCGCGTCGACGAGTCCGCGTACTCGAAGCGCTGCTTGGGGCGGCGGATCGCCAGCACGTTGACGCCGTAACGGCCGCGCAGGTCGAGTTCTTCGAGGGAGAAGCCTCGCACCTCCTGCGGGGACGCAGCTTCATGATGGAGAAGCCGTCCTTCTCCATCTCGATATAGTCAACCATGCGGCCGCCCACCAGGTGCGCCGTGCGCTTGCCGGCGTCCAAGTCGGGGTAGACGACGTGGTGGGCACCCACGCGCCGCAGGATACGGCCGTGCTGGGACGACGTCGCCTTCACCCAGATTGAGGAAATGCCCATGTCGACGAGGTTCGCGGTGATGAGCACCGCAGCCTCCAGCGAGGAGCCCACGCCGACGACGGCGCTGCGGAACTCGCGCGCCCCCAGCTGCTCGAGGGCGTCCTTGGAGGTCGCGTCCGCCTCGACGAGGGGGAATCGACCCGCGAAGGCCTGCACGCGGGCGGGGTTCTTTTCGACGGCCAGGATCTCATAGCCCAGCTGGTCCTGCGTCACCGCGACGGCGGACCCTGAAACGGCCCAGCCCGATGACGAGCGTTCCCGACTGGAGTTCCTTTGACTCGCGTTCATCTGCCATGCCCCCATTCTTCCCTGCGTGCGCCCCCAACGCGAACGCTGAGGCCGTGAACGGGGTGGTGTCTATGGGCTGTGCGCCTGGATGTACTGGCCAGCGTGATGGTGTCCGCAAACAGCTTGCGGAGCTCATGGGTTGTGGCCCTATCAGGGCGATGCGTGTGAAACGCGCGTGAAACATCGCGACTTGGTTGCTAACGTCCCGCCTCTGCGCGGATGGCGACCATAACCTGTCAAAGAATGATGGCTTTGTGCCGTCCGTAGTTCGAGGTGACAGTGATGTCTGCTCGCTTATGAAACCGGCGTCGCCTTTGCGGGTGTGAATGGGCCTGTTTTGGGCGGTTGGAGCCGTGCATTGGTGTCGCGTTTCATGCAGGTCTGTGTGGGGCCTTGCGGTGGTGTCACCGGTTGTGTTCTTCGGCCGTTCGTGAAACCGGTGTCGCCTTTGCGGGCGTGAATGGGCCTGTTTTGGGCGGTTGGAGCCGTGCATTGGTGTCATGGGTTTCATGCGTGACTGTAGGCCGTCGTGCATTGGTGTCGGGGGTTTCATGCGTGACTGTCAGCCGCCGTGCATTGGTGTCGTGGGTTGCGTGCCGGGCTGTATTGCTCGAACCATCTCGAAGTGTTTCCAGTGCACAGCAAAATGCTGTCTGGGAATTCAAAGATGGCATGAGTTATGCACCAGTCAGGTCGTCGTCTTGTTCAGTTTCCCTTCTTTGTGTGGATGGCGACCAGAATCTGGGCGACGACCTCGTCGATGACGCGTAGATCCGACCATCGAATCCGAATGACTGTCCACCCGGCGCGTTCAAGGTTGCGCTGCCGACGCTGCTCGGCCTCGATGCTCTCGTGGACTTCGTCGACCGTGTCCCCGTATTTGATTCGCCCGTCGAATTCGATAGCGATCTTCAGTGTGGGAAGTGCAATATCGACGAAGTACGTGTGGCCATCGATGTGGACTTCCTCCTGAGTGGTCGTGCCGTTGATACCCGCACGCAACAGTGCGAGCAGGACAAGGGACTCGCCCGGAGACTCACATCCAGCGTCAGCGTGGTCAAGGATCCAACGGGCTCGCTCGCGCCCGACGGTGTTGAGTGGAGTGTCGGCCAAGGCCTCGTGGAATTCCCCGCGAGCCTCCTCCTGACGGACGCGCGACTCATCCTGACGGAAACGATCGAACTGGCACGCCCGGGCTAAGGCTGCGCACGCGATGGGGAACCCGTGCTTGTCGGACATCAGGCGAGCGCAATCAACAACAACTCGCGCTGGTGTCGCGATGCGAAAGCCCAAGTACTCGATAGCTGGAACCGGATGGCTTGGCCGGCATGTGCTGATTGTAGTTCCGGGAATTTTAGTTCCATCAGGAGTTACAACATGAGGAAATACGATCCTTCGTGTTCCACTAGGGCTGCTTGTGTAGACAAACAGTTCCTTCAAGCGGCACGCGGTCGGTAACCCCAGGAGAAAAGCGGCACTCGGTCCACTCAGGACATACGTGGGATAGCGGATGCTCAGGGCGGCTAAACGTGCGATGAATGTAATCTCTTGGCGTTCGGTTGATGAGGTGTCAGCGAGGATTCCCGCTGGCAGGTAAATGCCTGGCATGATCCTCAGAACGTCGCCATTCTTCTGAGGCGATGCAGCTGCACTTTCGTTCCATGAATGCCAACAACGCGAAGCGACGATCTGACGGATGAGATGAGTTCAGGTAACAATTGGACACCACCATTTGTAGCTGCGGATATGGGCCTGATTGATGGATGATCGCTCTGCGGGAGTGAGATGAAAAGCTGAAATTGTGCCCCTGTGGATATCTGGCGTTCAGCATCACGCCTGTGGATAAGTCGCGGTGATGGGAGTCGTGGGCGTTGCGGTGGTGTGTGTTGTGTTCTTCGGCCGTTCGTGAAACCAGTGTCGCCTTTGCGGGCCTGGTTGGTGTGGGTGGTGAAACCGGTGTCGCCTTTGCGGGCGTGAATGGGCCTGTTTTGGGCGGTTGGAGCCGTGCATTGGTGTCGCGGGTTTCATACGTGAGTGTCGGCCGCCGTGCATTGGTGTCGTGGGTTTCATACGTGAGCGTCGGTGCTCACGTTGTGGCTCACTCGTTACATGCACGGCGTTTGGAGTTGCCCGGTTGTTCTCGCGGTCTCATGAATCCGGCCGCGCGCGGCCTCATGCAGCGATGATGCTGGATGTCCCCCCGCCTCTCTCCGCCGCCACCCGACCTCACGCGACGAGACCACCCGACCTCACGTCGCGACGGTGCCAGCCGCCCCAGCGATCAGCCTATGATCGGCCGTTCCTCCGGCATGCGGATGACGCGGGAGCGCTCGCGCAGTGCGAGGGCTGCGGCCACCGTCATGGAGCCGGTGCGTCCAGCGAACATGAGGAAAATCAGCACGTACTTCGCACCGACGGGCAAGACCGGGGTAATGCCGGTGGACAGGCCCACGGTCGCGAACGCGGAGACGGTCTCGAACAGGATGATGTCGAGAGAATAGTGCGTCATTGACAGCAGGAGGACCACGGACACGGCCACGAGAGCCAGGCCCAGCAGTGACACGGCAACCGCCAGTCGGACGGCGCTCGTGGGGATGCGGCGCCCGAAGGTCTCGATGTCGCGGTCGCCTCGAGCCTCAGCGATGACGGCCAAGACGAGAACGGCAAAAGTTGTGACCTTCACGCCGCCCGCAGTGGATGCGGAGCCGCCGCCGATCATCATGAGGATGTCCTGCACGAAGTGGGTCTGGGACTGCATGGCGCCGACGTCCAGGGCTGACAGGCCGGATGAGCGGGAGTTAACGCCGGCGAGCATGGCGTTGAGGATCTTGGAGGGAGTGTCGATCGCACCCAGGGTTGCGGGGTTGTTCCACTCGGTGAGCGCGAGGGCGAGCGCGCCCACGAACGCGAGGATCAGGTAGGTCGACAGGGTGAGTTTGGTGTGGAGCCGCCAGCGTCGGGGTGTGCGCAGGTTCTTGGCGACGTCCATGATGACGGGGAAGCCGATGGCTCCCACGGTGGTGCCCAGGATGATGGGGATGAGCATCCACCAGTCGGTGACGTGGGGGGAGAGGCCTTCAGGCAGGATGACGAAGCCCGCGTTGTTGAACACGGAGATCGCCATGAAGACGGCGTCCCACACGGCGCGCACGGGGTCGATGCCCATCGACAGGAAGCGCGGGAGGAACATGGCGGCCAGGAGGGCTTGCATGGTCAGCGACGTAGCGATGACGGCTTTGAGGAGCGTGGAGATCTGGCCCATGGCGCCGGTGCCGGTTTCCTGCGTGGCGAGCATGCGCTGGGTGAGGCCGAGGTGGCGCGAGACGGCGAATCCGAGGATCGATGCGAGGGTCATGACGCCCAGGCCGCCGACGACGATGCCGGCTGCGATGACTGCCTGCCCGAAGGGGGACCAGTAGGTCGCGGTGTCGACGGTGGTCAGGCCGGTGACGCAGACGGCGGACACGGCGGTGAAGAGAACGTCGACGAAGGGTGCGGGGGTGTCGGACGAGGAGGAGATCGGCAACATCAGGAGCGCCGTGATGACGCCGATGATGAGCGCGAATGTGCCCAGAGCGAGGCGTGCGGGCGAATAGCGTGCCTGCTTGGACAGCCACGCACGCACGCGCTGCATGGTCGTGGCGGGTACCTCGCCGTGTGGGTTCTGGGGGCCTTCGGGGATGCGGCGGACGATGGGGGAGGGCTGTGGGCTCAGTGGTTCCTCAGAGAGCGCGGGGGACGAGGCCGTGGCGCGTCCGCGTATCAGGGAACGGGTGGCGCCGGGTTCGGGGCGTAAGCGAGGTGTCTTCCCTCGCTGCTGACGACCCTTGCGTGCCGGTGCCATCGATGCTCCTTAACGACTCTGCAACAAAAGTGGACAAAGTTGCAGTTTCCATGTGGTTGGGCAGTAGTATATTTCGTGAGGCTACGTAAGCGGTGAACGAATCGGGTTTAGCGCGCCTCGCGAGCACATCTGGGAGTCATTAATGGAACAGCAGTCGGCGCCGCGCTTTATGACTGTCACGGAAGTGGCGGACATCATGCGCGTCTCTAAAATGACTGTGTACCGGTTGATTCACAGTGGCGAAATGCCCGCGATTCGCGTCGGAAAGAGCTTCCGAGTCCCGGAGGCCGCGGTCGCCCAGATGATTCAGGCCGGTATGGCAGATCACTCTGGTGACCAGGCTCGCGTCATTGGCGGGTAGTATAGCACGATGTGCCCGGCTCGGGCACCCATCATCCATCAGCGGTAGTACCTCTGCCGCACACACTACGAGGGAGGAACCCCATGGGCTCCGTCATCAAGAAGCGCCGCAAGCGCATGGCGAAGAAGAAGCACCGCAAGCTCCTGCGCAAGACGCGTCACCAGCGTCGCAACAAGAAGTGAGCGAGCGGAGGCCCGGCCAATTGGTCGGGCCTCTCGTGTATTCGGGGTCTTATACTTCGGGGTCTTATACTTGGGTGTCATGGACCGCACCATTATTCACGTTATGCGCCACGGCGAGGTGGACAATCCCGACGGTGTTTTGTACGGGCGGCTGCCCGGTTTTGGGTTGACGGAGCTGGGGCATGCGATGGCTGCCCGTGCCGCTGAGTATCTGGTTGATTCGGGTGCGGATATTGCTCGCGTGATTTCGTCGCCGCTGCTGCGCGCGCAGTTGACGGCGGCTCCGACGGCGGCCGCGTACGACTTGAGTATCCAGTCGGATCCGCGCCTCATTGAGTCGGACAACGTCTTCGAGGGGCTGCCGGTGAACACTAACCGCGCGATGCTGGCGAACCCGAAGTACTACAAGTACTACTGCAATCCGCTGCGTCCCTCGTGGGGTGAGCCCTATCGGGATATCGCGTCGCGTATGAGTGCGGCCCTCTCCTCGGCTTTGCGCGAGGCCCGGGGGCGTGAGGCGCTCGTCGTGTCCCACCAGAATCCGATCGTGACGCTGACGCGCTTCGTGAACGGCCAGTCGCTGGCGCACGCGCCGAAGTCGCGCCACTGTGCTCTCGCGTCGATCACGTCGTTTATCTTCTCGGGCGCGACGCTGGTGGGCACCTCCTATGCGGAGCCCGCGGCGGACCTGGTCGCGATGGCGAAGGATATGACGCCGGGGGATTCGCAGGCGGACCTGCGCCGCTGAGCGTACCCGCCGGGCGAGCGCGTCGTATCGCGGCCACGTCGCGCCGTGACAGGACAGTGCCCGAGGTGTGACCGAGCACTGTTCGAGGCGTGCGGTGTGAGCGTCGCTCAGTTGGCCTCGTCGCTGGAATCCTCGGCGGTGTCGGTGCCCTCGTCCTCGGAGCGCTTGCGCTGTTCCTGCGCGCGGCGCTCGTCCTCGCGGCGCTTGCGCTGGATGTCGCGCTCGAGGCGGAACAGGAACTCGGGTCGTCGTCGGGGGCGGAGGGGCGCTTGGGGGCCTCGGGCGTGCGCGTCTGCTTCTTTTTCCGCGCGTGATACCCAGCGCAACACGAGCCAGGCGATGGGGCCGATGGCGGCGATCGTCGCGGTGAAGAGGATGATCATGAGCCAGATGGGCTTGGCAATCTTTCCGGGCATCTCGTCTTCGGGCGTGCGGTGCCAGTCGGCGGCAGCGTAGATGGTGACTGCGAGCATTGCGACGACGAAGACGATCCTGGCCATGCCCCCTAGCATAGGGGCGTGGGCCGTCTCACGCTGGCGCGTTCACTCCCGGAGCAATCGGAGGAGCCGCGCGGCGTTCAGGCGCGCGTGACGCGGGGGAGCGTCGCGTACGAGGGGGCGGCACCCGGCGCGAGGACAGCCGTCGATCCGGCGCGGATGCCGTCGGATACGGCCTCGGTGAAGGGCTTGCCGAGGGCCATTGCGGCGGCCAACGCGCCCACGCAGGCGTCCCCGGCTCCCGTGGTGTCCACGGCCTCGCCGAGGGTGAGGGCGGGGCAGTGCCCGGCCTCGCTGCCCGACGCCCACGCAGCCCCGTCCGCGCCGAGCGTCACCATGACGTGCTTGGGGCCGAGGCCTCGTAGCGCCCGCGCGACGCCGATCGCCTCGGTGGGGCTGGCTGGGGCGGGCATGCCGAGCGCCAGGCCTGCCTCCGTTTCGTTGACGACGAGAACGTCGACGCGCGCCATGAATGCGGCGTCGGTGGGGCGCGCGGGGGCCAGGTTGAGCAGGACGCGCGCGCCAAACGAGTGTGCCCACGTGAGGGCTTCGGCGTTGGCGGCCTCGGGGATCTCGGCTTGGAGGACGACGATGTCGGCGGGGGCGGGGAACAACGAGGCCTTGGCGGGCTCGACGGTCACGGTCGCGTTGGCCCCGGCGTCGAGGATGATCGTGTTCTCACCAGAGGAAGCGACGGTGATGAGCGCGGTCCCGGAAGGGCCGTCGACCTCGCGCAGGTGGGTGACGTCCACGCCGTGAGACGCTAGTTCCGCGCGCAGGCGCTGGCCCGAGGGATCCGCGCCGACCGCGCCCACGAAGAAGACGGGAACCCCCGAATGTGCGGCCGCGGCGGCCTGGTTCGCGCCCTTGCCGCCGAGGCCGTAGGTGAGAGAGGTGCCCGAGAGTGTTTCGCCGGGGCTGGGGAATCGGTCGACGGTGACCGAGACGTCCTGGTTGATGGAACCGACAACGATGACGCGAGACATGGTGCTCCTTTGCGAGGGATGATTCATTGTGCCACGCCAGGGGTGGGGCAGTGGCGACGTTGAGCCTTGAGGGACGGGCGTACGGACGGGGAGCGCCCGACTGTGGGGGCATTAAGTTCGACTACATTCGCACACTAGTTTCCTGCAATACTGCTAAAGCGTTGATTTGTGGTGAACTAATCGCCGTGCGCACGCTCCGATTCTTCATCTCATCACGGGCGGCAGGCCCCACCTGCCGCGTCGCCACCGTCCCCTCACAGGTCATCCGAGGGGCGGCCTCGGCCTCGTCGATCAACGTGCGCACCGTCGCCACGGACGGCGAATACGCGCACGGGCCCGCGCGCGTGCTCCTGCCGCTTCTCGGCATCTACGCTCTTGGGACGGTCTCCCTCCAGGGATTCAACCTCGTCTACCTGCGCGTCGCCCAAGACATCGGCGCGGGGGACGCCTCCGGCCTGATCACGGCGATCCCTGGCATCGTCCTCGGTGTTGCCTGCTTCCTGTACGGAACCCTCGGTGACTTCATTCCGCTGCGCCGCATCGTCGACGTGGGAATCGCGCTGATCGTCGCGGGTTCCCTGCTTGGCTTCGTCTTCTCCTCGTCGCTGGTCGGCGTCATCGTCGCCCGCGCGCTCCAAACCCTCGGATACCAGGCGGCCGCCTCCGCGTACATGATCCTGGCGACCGCCATCCGTGACCCGAAGAAACGAGGCCTCTACGTCGGCCTCATGTGCGCCGCCTTCAGGGTGGCACCGCGATCGGCATGCTCTCGGGCGGCATTCTCGCCGACATCAACTGGGCGCTTCTCCTCCTCATCCCCCTGGCCGGCCTCGCATTCCTGCCGATCATGGGGCGCCGAGTCCCCGCGCGCGCCCGCGCCGGACGCGTCGACGTCGTCGGCCTCGCGATCTTCTCCTCCCTGGCCTGCTTCTCACCCTGGTCGCCGCGAACCCGCGCTGGTGGCTCATTGCGGGCCTCGTCCTCGGAGGCGTCATCTTCTGGCGATACATCGGGCGTGCACGCACACCCTTCATCACGCGTTCCTTCTTCACGAACGTTCCGTGGGCGCGCTCGATCAGCCTCATCCTGATCGTCTACTGCATGAACTTCACGGTCGCGCCCCTCATGAACGGCATCGGCGCCGCCAACTACGGGCTCACGCCCGCCCAGGTGTCCGTGCGCCTCCTGCCCGCCTACTGCGTCGCCCTGGCCACCGCCATGACGTCGGGTGCCGTCATGGCTCGCATCGGGCGCGGGCGGACCGTACGCGCGTGCGTCAGCCTCATCCTCGCGGGTACCGCCCTCCTCGCGCTGTGCATGAGCATGGGGCCGTGGGTCATCACCGCCGCCATGTGCTTCATCTACGCCGGCTTCGGCGCCCTGTTCACGCCCATCTACGACACCGTGTTCGCTACCGTCGCTCCGGGGCAAAACGGGCGCGCCGTCGCCATGAACGACCTCGCCATGCAGGGCAGCGCCGCAATCGGCATCGGCGTGTTCACGCCCCTGCTCGCCTCGGGGGCATTCCGGGCCATCGCCCTCGTCTGTGTCGTCGCAGCAGCGACCGGCATTGCGGGCGACTGGCTGCACGAATACCTCTACCGCCGCGGGCGCTGAGACCGAGGAGGGGGTGGCGCCGCAGCTCATGGCGGCTCGCGATCACCCGGCGAGTAGTCCTGGGAGGTCGGCGCGCTGAGTGTTACTTCTTCGGGATGACTCTCGAATCGAAGCCCGCAGGCATACGACCGGTTTGGAAAAGAAGGCGCTCTGGATCCTCGGTGGAGCCGTCACTCCTCAATGGTTCCGCCCCGTAGTGGGTTTCGCTGTAGCCGTCATCGGCAGCGATAAGGACGCTGACGGTCGCTCCGTATTTTTCGTGATACCAGACCATCGTTGTCGTTCTGCCGCGATCTCCGTTGTCCTCCTTCTCCCACATCGTCAATCCGAGAGGGGTGAGGCTGTCATTGAGGATCGACCGGACTTTGTCGACGTCTTGGACACCCGAGCCGGGTGATCCGAACTGGACGATATCGTCGATGACTCCATCATTCACCAGGGTTGCGGCGATGCCCGCCGTGGTTGAGCCGTAGGAGTGACCGGCGACGGTGATATGAGCATCGCCAGCGCCGTGCTCGCGCGCTGCGTCGATGCCGTTGAGGAAGCCGGCGAGCTTGGGAGCGCCCTCGTTAGCCAACGTCGTACTCGACGCTTCGATGAGACCTGGAGGGGCGTCGTAGCCGAAGAACTCGACCATCGCGACCTTTTGTCCGGGTCCTGCCGCTTCTTCTGCCGCCTCACGCATGACCTTAGCGTGATTGTCGTAGTCCTCGAGAGAGCCAGCAACGCTCGTCGTCATGCCGGGAACGATCACAACGATGTGATCGGCATCGTCCGGATTATTCTGCGAGACGGCCGCGAGGATGTTCGGTCCGGAGGCATCCAACTGCATCAGGTAGCGGGGGACCGGCGGATTCTCCGTGTTCTCTCTGTTCAGAGTTTCCTCGATCTGTTCGAGGGCTGTAACGCGGTTCTTCAGGCGATCTCGTTCAGAGCGCAGAGCTGGCTCGATATACGGTCTATTGTCATCGTAGAACTTTTGAAGGTCAGCCTCGGCCTGTTTCTTAAGACGAGGCAGCATGATCCGGTTCGCCTGGTTGCGCGACGTGTAGTCGACGCCCTCAAGGTTGCCGATGACGTCGGGGTGTTCGCGGATCATCCACTGCTTAGCCTCTTCCGGCAGGGAATTCCACCAGGACGCGTTTTCTTGTGGCGATGCGTCCGCGGGAGGTAACGTGGGGCGACTCTTGATCGTCACGGAGTAGTGCACGTTGTTATCGAAAGCTCCCGCCTCAAGGGACGCTAGCTTCTGTGAGAGAGAATCGACGAGCTCCTGGGCCTGCTTGAGGGCCAAGTCGACTCGCTCTTGCGCGGTTTTGACCATCGCCGTGATCTCGAAGATGTTCTTTCAGGCCTTGCTGAGACTCTCCACCTGGGTGGCATCCATCGACACGTTTCCGCTCGCGTCAATAGACATGCCCCACGTGTTGGCCAGCTGCTTTGCGTCGTCAGCGTTCGCGCGAACTTCGTTAATGCCCTGAGCGCCCTCAGAGGCGATCTCGGCTGAGCTGATGAGGAAGTTGACTTCCTTCTCGATAGCCATAATCTGCTTGCGCAGTGCGGCCTTGGCGGCCTTGACTGTTTGGCCAGAAGCAATGAGGTTATCCAATCGTTGTCCAAGGGCATCACCAACAGCCTGCAGCTTGCGCTGCTTGTTTTCGCACTCAACTGCGTACTCCTGAAGCGGCGCGGCTTCCCATTGCTGGATGTCTGTCCAGTTCGCAGCTTCACCACCGAACCCGGGGCGTGTGCGTCCGGCGTGTAGGCATCATTGCTCATCGTGGCCTCCGCTTGAACGGTGAGTAGTTCTGTCGGTCATCCTATCTGACAGATGGTCGTTTTTTATCGCTCGAGGAGACCCTGCGAGCGTGGGAGCCCCGGCCTCGTCGATGAAAACCTAGGAAATCACGAGGGCAATGGCTGCGAGAACACTCCAGGAGAGGGTGAAAAAACCGGTGTTTCGCAGCACCGTGATGAGCTCGCGGCCCGAGGCGCCGGTGAGGACCGGCATGCTCACCCCGGCTGCCCATGCTCCCGCGCCCACGCCCAGCGCGCCCGTCGCGAAGGGGTGCAGCCCCACCGCGACGCCCAGAACGATGATCAGCGCGACCGGAAGCCACGCACACGCCGCGAACACCCAGCGCGACGGGCGATCACCCAGGCGCACGGCCGCCGTCATCTTGCCGGATTCGCGGTCCGTCGGAATATCTCGAATGTTATTGGCCATCAGCAGTGCCACCGACAGCAGGCCCAGCGCCGACGCGCTCATCCACAGCCACCACGGAGCCGACTGTACCTGCGTCCACGTCGTTCCCACGCACGCCAGCAGGCCGAAGAACACGAAGACCATCAACTCGGACAGGCCGATGCCCATGTACGCGTAGGGGTGTTTGCCGCCCGTGTAGAACCACGCGGCCACGACCGCCGCAGCGCCCGCAGCGATCAGCCACCAGGTGCCCGACACGGCGACCAGCGCGAGGCCCGCGACCCCGGCCAGCGCAAACGACCCCAGCGCGGCCGCCAGGACTGTTGTCGGCTTGGCGAGACCACCGCCCGTCAGACGCGCGGGTCCCTTGCGATTGTCATCCGTCCCGCGAATGCCATCCGAATAATCGTTCGCGTAATTGACCCCCACCTGCAGCGCCAGCGCCACCAGCAGCGCCAGGGCAGCGCGCGCCGCGCTGAAACCTCCCAGGTAGTGCGCGGCGGCCGAGCCCACGATCACGGGTGCGGCGGCGGCAGGGAGGGTGCGCAGGCGTGCGCCTTCAATCCAGTCAGAAACGGAAGCCATGCCCACCAGTGTAGTTGGAGCGGGCACGGGTCCGGGTAGCGGGTTAGCGCACCCACGCCCGCTCGGTGCCCGAGGCCTCGGCCGCGACCTGCGCGGCGGCGCGGTCGATCTTGTCGAAGCCCAAATAGGGGAGGGCCTCGACGGCCACGACCCGGCGAGGAGCCTGCGCGCGCCCGATATGCGCCGCCGCATGCTCGCGGATCGCCGAGCCGAGCTCCGCCATCTCCAGCGAATCCGACGGCATCTGATCGACAACCACGAGAGCGGTCACCACGTGGCCCCACTTCTCGTCCGGAGTGCCCAAAATCCACGCGTCCGAAATAGCCTCGAAGGACCGCACCGCGCGGCGCACCGGACCCGGTGCGATCGACAGGCCGCCCGAGACGATCACGTCATCCGCGCGACCGCGCACCTCCACCTTCCCTGAAGCCCGGATAATGCCCAAGTCCCCGGTGAGCAGCCAACGGTGGCCGCCCTCGTCAAAGAAGGGGCTGTCCGCGTCCAGGTAGCGAGTCATGAGCGTCGGGCCGTGGATCGCCAGGCGCGTACGCCCATCCCAATCCACCGCGCGCACCGACGTGCCCGGCAGAGGCTTGCCGTCGTACACGCAGCCGCCCGCCGTCTCCGTCATGCCGTAGGTGAGGTGCACCTTCAGGCCAGCTTCGGTCGCGCGTGCGAGCAGCTGCTGGTTGGTTGCTGCTCCGCCCACGAGGATCGCCGCCAGCGAGCGCATGGGCCCCACGACCTCCTCGCCGGCGTCGAGGCACTGGGCGAGCTGGGTGGGTACGAGGCACAGGTAGCCGGGCATATCGTCCTGCGTAGCGCCCTGAATCGCAGGCAGGAGCGCGCGGGGATCAAAGCCTTCCGAGGTGTCGACGATCTGCGGGTTCGTCTCCGCGACCGCCGCGCGCAGCAGGATCATTGCGCCCGCGATGTGGTGTGCAGGCAGTGCCAGGATCCAACGGCCCGGGCCATCCAGGGCCAGCTCGGTGGCCTTCGCCGACGCTATGAGCGCCTCGATCGACAGGCCAACGAGGCGCGGGGTACCCGCGCTCGACCCCGACGTCGGGACGACCAGGTCAATGCCGTCGAAGAAATTCGGGTCCGCGTTGATCGCCTCGGCGAGGCCGGGGTAACGATCCTGGGGGGAAAGCCTCCTCGGGGGTCACTGCGGAGCCGCGAAGCGTCGCCGGGGGCACGTCCTCCGGGGCGCGCAGAACGACGACCGTGTGCGGCGCCGGATGATCCGGGTCTGCCTGACGCTCCTCGTAGAGCTCCACGAGCTTATGAATCGACGCATTCGCCAGAGCAACCGCGCCGATAGCGGTGCCTCCCGGCACAACAAGAAGTCGCGGCGCAGTCATGATGAGCCTCCCAAAGTCTACGGCGAACGCATATACAACCAGGATAAAGGCTCGCGTTCTCGCAGGTGGTGAGGTACCTCGCGGCAATAATCACGTTTGTCGGTCGAAATGGCTAAGTTGCGCCCAATTCCTTGTGGCAGACAACGCAGCTGAAAATTCAACGGAATTTCCGCGTGGGCATGCATGAGGCGATACAATAAGAGGCGATGCTCAAAAAACTATCCCTGAAAACCAGATGGGCGATTGGCGTCGTGAGCGCCCTCATCCTCCTCGTCGTCTGCGCCGGCATCGTGTATGCGGCCAACTATTCCGGACGCGCCCTGCCGGGCACGACCGTCGCCGGCACACCCGTCGCGGGCATGACCCGCGACCAGGTGATCTCCGTCGTCAACGAGCGTGCCGACGCCACGACCGTCACGCTCACCGTCGTAGGGAAGACCACCGAGGCCTCGCTCAACGAAGCGGGTATCACGGTCGAGGCCGACGAGACAGCCGACGCTGCCATGAAGGGCTCCACGTCCCTGCCCGCGTTCGTCAGCGCCATCTTCTCCAAGCGTGACGTCGAACCCGTCCTCACCGTCAGCGACGAATCCATCAAAAAGCTTGCAGCGACCGCTAACTCGACCCTCACCTCGGAAATGAAGGACGCCGCGGTTATCGTCGCCGAAGACGGCGACTCCTTCACCGTCACCCCCGCGCAGAACGGCAACGGCGTGGCCATCGAGGACGTCGCCTCTGCCGTCAAGCAGGCGGGTGCCACCCTCACCTCCGTCACCCAGGACGTGAGCGTGCGCCAGATAGAACCCTCCGTCACCACTGAGAACGCCGAGGCCGTCGCCGAGAAGGCCAACGCCCTCCTCGAGACGCGGATCGAAATCTCCGACGGTATCGACACCTTCACCGCCGAGCGCTCCGACAAGGTCAAGTGGATCGAATTCCTCACCAAGGATGACGGCAGCCTCGACGACCCGTCCATCAGCAGCGTCAAGGTCGCCGACTGGGTCAACACCCTGGCCGCCACCACTGACGTCAAGCCCGAGAACCGCGTCGACAACGTCGACTCCAAGGGCAACGTCCTGACCGTCGCTCGCGAAGGCAAGAAGGGCCTCAAGACCAACAACACCGAGCAGATCACCAAGGACGTCGTCGCCGCCATGACCGACGGCAAGGCCTACAAGGGTCTGTTCCACTACGACGACGTCGAGCCCGGCTCCGAGACCAAGCAGGTCGCCGAAGGCACCGAAAACCTGGTCTACCAGGCAGCCGAAGGCGAAAAGTGGGTCGATATCAACCTTTCCAACGCCACCGTCACCGCCTATGTCGGTGGCAAGGTCGCCGGCGGTCCCTTCTACATGGTCCCCGGCGCCCCCGACACCCCGACTGTCACCGGCACCTTCCACGTGTACCTCAAGTACGACGTGCAGACCATGCGCGGTAGGAACGCTGACGGTACCAAGTATGAGACCGAAGGCGTCCCGTGGGTCACCTACTTTACCGGCTCCTATGCGATGCACGGTGCCCCCTGGCGCTCCTCCTTCGGCTGGAGCGGCTACGGCGGCTCCCACGGCTGCGTAAACATGCCCGTCGGCGCCGCGAAGTTCATCTACGACTGGACCGACATGGGTGACACGGTGGTCGTGCACTACTGATACGCGTCGTGCACTGCTGATCGCCACTGAGCATTGAGGGCGGGCCGGAACCGAGAGGTTCTGGCCCGCTTTTTGTGTTTGTGTTTGTGGCGCCGCTGGTGTTGCTTGTGGCCCCACGGGTGTTCCGGGCGCCGGATGGCCCGGCCGCCCGCGAGGCTAGGCGACCTCACTTCGTTCGGCGCCGCGCCTCGAAGCCCGCCCGTGCCCTCCGGTCCCTCCGGCACCCTCCACACCGGCGGCGCTGTATCGCTGATGTGTGGCTGGGTGCGTCGTCTCGAAGCCCGGCCAGGCCCCGCCGCCCATGGGCATCGCAGCCAGGCCCTCCGGTTACCGCCGGTGCCCTCCATGCCAGTGGTGCCTGGTGTGCTGACGTGCGGATCGGCGCGTCGGCTTGTTGTCCGGTCAGACCCCGCCGCCGCCCACGGGCACAACAGCCGTGCCCACCGGTCCCTCCGGCGCCCTCCGCACCTGTGGGGTGTGTTGTGTTGATGAGGATCCACATCATTGCTGAGCTACCCCAATTTCGCATGCAATTCCCCCGAGACTCTTTCGAATCATGAATTAACAACGTTGGAATTGCAACGTTTTCAGACATTGTTGAAACTTCTTCCAATCGAATTGCATGCGAGATTTGGCTGGCGGTGGTGTCGTCGTCTCCCGCGGGTATCGCAGTCAGGCCCTGTAGGCCAGGCGGCCCGGTGGTGTGAAACCCCTGTCGCCGTTGCTCGCGCAGGCTGAGCCTCAACTGAAACCCTTGTCGCCTTTGCTCGCTGGTGCCTGCGTGGGATTGAAACCGCCATCGCCTTTGCGGGGGAGAAATGGGCGATTGTGGTGCGTTTTTCGGGCGCAGAGGTGTCGTCGGTTTCAGCGGCCCCGTGTTGTGGGTGAGCAGTGGTGTTGTTGGTTTCAATGTCGCCTTGTTTCTGCGTGCTGTGCGCGATATTTGTCGCCCTGCATCGCCCGCTCCTTCAGTGGTGCGCGAAATAGTTAGCCCTGCAAACCCTAAATGGGTCAAAAGCGCTGTAGGCAGGTGTGCTGGGCGAGTTTTTTCGTGGAAGAGCTGCGGAATGGGGTGTGCTGGGCGAGTTTTTCGTGGAACTGCAGGCCCTCATGGTGGGCGTGTGGTGCGTCCGCAGTGGCTGCGGCCGCCGCTCATCAGCCGGGGGAAACGTCGCATGTAATTCCCCTCAAGGCATTCCAAGTTGTGAACTCAAATCGTTGAAATTCTGCTGTTTGCAGTCTGTTGTAGATGTGGGCTCTGAGGGAATTGCATGCGACTTGTGAGGGGCGGGCGGGTTATGCCTTGCTGACTGGCCTCGTCATGGCTTTTGATTGGAGGCGGCGTTGCCCCACGCCGCAGCATACGGTGGGGTCATGTGAGTGAGACGCGGTAGTCTGTGCCTAATGGCAGCGGGCCGGTGGCCCGACCTCAACGTATGGCAGGTGCTCCATGTTCTTCTGTAACGATGCGCTACACCCCCACGGTAACGGCCTGGGTGCCGACGAGTGGTGGAAGGGCGCGGTCGTCTACCAGATCTACCCGCGATCCTTCAAGGACTCCAACGGTGACGGCTTCGGTGACCTTGAGGGGATCCGATCCAAGCTCGACTACCTGAAGTCCCTGGGCGTGGATGTCCTGTGGCTGTCGCCGATCTACGCCTCACCGCAGGCGGACAATGGCTACGACATCGCGGACTACTACGACATCGACCCCATGTTCGGCACGCTGACGGACTTCTACCGCCTGCTGGAGGGTGTGCATGAGCGGGGTATGCGCCTTGTCATGGACCTGGTCGTCAACCACTCCTCCGACGAGAACCCGTGGTTCGTCGAGTCGCGCTCCTCGCGGGGGAATCCGAAGCGCGACTGGTATATCTGGCGCGATCCGCGGCCCGGGTTCGTGGGCGGCGAGGCCGGGGCTGAGCCCAATAACTGGGGGTCCTTCTTTTCGGGCTCGGCCTGGGCGTGGGACGAGGCCACGGGCCAGTACTACCTGCATCTGTTCCACAAGAAGCAGCCCGACCTGAACTGGGACAATCCTGAGGTGCGTGCCGCCGTCTATCGCATGATGAACTGGTGGCTCGACCGCGGCGTCGACGGCTTCCGCATGGACGTCATCAACCTGATCTCGAAGGACCCGGGCCTGCCCGACGGCGTCATCTACCCCGGGCGCGCGTGGGGCGAGGGCTTCCCGCATTTCTCGCAAGGCCCGCAACTGCACGAATACCTGGCCGAGATGCGCCGCGAGGTGTTCGATGGCCGCAGCGGCACCATGACGGTCGGCGAGTGCCCCGGCGTGCGCCGCGACAACGTCCTGCTGTTCACGGACCCGGCCCGGCGCGAGCTCGACATGGTATTCCAGTTCGACCACGTCGACCTCGGCCTCGAAGCGGGGAAGTTCCACCCGCGCCCGCTGCGTCCCGGCGAGCTCGCCGACTGCCTGAGTGCCTGGCAGGAGGCCCAGGGCGAGGTCGGCTGGAACAGCCTCTACCTGGATAATCATGACCAGCCGCGCGCCGTCAGTCGCTTCGGCGACGAGGCCCACCGGTACGAGTCCGCGACGGCCCTGGCCACGGCCCTGCACATGCTGCGCGGCACCCCCTACGTCTACCAGGGCGAGGAGCTCGGCATGACCAACGGGGTCTTCCACGGCCTCGACGATTTCCGCGACGTGGAGGCGCTGCGCTACTACCGCGAGGCCGTGGCGGCGGGGGAGAACCCCGAGGCCGTCCTGGTGGGTATGCGCGCCATCGGCCGCGACAACGGGCGCACCCCCGTCCAGTGGGACGCGGGGCCGAACGCGGGCTTTACCGACGGCACCCCGTGGATCGGCGTCACCCCGAACTACACGGAGATCAACGCCGCCGCACAGGTCGACGACCCGTCCTCCGTGTACGCCTACTACCGCGCGCTCGCGGACATCCGCCACGGCCTGCCCGTCATCGCGGTTGGCGCATACGAGCGCATTGCGACCCCCTCGCCCGCTGTTTTCGCCTACCGGCGCACTCTCGGCGAGGCCGTGGTAACCATCCTCGTCAACCTCTCCTCCGAGCCCGCGCCCCTCGGTGACGCGGCTCGTGAGGTCAGCGGGGATCTCCTCTTAGCCAACCGCGACCTGCTCGCGGACGACCGGGGCGTCCCGGAAACCCTCGGAGAATGGGAGGCCCGAGTCTACCTCGCGTAGGCGATGAAGGCCCGGGATCGGCGAGATCCCGGGCCAACGCATTGAGGAATTCCTCGGCAGGAATCGCCCTCAGTAGTAGTAGGGGTAATCCTCCCAGCGGGGGGCGCGGTGCTCGAGGAAGGCGTCGCGCCCCTCTTGGGCTTCGGCCGTCATGTAGGCCATGCGGGTGGCCTCGCCCGCGAAGACCTGTTGGCCGGCCAGGCCGTCGTCGGCCAGGTTGAAGGCGAACTTGAGCATGCGGATGGCCTGGGGGGACTTCGTCGCGATGGTCGCGGCCCACTCGAGGGCGGTCTCCTCCAGCTGGGCGTGGGGGACGGCGCGGTTGATGACGCCCCAGCGCTCGGCGGTGCGCGCGTCGTAGCGCTCGGCGAGGAAGAAGATCTCGCGCGCACGCTTGTCTCCGGCCTGGCGGGCCAGGAGCGCCGAGCCGTAGCCGGCGTCGAAAGACCCGACGTTCGCGTCCGTCTGCATGAATGCCGCGTGCTCGATGGAGGCGACCGACAGGTCCGCGACCACGTTGAGGGAGTGGCCGCCGCCGGCCGCCCATCCGGGGACGGCAGCGATGACGACCTTCGGCATCGTGCGGATGAGGCGCTGGACCTCCAGGATGTGCAGTCGCCCGGCGCGCGCGGGGTCGATCTGCTCGCGTCGCTGAGCGGTGGCGGCCTCGGGGTCTGCGCCCTCGACCTCGTAGCGGTAGCCGTCGCGGCCTCGCACCCTCTGATCGCCGCCAGAGCAGAAGGAATATCCGCCGTCGCGCGCCGAGGGGCCGTTGCCCGTCAGGATGACGGCCGCGACCGAGGAGGTCTGGCGCGCGTGGTCGAGCGCACGGTACAGCTCGTCGACCGTGCCGGGGCGGAAGGCGTTGCGAATGTCGGGGCGATCAAAGGCGATGCGCACGACCGGCATGTCGGCACCCTCGGGGCGGCCGTCGGCCTCGGGTCCACGCGAGATGCCGCGGTGGTAGGTGATGTCGGCGAAGTCGAATCCCTCAACCTCGCGCCAGCGGGTCGGGTCGAAGGTGTCGGAGACGAAGGGGAGAGCACTCATGTGTCGGATTCTAATCGACGAGGCAGTGGCAGGCGTCGAGGTGCGCGCGCTCGAGAGGGGCTGGCGGAGTTGCCGACGAGTCTGGGTCGACGGGCATGCGTGGGGAATGGGGTGCGCAACCTAACCAAACGGAACAAAGTCTGCTGTTGAGTAACCCTTCTATGAGCCTTCTTGACACTCGCGGGTGTGTCTCGTATGACGCGCCTGCTTGCCATGTGTTCAATCATCCTCGAGTATCTGTCACTTTGCGGCACTTACTGCGCAATTGGTTACGAGTTGATGTGCGTAAGATTTGTCGATAGTGCGAGGTTGCGCAATAATATTACCGATAAGTAAGGAGAGTTCTTGTGAACGCAGTGCAGCAACCGACGCTCATGCGCATTCCGATGCGTACGCTCAGGCGTCAAACGCGTTACGCCCTCGAAGGCGTTGACGACATCCTTGTGTACAAGGTAGCGATGACGACGCGTTTCCGTGGCGTGACTCGCCGCGAGGGGCTCCTCCTGCACGGACATGTCGGTTGGGGAGAGGCTGCGCCCTTCTGGAACTACGACGATCTGGAGTCCTCGCGCTGGCTGGCCGCAGCCCTCGAGTCCGCTCGCCGTTTCCCTCCGGTGCCTCGACGCAAGTTCGTGCCCGTCAACGTCACGATCCCCGTCATTTCGCCTGAGGAAGCCTACGAGCGCGTGAAGGCCTCGGGCGGGTGCTCGACCGCGAAGATCAAAGTCGCCGAGCCCGGCGTCAGCGTTGGGCGCGACTGCGCCCGTATCGCCGCCGTCGCCGACGCCCTGCGCGAGACCGTGGGCGGGCAGGCGATGATCCGCCTTGACGCCAACGGCGCGTGGGAGGTCGATCAGGCTCGCGAGGCCATCCCCGCAATGGCCTCGGCCGCCGGCGTTGTCCCCATCGAGTACGTCGAGCAGCCCTGCCTGACGGTGGATGAACTGGCCCAGGTGCGCCGATCCGTGGACGTGCCGATCGCTGCCGACGAGTCGATCCGCCGTGCTGAGGATCCCCTGAGGTGGCCCGCAAGGAGGCCGCCGACGTCGTCATCATCAAGGTTGCGCCCCTCGGAGGCGTGCGCGCTGCCCTGAAGGTCGCCCGCAAGAGCGGGCCTCGGTGTGGTCGTGTCCTCCGCCCTCGAGACCTCCGTCGGCCTGTCGGTCGGCGTCGCCGCAGCTGCCGCCGTTCCCGGTGTGCCCCGGGCCGCCGGGCTGGCCACCGCCTCGCTGCTGGTGGGCGACGTGACCCAGCCCCTGATTCCCGAGCGTGGCTGCCTTCCTGTGGGGCGCCTCGAGCCGGACCAGGGAGCTCATCGACCGCACTCCGGTCGACGGCGATCTCGTCACCCGCTGGGGCATGCGCCTCGAAGGCATGGCTGAGCATCTGAGGGTGGGCTCCCGGTAGGCTGGGCGCATGCCCTCCGTCGATACCGCCAGCGCTATCCTCTCGTCCCTGGATGCCCTGGGCGTCACGCACGTCCTGTACTGCCCGGGTTCGCGCTCCGCGCCCTTCGCCTACGCCCTCGAAGCGGCTTCTTTCGGCGGCGACGCACGCGCCGTCCTGGATGAGCGCGGCGCAGGTTTTGCGGCCGTCGGCTTGGCCCGTACCGGGGCCCTGCCCGCCATCGTCGCCACCTCAGGAACCGCCGTCGCCGAGCTGGCCCCCGCGGTCCTCGAGGCCTCCCATGCGCGCCTGCCGCTCCTCCTTCTGACTGCCGACCGCCCCGGCGAACTGCGCGGTGTCGGAGCGTCCCAGGCGACCGACCAGTCTGGTTTCTTTGGCGCGCAGGTGCGCGCGAGCATTGACCTGGAGCCGCAGGAGGCCTCGCCCTCCCTGGTTGGCCACCTCGCCCGCGCGGTCGCCGCCGCCTGCGGGGCGCCCAGTGTCGCGCCTGGCCCCGTGCAGATCAACGTCGCTTTCCGTGATCCGCTGACCCCCGTCGGTCCCGCTTGCGACTGCGGGGCCGAGGCCGGGGCCTCGTTCGTCCCTCGCCCGCCCCTGGTGCTGCGAGCCCCCGCGGTGCCTGAGCGCTGGGAGGATGCGGTTGGCCCTGCCGCCGCCGGGCTGATTGTTGCGGGTGAGGGGGCCTCGCCTCGCGCCCGCGAGTGGTCGCGCGCCTCGGGCTTCCCGCTGCTCGCGGAACCGGCATCGGGCGCGTGGAAAGACGGGGGAGTGACCCCCTTCGAGCAGTCCCTCGTGGCTTCGCCGCTCGGGCGCGAGGTCGACGCGGTCGTCGTGACCGGCCGTCCGACGCTGTCCCGACCGATTCAGGCCCTGCTCGCGCGCCCCGACGTGCGTGTCGTCGTCGTTGACCCACACAGCCCGTGGGTGGACATCTCGGGCAACGCCTCGGTCGTTGTCGCCGACCTCGAGCCTGCCCGCGAGCCGATCCGCGCCGCTCAGGCCGAGTGGGCCTCTCGCGTGCGCGACGCCGCTCGCGAGGTGGGCGAGCGCATCGACTCCCTGCTCGCCTCCGGCTCCGGGCGCACGATGCTTGACCTGGCGCGGGCCGTCGCCGCCTCGACGAGCGGCCCCCTCGTGCTGGGAGCCTCCAACCCCGTGCGCGCCTTCGACCTCGCCGTCCCCACGCTGGCGGGGCGCGCCGTCCACTCCAACCGGGGGCAGGCGGGGATCGACGGCACCATTGCGACCGCCGTCGGCATCTGCCTGGGTTCCGGATGCGCGGACGAGGCCTCGGTCCCCACGCGCGAGCGCGTCACCGCCGTCATGGGTGACCTCACGGCATGCCACGACGCCTCCTCCCTCGCCCTGGCGGCGGGCGTGGACGCTCACCTGGACATCGTCGTCGCCGACGATCAGGGAGGCGGAATCTTCGCCACCCTCGAGCATGGGCGCGCCGCCAGCCCCGAGGCCTACGACCGGTGGTTCGGCCTCGCTCAGTCGGTGGACTACGAGGCGCTTGCGACCGCGTATGGAGTGGCCTTCGCGCGAGCCGAAACGCCCGCGCAGCTCGCTCAACTGCTGGAGATCGGCGAGGTCGGCCCACGCCTCGTCCATGCCCCCGTCGAGCGTGCCGCGCACCTGTACCCGGCGCTCCGTGACGTGCTCTCCTGAGGAGGGAGCGCGTTCGCTGTGAGGTTAAACGGTTTACAGGAAACTTCCAGGACGCTTTCAGTGACCCTTTGAGGAAACGACCCATACTGGTGGGCAGATGACGAACTGACACCAGAGGAAACCATGACTCAGCCTGATATTCCGGCCCGCGACGCCGACTCGTCGCGCGACGTCGACGCGGCCTCGGCCCCCAGCTACCCGCAGCGCTCGACGGCTCAGGACCACTCGGCTACCCAGGAGCTTCCGGCCGCGCAGGACGCCACGCGCGAGATGCCCTCTGCCGCGACGATCCCCGCGCCGCCCGCAGGCGCGGTTCCGCCGGCCTCCGCACCGGCGGCCCCCGCCCCCTCTGCTCAGCAAGCCCCTGCGGCCGGCACTCAGCAAGCCCCCGCGGCCGGCACTCAGCAAGCCCCTGCGGCCGGCGGAGCATACCCGCCCCCTGCTGGCGAGCCCCTACGGCGGATACGCGGCCCCGGCCTCGCCGGACGCCTTTGCGTCGCCCACGGTCGTCGTGACGAAGAAGGGCCCGGGCTGGGCCGCCCTCCTCGGCGCGATGCTACTGACGATCAGCCTCACCCTCGGCGCCGTGTTCTACGCGCGCCCGGCGATGCTGCGCGCGTCCGCGCCCACGAACCTCAACGGGGGAACGGTGGCCACCGTGCCCGCCTCGAACAGCTCCGGGACGGACTGGACGGGCGTTGCTGCCGCCGTGTCGCCCGCCGTCGTAACTATTCAGACGCAGGGCGCCTCGTCGGGCGGCACCGGCTCCGGCGTCATCTACGACGCGCAGGGCGACATCGTCACCAACTATCACGTCATCGCGTCCGTCCTGGGCGGTGGACAGATCCAGGTGACCCTCGCTGACGGGCGCCTCTACAGCGCCAAGGTCGTCGGCCACGACAAGACCACCGACCTGGCCGTCATCCGCCTGGACAACCCGCCTTCGGACCTCACTGTCGCGCGTTTCGCCACGTCCGCGAACCTTGAGGTCGGTGCCCCCGTCATGGCGATCGGCGCTCCCCTGGGCCTGTCGAACACGGTGACGACCGGCATCGTCTCCGCGCTCAACCGCCCCGTCGAGGTCTCGATGGACGAGGACTCCTCGTCGCAGGACTCGCAGGCGTCCTCGGACCTCGTGGTCACGAACGCGATCCAGATCGACGCGTCGATCAACCCCGGCAACTCGGGTGGCCCACTGTTCGACGCGACCGGCGCGGTCATCGGCATCAACTCCTCGATCAAGTCACTCGCTACCTCGTCTGACGGGCAGGCGGGCTCGATCGGCCTGGGATTCGCGATCCCCTCCGACCTGGTCGTGTCCATCGCAGATCAGCTCATCGCCTCCGGCACCGCTTCGCACGGCATGCTCGGCGTGACCGTCAAGGCGGCGACCACGACCGTCGGCTCCGACACCTACGTGGGTGCCGAGGTCCAGGACGTCTCCGCAGGTTCCGGTGCCTCCGCGGCGGGCATCCGCGCCGGCGACGTCATCGTCAAGGTCGAAGGCCAGGAAGTGACCAGCCCCAAGCAGCTGATCGGCTACGTGCGCCGCTACAAGGCCGGCGACACCGTCACCATGACGATCGTGCGCGACGGGCAGACGCAGGACGTGTCCGTGCGGATTCAGTGAGCTGCGTGTGCTGCGTGCGCGCTGAGCGCACGCAGCACACGGCGGAGTGACTCCAATGCCGTGCGCTGACGAGGCCCGCTGTACCTGTCAGGTGCGGCGGGCCTTTGCGCGTGGTGGACGCGTGTGGTGAGCGTCTGGTGGGCGCGGGGCTCGGGGTGCCCGCAGACTGGGCGCGATGGAAGGAGTGTGGCAGCGATGCTTGCTGTGAGCGCGATCTGGCTTGTAGCTAAGTGGTGTTACACCACTTAGCTAGGTGTTACACCAGCTGGGAGCTGGTGTAATGCTCCCTAACTGGTGTAATGCTCCCTAACTGGTGTAATGCTCCGTCACGGGTGGGCCAATATGCGGTGTGCTGTGGGTGCAGCTGTTGAGTGGGTGTGTGCCTCACAGACGCGCGGTCCTTGGCTGCTGATGCTCCGCGCGTTGATGGGAGGACCCGCGTCTGGTTTCTGCCGAAGAGGATTCAACCTGATCGGGAAGATTCAACCCGTTCTGATCGGGTGGAATCTTCCCGATGGGGTGGAGCGTTGGCACAATCAAGCCGTTGAGGTACCCACAGTGGGTGCCGGCGTGCTGCAAACCTCGCACGCTCTGCGGCCCGTGCACGCAAATCCATCAACCGTGCGCACTGCCGCAGCGCTGCTGGCCCCGCGCGATTCAGACCCCGAGGGCGTCCAGGAGCGGGCGCATCTTCGCTTCGGTCTCGGCCAGCTCGGCGTCCGGGTCGGAGTCCGGCATGATGCCGGCCCCGGCGAAAAGGCGCAGGCGCGTGCCCGACGTGAGCCCGCAGCGCAGCGCGATCGCAAACTCGCCGTCCCCGGCCGTATCCACCCAGCCCACGGGCCCTGAGTAGCGGCCGCGCTCGGTGTCTTCCAGCTCCTCGATGAGGCGCATCGCCGCGTCGCGCGGGGTGCCGCACACGGCGGCCGTCGGATGCAGGGCGGCCACGAGGTCGAGCAGATGCGCCGACCCCAGGCGCGCGTGAACGTCCGTCGCCAGGTGGACGACGTTGGGCAGCGCCAGGAGGAACGGCCCCTGAGTCGACACCGAGGTGCACAGCCGCGTCAGGATCGACGACACGGACTCGGAGGCCAGGTCGTGCTCGCGCAGATCCTTCGCGCTCGACGCCAGCATCTCGCCCTCGCCGGGCTTGCACGTGCCCGCCAGGACGCGCGAGCTCGCCGTGCCGCCCGAGGCAGCGATCAGCATCTCCGGAGACGCACCCACCAGCGAATCCACGCAGAAACGCCACGTCGACGGATACAGGTCGTTCAAGCGCTCGAGCAGGAAACGCTCGTCGAATCCGTGGGCGCACCGCACCGTCATATCGCGCGCCATGACGGCCTTGTCGGCGGCGCCATCGCGCAGGCGCTGCGCCATCGCTCGCACCGAGTCTCGCCACTGGCCCCGTGACATCGACCCGTGCCCAAACGTCAGGGATTCCGGCACGCGCGGGGCGGGCCTCGCCTCGGCCAGGGCCGCGTCAACAGCCGCCAGCGGATCCGGGGCGTCCCCGATGCCCGCCGTGATCGCCCAGCGGGCCCCGGCCTCGTCGATGAGAGTCAGCGCGGGCACGAAGGCAACCGAGCGCGCGGGGGAGCGGAACGCGAAGGACGCAAAAAGAGCGGGGGAAGGAGCGCCGTCGGTGGACGAGGCCGGGGCGGCCTCCCACGCGCGGCGCACGTCGGCGATCGCACCCGGGGTCGCGGACTCGATCGTGAGCGCCCGTCCCAGGCCGATCATCTGGCGGCGCTCACCCAGCCAGGCGGCGCCCCCGGAGTTGGGAAGCAGGGACGTCAGTGAGCAAGAAGACCCCGGGTGCCGCGGGGGTAGGACCAACGCCCGAAAGACGAGGCGCGAGCATCCGAAGTCATTGTGCATGGGTTCCATGGTAGGAGTAGGGGCGGCGGCGCGCTGGAAGACGTGCGAGTATTGACGCATGACTGAATCCCCGCGCGCGGACCTGAACAAGGATCCCAAAGAGATCGCCTCGATGTTTGACTCCCTCGCCTCGCGATACGACGTGATGGATGCGCTGATGACGGGCGGTTTGGACAAGGTGTGGATGACCGCCCTGCGCAAGGCGGTCGCCCCGCACCCCGGCGAACGCATCCTCGACCTGGCGGCCGGCACCGGCGCGTCGTCGGCCGCGCTGGCCAAGGGCGGCGCTGAGGTCGTCGCCTGCGACCCTGTCCGAAGGCATGATCGAGGTCGGCCGTGAGCGCCACCCCGAGATCGAGTTCGTGCACGGCAACGCCATGGATCTGGACTTCGAGGACGGCTCCTTCGACGCGGTCACCATCTCGTGGGGCCTGCGCAACATCCCGGATCCTCAGCTCGCGCTGCGCGAGATGGCGCGCGTCGTGCGCCCCCGCGGCCGCCTCGTGGTCCTGGAGTTCTCCACCCCGCCCTCGCGTGTCTTCCGCGGCATGTACAACGTCTACCAGTCGACCGTCATGCCGGCGATCGCGCGCCTGGCCTCCACGAACGGCGGCGCCTACGACTACCTGGTCGAGTCGATTCGCGCGTGGCCGGCCCAGGAGGAGCTCGGCCGCATGATCGCCGCCAACGGCTGGAGCGAGGTCGAGTACCGCAACCTCACCGGCGGCATCGCCTGCATGCACCGCGCGGTCAAGCCTCTGCCGTAAAGCGTGAACGACGAGGCCGGGGCTCCTTGTGGGGTCCCGGCCTCGTTGTTAGTTCTTCGGCGCGCGGCCCCGGGTCAGCTGCGGAAGGCCCAAGTAACCGGGCAGGGGCTTGTCCATGGTGGCGTTCGCGAAGGCGACGGGCGTGCCGGTCGGCAGCGGGTTGACGACGTGGATCGCGGCGGTCAGCTTCTGTGCGGAGCCGTTCGACCGGTACTCCGCCGGCAGCGGCAGGCGTGCGGTCACCCTCCCACTCTGACCCGGAAGAATCGAGGGCAGGGTGGACTCGATGGTCTGGCTGGCCACGATCTCGTTGTTCTCATCGACCAGGACGACCTCGAGCGGCCACGTCTCGTAGAACGGGGCGGCACCGGTGTTCTTGATCTCCACAGCCACGGCAGCCTTCGCCCGGTAGTAGCTCGCCGACACTCGGGTGGCCTGCAGCGTGTAGCCCATGGCGGCGCTCGCGGCCTTGGCGCGCGTCAAGTCAGCGCCCGAATACCCTTTTCGAAAAAAAGCGGCCTGATTGACGAGCCACGTCGCGTGCACACCCTGGATTGACTCGAGCCCCCTGTAGTCGCGGCCGGCCTCCCTGTTCGGGCAGGTCAGCGGCTGGGAGAAGATGCACTCCTGGATGGGCGGGTAGAGCTCGCCGCCGATCGGGGCGCTCTTCCAGGCCTCGGCCTCGCCCTGCTCTTTCAGCTTGGGCAGGAAATGCCAGCTCGTGCGCTCCAAGGTCGCGTAGCCGAGGGAATCGTCGAAGTAGCCCATGCCGTGAGCCTTCGTCGTCGCGGTGGGGTAGCGGTTCTAGATGAAGGTGTCGTCGAAGGCCTCGTCCCAGGCCTCGACGAGGCGGGCGCGGAAATCGTCAGACGGCATCCAGTTGATGGCCTTCGGATTCTGGTCGTTGACGTAGCCGTTGTAGGGGTAGGTATGCTCCTCGCCCCAGAAGCCGTACAGGCCCGCCGTGATGTAGCCGATGCGCGGGTCGCCGTCGTACTTCTCGCCGAGGGTAGCCACGAAGCGCAGCATCATCCCCTGGACAGCCGGCTCATCGTAATTGGGTGAGAACGAGATCTTGTTGTTGCCGTGCAGGTCGTACTGCCGGCTCGTATCCGTGCCCGCGTCGAGGAGGTAGCGGGGCATGCCCGTCGTCCTCCCCGGATAGTCCAGGTAGAAGCGGATGACGCCCTGGCGTCCGCGAGAGGCAATCGCATCGAGGAGGGTATTGACTTTCTTGAAGTCGTAGGTGCTGCGCCCCGTGACGACGGCGTTCACCGGGAACGTGGCCCACTCGAGGGTGTAGGGCAGGGCGTTCGCAACCGTGCTGGGTGCACTCCCGTCCTCGGGTGCCCACGGCATGAAACCCTTCATCGGGTTTGAGATAGGGGCGGGAGCGGAAGTGAGCGCCGTCCACTGGGGCGAGGCGGTGGACGAGGCCGTGGCCGGGAGGGTTGGGCGGGTCGTGCCGACCACTCGACGACGTGTGTGCACGTCGGGACCGCGCTTTGAAGGTGGGTTGGCGTATCGCGCTAGTCTGCGTGTCGCTGTTCTGGGGTGTGCGCTGAGTGTCGGCGCGTGGATCTGTAGTCGGATGACGAGGCCCGGGCCGCCATTTACGACAACGCTTTGTTGCGCAAATGGATGCTGTGAGCGAGTCTCGCCCA
>BNJV01000093.1_pt1 | contig 147418 bp, 162 predicted proteins | sample 8540591 | NCBI WGS metagenome assembly BNJV01 (sample SAMD00202457, study PRJDB9452) | human saliva metagenome | host: Homo sapiens
GGCGGATCGCGCTGCTCATCGCCGCGGCGCGGGGATCCCTCGGCCTCGGCCGCGAGTCGATCGTCACGCGATCTCGAGGCCACTGCGAAGACGTGTTGGCTGCCAAGAGCGCGACCGCGTGTGACCGTGCGACGGGCGCATCGAAACAAACCGTTGTGCCCGAAATGATCTACGCCGCACTCCCACTCGTGGCCGGGCAGCGCCGACAATCGTCGTACGCGCAGCCAGGTACACGCCCACACACGGGAAGGCGAGGCCGTCGCGACGATCTTCACCATCGACAGCCAGGCCTCGATCTCGCCATGCTGTCCGGCGGACAGCAGGTTAATGCCGCCAATAACGGCGACGATGACGCGCACCCACTGCGGGACATCCGAAAGAGACCAGCGGGCGAAGAGAACGATCGCGCTGCCGTCACCTCAGGCCCGACACCATGATGGGCATGGGCCCAAGCCACAGCCGCTTGAATCGGCGAGCCTGCCCAGCGGCCGGTCCAGCCTCGGCGTGCGACGAGAACGAGACCGTCGTGGGTGGGGACGAGCACCAGCTCCGCGAGGCCAGCATGACCGACGCGACGATACGCGGCCTACCGTATAGGACGCGATGACGGCAGGTCCGGCCTGGTGGAATCGCCGAACCCGTGCCCAGGAAGAAACCGGCGCCGATCGCGGGGCCGAGGGCCATCATGGACAGGTGCCACGTCTAAAACGCTTACGCCCGGGGCGGCCCCGGCTCGGCAGGAGGGAAGAAACGGGTGTTGATTGGAGTCACACCGCCATACTAACGCCTGCCCGACGCAGAGCTTTCAGCTGAGGTATGTGGTGATGGTCACTCGCGGGTCTGCGGGAGCCTCCAGCGACGCCAGTGCGCCATACCCGTAAAGACGGGGCCCACGATGATCAGAGGCACCCATGCCGAGGACCGGCTAGCCCATGTACCAGAAAGAGAACCGTGACCAGCGAGCACGCGAACGCCGGGGTCGCGTAGAGTTGTTGCCGCCGAAGACGCGCGGGACCAGGCCTGCGGAGATGTCGCGGACCATGCCGCCACCGATCGCCGTCATGATGCCAGGAGGATCGCCGTAAGCATGATCGCGAAACCCCGCGTCGAGGTGCTTGATCGCGCCGGTCGCGCTCCAACAGCCAGCACCATGCCGTCGGCAATGACCAGGAGGACCGACCACGCGCGAATCCATGCGGAAAGCCATCGCCACAAGGGCGCCGATGATCGCGAACCACAGGTAGTAGGGGTCGGTGATGTCACGGGCGCGCCCGTGCGCGTGGTCAGGAGCAGGTCGCGAATCATGCCGCCCGCGAGCGCCGTCATGATCGCGAGAATACAGAAGCCGACGGCATCGAAGTTGCGCTCTCGGGCAACCTTGCCGCCGAGGATGCCCATTGAGGAGCACGCCCATGAGGTCAATGGCTCGGAAGACCTCGGGCGGGGAATTATTCAGGGCGTCGAGCAGGTGCATGGCGATCCGGAGGAGTCGATGAGTGTCGTTGTTCATATGCTACAGGGTTTGTCGTTCTGTCAGCAGAGCCCAGCCATCCCGTCTCACGCTGCCACCGGGTGCGACAATGTCCCCATGACTGCACTCTTCGCCGGGCTCACGACCCTGGACGTCCTGCATCGCCTCGACCACGTGCCGGACCCGTTACTGAAGGGTCACGTCAACGGACTTCACGATGGCCGTCAGCGGTCCGCGACGAACGCCGCCGTCACGTACGCGGCCCTGAGCGCCGCCTCGCGCGTTCTCTCTGATTCCCGGCGACGAGGCCGGGGGCCACCTCTTGCACTGTGGTTTCCCTCGCGGAAGCGCCCACGCTGTTGACGGCGCTCGGCGAGGGCCCAGTGTCAGCCTTCCTCGCCGCCGACCTGGCGGCCGCAGGCGTGCGCGTGCTGGACGCGACGGCGCTCACCGCTTCGTCTTCCGGCGCGGGCGAGCACCCGGCCAGGCCCGGTCAGCGTCAAGCGGCCCCGGCCTCGTCCCCGCGGGGCGAGAGCCCGCCGTGTCCTCGATCATCGAGCACCCGAGCGGACGCATGGTGGCGTCCACGAACGCGCGGCGGCGCGGATGCGGGGACGCGTCGCGGCCGAGCTGCCCGAGCGCGTCGGCGCGGTCCTCATCGACGGACACAACCCGGCGCTTGCGCACGCGGCCCCTGACACTGGGCGTTCCCAAGATCGACGGGGATGACCCGTTCGCTCCGCTCGAGGCGCTCCCGCCGCACCCGCGCATCCTGGACGGCGGCTCGTGGAAGGGTGGCTCACTCCCCTGCTGGGCTTCGTCGACATTGCGGTCGTGTCGGAGGATTTCGCGCCGCCTCTCGTGGCGCACCCTGATGGGGCGCAGGTCGCCGAGTTCCTGCGGGGCTTCGGCATCACGCGCGCACGGTGCGCACGCGCGGGGATCGCTCCGTACAGTACTGGTGGGATGGCGCAAGCGTGCGAGGTTCCCGTTGACGCTGTTCCGGACGCGTCGACGCTGAGGGGCGGGCGACGCCTTCACGAGGGCTTTCACGTGGGCGATCGAGCGCGGCGGGGACGCGGATCCGGAGCGCCTCATCCACTTCGCGTCGGCTGTGGCCGCGGTGTCTGTATCCTCCTTCGGCACGAGGCGGTGGCTGACATCCCACGACTCTCGATGGAGCTGGTGCGCGGCTGGTAGGTTGCGGGGGTTGTTGCGGGGGTGCCGGGCACCCCAGGCAGGCTCCACCCGGTACAAAACTCTCCCGGCACGCCACAAAACGCACATTTCGGCCCCACTTTCCGGGTGCTGGGCGAATTTTGTCACGCTCGGGCTGCAAACAGACCACGCAGGAGACCTTTGTACCGCATTCGGGGCCTGTGCCGGGACAAAGCTCTCAGCTCGCACCCCAGCAGGGCCACCAGTACAAAAACTCTCCCAGCACGTACCCCCGGCGGGTGATACCGGTACAAAACTCTCCCGGCGCCCCAAAGCGCCGATTTCGACCCACTTTGCGCCAGCGAGGTTTTGTACCGCTTCCACCACCACCAAGCCGAGCAGGGAAGAAAGTCGCACCAACACCCCACCTCACCCCAACACACACACACCTCCCCCAATTCCGCACGTAATTCGATTGCATGAAATTTCAACAACACCTAGAAACGTTGCAATTCCAACGAACACAATTCAAATCCTGAAATAGTCGTGGGGAAATTACGTGCGGAATTCATCAACGGCGATCAGCACACACCTACCAGCGGTATACCAGGCAGCGGGACGGCAGCTGGCGGCTCACGAGGCGCAGCGGCTCGACCACCTGGGCGCGACATCCGTCAGCGCGGGCGGGTGCGATGCGCCGGAGGCGGCCAGGGCGCGGTCCACAGCCTCGTCGATGACGGGCACTCCGTCGACCGGCGTGTATTCGCCTACCAATACCGTCGGGCAAGGAGGTCATCTCGACGTGGGGAGCCGTCGGGCAGCAGGTGGAAGACTTCGCGCGCACGGTCAGAGCAGGCCGGTTTCCTCGTCGAAGGGTCGTGCGTGATGAGCACCGGAGCAGTGATGCCACGCAGCGCGTTTTCGCCGGAGACCATGGACATGTCGGCGAGGGTGCGCTTGGAGATGGTGAACTGCTGGCGCGCGGAGGCAGGGAGTCGTCGGGGACGGTGGTGGCGCCGTGGCGCTCAAGGTCGAGGCTGCACATCGGAGAACACGAGGTTCCAGTCGTAGGACAGGGGCCGAGGACCGGGGAGACGCAGCACGTATGTCTGCACGGCGGGCGGGCGGGAGCGCAGCGCGACGGCGGCGCCGAACTCGTGGCCGATGCAGATTTGGCGCGTAAACCCCTGGTCGGCGAAGCCATCCAGAGGCGGAGCAGAGTCTTCGATGAACGGATCGAAGGCGATGTTTCGTCGCCCGAGCGCCGTGGCCGGGTAATCGAAGGTGAGTGTCGCATAGCCCGCACGACGCAATATGCCGACCGAGTGAGTCGAGACATGCCCGATGCGTGACGATCCGAAAAAAAGGTGTGAGAAAAAGATCACCGCAGCATCGCGGCAGTCCACAGGACGCGTGAATGTACCGGAGAGGATACTCCCCGGGGCGTCTCAATCGTTATCTGGCTCACGTGTTAAACATAGCGCTTCCATGCCCCTTACGTGAAGGGGCGCCCATACCTGTGCACGAATGCTGACAGAGGACACGCCGCGCGAAACAACCGAGGAAAATCCCGCTCGGGTCGAGGGACCATGCGCCGGGGGTGGCACCGCCATTAAGATGGAGCGCATATGCGCCGGTGGGAAGCCGCGCCGAGGATCAGCGACCGCCGCGCCAATGCGACGCCCCACAACTTACAGCGAGAGAAGGACATTCATGGGAACCAAGACCGGAATCCTCATCGGACTCGGCATCGGATACGTCCTGGGTACGCGCGCGGGCCGCGAGCGCTACGAGCAGATCCGCGCGAATGCCTCGAAGCTGCGTCGTTTCCCGGTCGTTGCTCGTCCCTTGGACGCGGCGGGACAGAAGATGTCCGACCTCGTGCGTGCGGGCGGCGAGCAGGGTGACCGATAAGGTTGCCGACGCCGTGAAGGAACGCCTCTTCGGCGCCCCCGCCACGCAGCCCTCCGCCGGGTCCACCACGTCGACGACTGTCGACGCGCGAGGCGACGTCTTCGACGACGCAGCGTTGAGCGCGATGAGTCACGAGGCCGTGAGCGCGCACCAGCGGACCAGCGGCCGGGAGCCGTCGCGCGAGCAGATTAAGCGCTGGCGCAAGCACCTGGCGGAAGAGCGCATGGAGGCTCGCACGTACCGCGACCTTTCGGAGCGCCGGACGGGCGAGAGCGCGCTGTCCTCTTGCAACGAGGAGGCGGAGCGCCGCCACGAGGGAGTATTGGCTGGCGCGCCTGGGTGAGCACAGCTCTGCCCGCCCCGAAGCCGCCGTTGCGCACGCGTGCCGCGTCGGTCCTCGCGCATCTTTTCGGCACGATTTTTCATTTCTGGCGATGGCTCAGCGCGCGGAGCAGCGTTCCGCGCGCGACGTGGATGATGATGTCGGCGCACGTGACAGGCCGACGAGCAGATCCACGCCGAGGTCATCCGCTCCCTGGCAGCAAAAGTCGCGCGAGACCCTGGCGGGCACGTTCCGCGCGGCGGTCTTCAGGGGCGAACGATAGCCTCGTGTCGAACCTGGCTCTCGTGCTGGGTGTGGCGGCCTCGGGCATGGAGCCGCACGTCGTCCTGCTGACGGGCGTGTCGGGCCTGCTCGCGGGCGCCCTGTCGATGGCGGCCGGCGAGTGGGTGAGTGTGCGCAGTCAGCGCGAGCTCCTCGATGCCTCGATCCCCGATCCGGACGCGCACCAGGCGGTGACGGACCTGGATGTGGACGCGAACGAGCTGGCCCTCGTGTTTCGCGCGCGCGGCGAGCGAGGAGGAGGCTGAGCGGCACGCGAAGCAGGTTTTTGCGCGCCTCGCCAAGCCGGCGACCGGCGAGTCCGGCGCGATCGCGCTGCGCGCGGCCCTGGGTGATAGCCCCGAGTCGGACGGCGCGGGCGATCAGGTGGGCACGCCCACGAAGGCGGCCCTGTCCTCGTTCTGCTTCTTCGCGACGGGCGCGCTCTTCCCGTTGATCCCCTACATTCTGGGCCTGACGGGCCTGGCGGCGATCGCCGTCGCGGCCGCGATCGTCGGCGTCGCCCTGCTGTTTACGGGCGGCGTGGTCGGCATCCTCTCGGGGCAGCCCCGACGCCCCGCGCTGCGTCAGCTCCTCGTGGGTTACGGCGCGGCGGGCGTGACCTACCTGCTGGGCCTGCTGTTCGGCACCTCGGTTTCCTGAGGCCTTCTCCGAAAGGGACGAGGCCGGGGAGGGACGAGGCCGGGGCTGACCCGCGCGTTCCCCTGGCCTCCGGGCGGAGGCGTGGGGCGGCGGCCGGGACCCACGTGTGCACCCGGTATGCGAGACTGGGGGCATGACGACTTTTCTTTCTCGGGCGCGCGGCGCCATGGTGAGCCCTGGCGGTCGGCGACGCGGTGGGCACCACGAATGAGTTCAAGTGGGCGGGGACTTTCGAGGCCGATTACGGACATGGTGGGTGGCGGCCCGTTCCTGCTGAAGCCGGGCCAGTGGACGGATGACACGTCGATGGCCCTGTGCATCGCGGATTCGCTGCTGGTGCAGGGCCGCTACGACTCGTTTGACGTGATGGACCGCTACCAGCGCTGGTTTTCGAAGGGCTACCGTTCGTCGACGGACGGGTGTTTCGATATCGGCGGCCAGGGTGCGCGCCGCACTGTTCGATTACGAGCACGAGCGCCGCGTGCCGGTGACCGCCGAGCGCACGAAGCAGCGCCGGTAACGGCGCGATCATGCGTCTGGCGCCCATGGTGATCGCGGGTTTCCGCTCGCGTTCCCCTCGCGAGGTCGTTGCCACCGCGCGTCTGAGCGCGCGCGAGACGTACTTCTCGTTCGAGGCCGAGGCCGCCACCGGGTGTTCGCCGCCCCTGCTGGTGGGCGCGCTGCTGGGGTGGTCGCCGGAGCAGCTCATGGACGTCTCATGGGCGTCGACAGGTGCGGCTTTCGATGAAATGGCCGCTCGGGTGATCAGCCCGGATCCGCAGGTGCGCGCCTCGTGGGAGGCGGAGACAAACAGCTACATCGTCAACGGCCTGCGCCTGGCGGTGCATGGCCTCCTGGATTTCCCGTCCTTCAAGGACGCGACCCTAGCGATTGCGAACATGGGCGGCGACACGGACACGAACGCCGCGATCTACGGCCAGCTGGGCGGCGCGTTCTACGGGGTCGAGGCCATCCCGGCCTCGTGGAGGTCGACGTTGTATCAGGGCGAGGAAATCGACCAGCTGGCGCGTGACCTCGTGGAGCTGCGTCTGGAGCCGCCTGTCACTCGCTTTGACGAGGACCTGCAGGGCGAAGCACCCACCGCCTGACCGGCATCCCCGACTCGTCACACCCACCCCACCCAACAATTGCCCAAAAAAATGTCGCACGTAATTCCCCCACCCCTATTTCAACGTTTGAAATCAGACCGTTGAAATCATGCGGATTAAAGCCGCACTCAAAAAAACTGACCGAAGGGAATTACGTGCGACTTTTGGGGGTGTCACGCCTTCCAGTGCAGCCACGCCGCCGGGTGCCGGGCGACGCCCTCTGGCCTGCGACTAGACTGGCTCTATCATGCCTGACTCTCGCCACGCCTCCGTCCGAGCCCAACAGGCGCGGCCCTCGCTCGCACAACGCGGGTCGCCGCGCCGACGGGCGCGACGGTGCGCGTCGACGCCAGGGCGGCCGAGGCCGGGAACGCCAGGGACAGGGACGCCGAGGCCAGGGCCGCGAGGACCGCCGCCCGCGCGAGCACGCGCGCCCTTCAAGCCCTTCACGCCGGAGCAGCTAGCAGAACGCGCCGCGGCAGATCCCCGTGATCGGTTCCCGGACCTGCCGGTGAGCGAGCGCCGCGAGGAGATCGCGCGCGCCATCCGCGACCATCAGGTGGTCATCGTGTCGGGCGAGACGGGTTCGGGGAAGACGACGCAGCTGCCGAAGATCTGCATGCAGCTCGGCCGCGGCGTCGCGGGCATGATCAGGGCACACCCAGCCGCGCAGGCTCGCGGCGCGCTCGGTCGCGGATCGCATCGCCGACGAGCTGGGCCAGACCGTGGGCCGCGAACCCGGCCAGGTGGTCGGCTACCAGGTGCGTTTCACGGACGAGGTCGGCCCCGACCCTCGTCAAGCTGATGACGGACGGCATCTTGCTGGCGGAGATCCAGTCGGATCCGATGCTGCGCCGCTACGACACGCTCATCATCGACGGGGCCCCGAGCGCAGCCTGAACATCGACTTCATCCTGGGCTACGTGGCGCGCCTGCTGCCCGCGCGCCCGGACCTGAAAGGTCATCATCACGTCGGCGACGATCGACTCGGACCGTTTTCGCGCGCCATTTCGGCACGTGGGAGGGCACGCCCGGCTCGGGTCGCCTGATCGAGCCCGCGCCGGTCATCGAGTGTCGGGCCGCACGTACCCAGTGGAGATCCGCTACCGTCCCCTTGGCCCCGACGACGCCCTCGTCGTACACGTCCGAGCCTCGGCGCAGCAAGCGGACGAGCCCGAGGAGAGCGCAGACGAGCAGGCTCCGGCCCCATGCAGCTGGTCCTGGAGGATCCGGACGACGAGCTGGCGACGCTCGGCTACGGCATGGGCGAGGGACATCGACGTGGAGACCGCGATCTGTCACGCGGTGGACGAGCTGAGCGCGGAGGGCGACGGCGACATCCTGGTGTTCCTGCCCGGCGAGCGCGACATCCGCGATACGGAGGCGGCCTCCTCGATCACCTGAAGGGACGGTAGGCGCGCGGGAGACGACAAGGGCGCGCGTCCGGGGAGACATCGAGATCCTGCCGCTGTACGCGCGGCTGACGGCGGCTGAGCAGCATCGCGTCTTCGAGCCGCACCGGCTGCGCCGCGTGGTCCTGGCGACGAACGTCGCGGAGACGTCGCTGACGGTGCCGGGCATCCGCTACGTGATCGACCCGGGTTTGGCGCGTATTTCCCGCTATTCCAATAAGACGAAGGTGCAGCGCCTGCCGATCGAGCCGATCAGCCAGGCGAGCGCGAACCAGCGCGCGGGCCGATGTGGCCGCGTCGCCGAGGCGTGGCGATCCGCCTGTTCTCGCAGGCGGATTACAACTCGCGTCCGCGTTTCACCGAGCCGGAGATCCTGCGCACGTCGCTGGCCAGCGTCATTTTGCAGATGGCGTCCTTGGGCTTGGGCGCGGTCGAGGACTTCCCGTTCCTGGACGCCCCGGATCGGCGCGCGGTGCGCGACGGCGTAGCCCTCCTCGTGGAGATCGGCGCGCTCGCGCAGGGATCGTGAGCGCGGACGCTACCCCGGCCTCGTCCCAGTACAGGCTCACCGGCATCGGCCGGGACCTGGCGCGCCTGCCGATCGACCCGCGCCTGGGGCGCATGCTGCTGGAGGCCGAGCGCCTGGGCTGCGCCTCGGAGGTGCTCGTCATCGTGGCGGCCCTGTCGATCCAGGACGTGCGCGAGCGCCCGGCCGAGCACCAGGGCGCGGCGGACGCCTCGCACGCGCGCCTGGCGGACCCGCATTCGGACTTCATCACCTACCTGAACCTGTGGCGCTACCTGGCGGTGCAGGCCCGCGACCCTGTCGGGTTCGGCGTTCCGGCGCATGTGCCGAGCGGAGTTCTTCCACTACCTGCGGTGGCGCGGGTGGCGCGACGTCGTCGGCCAGCTTCGCCAGATGGCCCGGGCGCTGGGGATCGGCGTCGGGCCGGTGGGCGAGCCGTCAACGGGCGACGTCGTGGAGGCCGCCCAGTTCGGCGGCGCGCAGGACGCGGCCGTGCGCGCGGTTCTGGCCTACGGGCGAGGGTAAGCGAGCGTGGACGCGGACCAGGTGCACCGCTCGCTGCTGGTCGGCCTGCTGTCCCTACCTGGGCTCGTGGGATGAGACGAAGCGCGACTACGAGGGCGCGCGCGGCACGCACTTCACGATCTGGCCAGGCTCGGGCGTGAGCGGTCACCCCGCCTGGGTGATGACCGCGGAGCTCGTGGAGACCTCGCGCCTGTTCGCCCGCACGGTGGCCCGCATCCGCCCGGAGTGGGTGGAGCCGGCGGCACGCGACCTGCTCAAGCGCTCGTATTCGGAGCCGTTCTGGTCGGTCGCGAAGGGCGCGGCGATGGTCCGCGAGCGCGTGACCCTCTACGGGTTGACGCTGGCGGCGGACCGCGAGGTGCTGCTGGGGCGCTTGGGTGACCTCGTCATCGACGAGGCCGTGGCCGCCTCGCGCTCTCACGCTCCGCGCGCGGGGTCGCTGGAGGCGCTGGCGGCCGGTTTGGTGTCGGCGTCGAAGGATCCGCTGTCGTCGGGGTCGTTTGAGCCGCGTCATTTCGAGGAGCTGGCGGCCGCGCGCGAGGGGACGACGGCGCGCGAGCTGGCCCGCGAGATGTTCATTCGCAACGCCCTCGTGGATGGCCAGTGGAGGGAAAGGCACGGTTTCCAGCGCCGAAACGAGGCCTTGGTGGAGCAGGCACGCGAGGTTGAGCGCCGGAGCCGCACCCACGGCCTCGTCGCTGACGAGCAGGCGCGCTTCCGTTTCTTCGACGACCTGATCCCCGAGCACGTGACCAGCGCGGCGGCGTTCAACCGCTGGTGGAAGGACGAGCGGCGCTCTCACCGGATCTACTCATTTACCCGGCGTCCCTGCTGATGCCACGCGAGGGCGACCTCCGGCGAGGGCTTCCCGGACCGGTGGCAGTGCGGCGACCTGTCGCTGGCGCTGAGCTACGAGTTCGCGCCGGGCAGCCCGCGCGACGGCGTATCGATGCGCATCCCGATCGAGGTGCTCGAGCGCGTCAGCGATACGGGCACGGACTGGCTGGTGCCCGGCATGCGCGAGGACCTGCTGACCGAGGCGATCCGCGCCCTGCCCAAGGGCGTGCGCCGCCTCCTGGCACCCCGCGCCGGACGTGGCCGCGTCGGTCGCGCGGTGGATCGAGCAGGCGGGCGATGGTAAGCCCCGGCCCCAGCTGAATCGGCGGGCGCACACGCGGGCGAGGCCGGGACGGGTGCCCGGGCGGACGGCAACGCAGGTTCCGTTAACGGCGCCGCAAAGCGCGGCGGCCGAAAAGCCGCCGCACAGACCGACGAGCCCGGACCCCCTGAGCCTGGACGCCGCGATGGGCCGCCTGGCCGCGTGGGGCGCGACATCGGGCCGGGTGTCGACGCGCAACTCGCCCAAGAAGGCCACGCAGAAGAAGGCGTCGCAGAAGGAGGCCCCGGCTCCCGCCCAGCAGGGCGCGGACACGCCTGCCACCGGGCCCCCAAGCCCCGCCCCTCACCGAGGGACCGGTCCTGGACGCCCTCGCCCACGCGGTGCGCGTGCTGCGCGGCGTGGACCTGAGCGAGGCGGACCTGGCGCACGCGCGCGCCCACCTGCCCGACCACCTGCGGATGACCTTCGTCGTCACGGACGCGTCGGGCAAGGAGCTGAGCGCGGGCAAAGACCTGAGCCTACCTCCAGCGAACTCTGGCCAGCGACGCGAACAAGGCGGTGCGCACGGCGGTGCGCGCGGCCCTCGAGAGGCCGGGGAGAAGCAGGCACGCAGGAACAAGCGCGGGCGCGGAGGCTCGGGAAGACCGCTGCCACCGGCGCGAACAACACCACCGACGGAGCAACCTCCCCCACCGACACGTCCGCAGGTTCACGTGGTGGGGAGAATTCCCCACCCGACGCGCAGCGCGACCGCGACGGGCAGACGGACCCCGCGACGCGGCCCAGGCCTCGTCCCCGGACCCGGCGTTCCACGCGGATCACATCACGCAGATGCCGACGCTGCCGCGCTCGATCACCCAGACCTCGGGCTCGATGACGCTGCGGGCGTTCCCCGCGCTGGTCCCCCAGGGCAGCGCGGCGGCACCGGCGGCGGGCGTGCGCGTCATGGCCAGCGCCGCCGAGGCCGACCGCGAGCACCGCGCCGGCCTCGCCCGCCTGCTCCTGTCCCGCATCGCCCTGGCGACGAACCGCGTGACCACGCGCTGGACGGGCCGCGAGGCCCTCATGCTGGCGGCCTCCCCCTACGCGGACACGGCGGCCCTGGTCGCGGACGCGCAGCTGGCCTCGGCCCTGTCCCTCGTCGATGAGCTGAGCACCCCCGCCGACGTGCGCGACCCCGAGGCCTTCGAGACGCTCGTGGCGGCCGCGCGCGACGCGCACGAGGACCGCGTCTACCAGATCCTCTCCCACGTCGTGCGGGCCCTGGAGGCCAGCGCCGAGGCCGATGCCGCCGTGCGCTCGCACCCCCAGGCCTCGCTGGAGGAGACGACGCGCGACGTCGCCCGCCACGGTAAGACGCTGCTCTACGAGGGCTTCGTGTCGGCCACGCCCGCCTTCGCGCTGCCGCACCTGGCCCGTTACCTGCGTGCCGGGGCCCGTGCGCATCGAGCGCGCCGCCTCCTCGCCGGGTGCGCTGAGCCGGGACCTGGAGGACATGGACCGCATCCACCAGGCCGAGGCCGACATCGCCGCCACGCGGCGAGGCCCTGGAGCGCCGCCCCTACGACGCCCGCCGAGACGCCGCGCTCACCCAGGCGCGATGGATGGCCGAGGAGCTGCGCGTGTCCATGTTCGCCCAAACCCTGGGCACGCCCAACAAAGGTCTCCATGAAGCGCCTGCTCGGCGTCCTCGCGGGGGGCGCGGTGAAGCGCGAGGAGGCACGTGCCCTCGCGCGTTCCTGATGGACGCTTCTGGCCTGGTCGACTGGCGATTCCGCTTCGACCACGCCAAGCGCCGGGCAGGCGCATGCACGCACTCCACGCGCACGATCGGTCTGTCGGGGCCGCTCACCGACCTGTACGACGAAGGAACGATCCGGGGCGTCATCCTGCACGAGATCGCCCACGCCCTCGTCGGCCCCGCCCACGGGCACGACGCCGCGTGGAAGCGGGCGGCACACGCCCTCGGCGCCCCGGATTCCGCGCGGCTGCCCTCGTCCCTGCCTTCCCCGGACGCGCCCTGGGTGGGCACGTGTCCGCGCTGCGGGGCCACGCGCCGCCTGTGCCGGGCGCCGCGCCGCGTCTCCTCGTGCGGGGTGTGCTCGCGCGCCTTCGATCCCGCGCTGATCCTCACGTGGGAGCACCGAGGACAGGCCGCCTCGCCCGGGCGCGCCTACGAGCGCGAGCTCGCCGCAATCCCGCCGCCGCCGTTAGCGTTACCAGCGCCGTTAACACTACTGCCGTCGTTAGCACCGCTACTTACCCAAAAAAATGTCGCACGTAATTCCCCAACTCTCTTTCAAACTCTGAAACTAGACCGTTGAAATTGCAGGGGTTTATGCCGCTCTCAAAAAAACTGACCCAGTTAAATTACGTGCGACTTTTGGGGAGTGACCGACCAGGCCAGGCCCCGGCCCCGGCCTCGACCCAGCCTCGGACCCTACCCGCCCCGAAGACTGTCCGCGAGCCCGCATCTGCCCACGTCACAGTTTTGTAACCCGGGCGGGCGAGCACCACCACCCGACGGCGATACCCTTGATCCCAACACCCCCGAGAGAAGGAAGCCATGGGTACCACCGCCAGCCCCGACGCCACGACCGCTCCCGACCGCGAGGTCCTCACCTGGGAAGGTTTCGGCGACGCGTCCCGTGAGCTCACCCAGCAGATTGTCGACTCCGGCTGGATCCCGGACCCGATCGTCGCCATCGCGCGCGGCGGCCTCATCCGGTAGGCGCCATCGCCTACGCTATGGACGTCAAGGCGATCGGCACCATGAACGTCGAGTTCTACTCCGGCATCGGTGAGACCCTCGCCGAGCCCCATCCTGCTTCCCCGCTCATGGACGTCTCCGCGATGAACGGCAAGCGCGTCCTCGTCGTCGACGACGTCGCCGACTCCGGCAAGACCCTCAAGATGGTCATGGACCTCATCGACGAGCACGGCCTCATCTCGACGGCTCCTCCGCCGTGCGCGTCGAGGCGCGCAGCGCGGTCATCTACAAGAAGCCCGTGTCCATCATCGAACCCCGACTACGTGTGGGCGCACACCGACAAGTGGATCAACTTCCCCTGGTCGACGCTGCCCGTCATCAAGCCGTGACTTCCCTACGGGCGGGCTCAGGACGGCAGGTGCCTGCCGCCTCCCCTGAGCGCGCCCAGGCCTCGTCGATCACCCAGCGCATCGTCGAGGCCGTGGCCGAGCGCGCACGCATCGGTGACCCCGTGCGCGTGCTGGGCCTGACCGGCCCTCCCAGGGACCGGCAAGACGACGATCGCCGCCGAGCTGGCCGCCGCCCCTGCCCGAGGCCGGCATCCCGGTCGCTGGCCTGGCGCCCATGGATGGCTTCCACATGTCCAACGCGGTGCTGGCCGCGCGAGGGATCGCCGACCACAAGGGCGCGCCCGACACCTTCGACGTGGGCGGATACGTCGCCCTCCTGGGGCGCGTGCGCCGCGCGGACGGCGTGGTCCTCGCCCCCGATCTACCGGCGCGACCTGCACGAGCCTCGTCGCCGCTTCCCTACCCGTCGAGGTCGACGGTGTCGTCATCACGGAGGGCAACTACCTGGTCTCGAGCTGCCCGGCTGGGCGGACGTGCGCGGCCTCATCGACCTGCTCGTCTTTATTGACACGCCTTTCGAGGAACTCGCCTCGCGCCTGATCGACCGGCACATGAGCTTTGGCCGCGATCGCGCGGACGCCGCACACTGGGTGCGCACGGTGGACGCGGCGAACATGGCCCTCGTCGATCGCACGAAGGAACGCGCGGACCTGGTCCTGTCACCGTAGGCGCACGACCAAGCTATCGCATCCGTTTTCATGCGTGCAGCCGACAAGTAGCATGCATTTTCAACTACTTCCAAGTAAGGTGAACCCTATGTTCCTCTTGCTAGGCCTTCTTGGTGGCTTCATCACGGGCATCTCCCCGTGCATCCTTCCCGTCCTGCCCGCACTCTTCCTGGGCGCCGCTGGCTCCCGAGACTCGAACGAGGCATCCCGGTCCTCCGAGGACGGAAAGGCAGGTGTTGATTCGTCGCTCTTCCGTCTCGCGCCGGGCGTGAACCTGGGCGGGAAGCTCCGAAGAAGGCAGCCGTGAAGGCCGACGGCAGCGACTCGGTGACGCGGCGCCTGTGCTCATCGTCCTGGGCCTCGTCACCTCGTTCATGATCATCACGGTCGCGGGTTCGGCGCTGCTGAGCCTGCTGAACCCTGCCGCAGGCACTGATCCGCTGGACCGGCATCATCCCTGCTGCTGGCCGTGGGTATCGGCATGATCGTCCTGAAGATCATGGAGGTGCTCGAGCGCCCCTTCACGCGCCTGGCACCCGCACGACGGGCGACAGCGCAGGCTTCGGCCTCGGCCTCGTTCTGGCGCGGCCTTCGTGCCGTGCGCGGTCCGGTACTGACCTCGATCATCGTGGCCTCGAGCTCCGGGCAGATCACGTGGCACATCATCGGCCTGGCCATCTCCTTCGCGATTGGCGTGTCGATCCCGCTGATGATCGTCGCGATCGCCGGTTCGGGCGTCGCGGCCCGCTTCCTGAAGACCCGCCAGCGCCCCCTGCGCATCGCCGCGGGCGTCGCCATGATCGCGCTCGCGCTGGCATCGCGACGGACGCCCCTGATGGCCCTGCAGCGCATGATCCCCGACTACACGGCCGCGCTCGAAGCGACCACCGGGGGTGCCTGCGAGGACGGCGCCTGCGAGCCCGAGAAGGAAGTCGAGGCAAGCACCGACTTCGCGCAGTGCGCGCGTAATGGTGCGAAGGATTGCGGCGCGATGCCGACGATCCAGGCCTCGGAGTGGCTCAACACCTCGGCCAGCCGTCCGGCACGGTGACGCTCGTGGACTTCTGGTCGAGCTCGTGCACGAACTGCCAGCGCGAGATCCCCGAACTCGAGGCGATCTACGAGAAGTACAAGGACTACGGCTTGGTCGTGGTGGCGTGCACTCACCCCAGCAGGCCTTTGAGCGCGACACATCGGTCGTGAACTCGTCGATCGAGAAGCTGGGCATCACTCACCCGGTGGCTCTGGATCCGGACCCTCGAGGCCTTCAAGGCTTACGGCGCGACGGCGTGGCCGACGCACTTCATCGCGGGCGCGGACGGCAAGCTGGTCGCCGTTGGCCGCGGCACGAAGGGCGTCGAGCAGCAGATCCGGGCACTCTTCTCACCGAGGCGGAGCGCCCCTGCCCGACTGAGGCACCACTGCTTTAACGCAGCGAGCGGCTACCGCGGGGTGGCCGCTCGTCTGTATCCGGTGGGGACACTCGACTCTCAATCAATTTCGTATGCAATTCCCCCACCCTTCTTTCAAGATTTGAAATCAGATCGTTGAAATCATGCGGTTTTCGAGACTACCTCGAATCAGCCCGCCGGGGAATTGCATGCGAAATTTCTTAGTTATCCACAGATATTTCAAACAGCTCACACGAACCGCCATGAAAGTAGCATGATCGCTACATGGATCTCAACGAAGAGCTACGTAAACGACACGGCATCACCAAAATTTCAAGCCTGCGCCACGCAGAGCTCACCCTTCAACGCTGCCAACCGGCATCAGCCACTACCGCGGTTGGATCACGACAACACCAGGTACACGTTAGATCAGGTACGCGCTTTCGTATACAACGCTTGCCTCTCGTGTGTGAGCGCAGCGAAGTTCTATGACCTACCAGTCGCCACTGAGGCGCTCCCACAGCGCACGCATTTGTCGGTCAGACACAGCCGAGGAATGCACTACTCAAAGCTCCGCCGCTTGACGATGTGTGCGTCCACTGGGAGCCGATCCTGAGCAAAGAAGAAGAACGCACACATGTAGCGTGCATCGGGACAGTCTTGGAGCGAGTGCTCGTCTGCATGCCACTCAAGGTCTCACTGCCCATGCTTGATGCCGCGCGCAATCGCGGACTCTACGACGTCTCGACACTCGCTATCCCACCAACCGGCAGCCGACTGCCTCACCTCAGAGAAGCGCTTTCCTCCTCGTCGGACTGAGCCCTGCTCGATCCCTCGAAACCGTTGCCCGCTGCAACTCATCGACATGGGGCCACACCGCAGGTCGGAGTCCGGATCGAAGGAGTCGGCGAGGTCGACATGATCGTCCTCGGCTTCATCGTCATCGAGGTGGATGGGTGGGCCTTCCACTCATCGAAAGAGCAGCGCGAGAAGGACCTCAAGCGGGATCGAGAACTTCTACGGCGCGGATTCGTCGTCCTTCGATTCACCCATGACGACGTCATGAATGGCGACTTCGCACGAGAGGTCCCGGTCTCGGTGACAGCTCTCCGTCGCCTCGTACCCGACACTGGATTGAAGACGCGCGCGCCACCGTGAAGAACACCGCCTGCCCTCGACATCCTGAGCGGATACCTGCCCAGTTATCACCTTCAACGCTAATTTCGCATGCAATTCCCCCACTGCTCTTTCAACATTTGAAATCAGATCGTTGAAATCATGCGGTTTTCTAGGGATGCCTCAAAGGACCCTCAGGGGAATTGCATGCGAAATTTAGAAGAGACAGGCACCTAGACAGCCTCGACTGCAAGACGCCAGTCAACGCGCGGAACGTGCCGACACACCGCGCCCGTCAGCTGGGAGAAGCGTCAGGATCTGCGGGTGACTCGCTCAATGACCTCGAGGGTGTCCAGGAAGTCCTGGTGGCCGCCGTACCACGGGTCGGGCACATCGCCGCTGCCCTCGGGGTCGAGGTCGCGGTACAGGCACACGCGCGGCCCCTGACCCAGGTCGGCGGCGGACGCGGGCGCGCCCTCGTGCTCAACCCCCACGCGCTCGGCGAGGCGCTCCAGGACGCTCAGGTGGCGCGAGGTCATGGCCAGGATGAGGTCCCACCTCAGCTCGCTTTACGCGGATCTGGCGCGCACGGTGGTCGGGCACTGGTACCCGGCGTCGCGCAGCACGCGGGCGGCGCGGCGGTCGATCGGGTTTCGCTCCTCGTCGGAGACGCCGCGTTATCGACGACGACGTCCACGCTGATAGCGCGGCGGCCTGTTCGAGGATCGCGTGGGCCATCGTGGATCGGCAGATATTGCCGGCGCACACCATGCAGGATGCGGGCGGGCGGGTCGACGTTCGTTCTGCTCTGTTCGGGGCGACGAGGCCGGGCGGGCGCTCAGAGCAGCGTCAGGTAGGCGCGCACGGCCTGGGCACTGTGGGCGGCGGCGCGGGCGCCGTCCACGTGGAAGGCCTGGTCGGCGGTGGGGCCGCACAGGTCGGAGACGGCGCGCAACGAGATCCAGTCGACGTCGGAGGACCAGCAGACCTGGGCCATCGCGCAGGTTTCCATGTCGGTGCCGATGGCGTCGGGGAAGCGCTCGCGCATGGGGCCGACGTTGGCTTCGGTGCAGAAGGAGTCGGAGGAGACGATGCGCCCGCGGCGCACGGGGTGTCTCGATGAGGCCGCGCAGAATAGGCAGGCGCCTTCGGCGGCTTCGGAGGTCGTAGTCGACGGGCATCTGGGGACCTGGCCCATGGCGTAGCCGAAGGCGGTCGCGTCGGCCCGCCCGTAGATGGCGCGGGTGCTCATCGGCGATGTCGCCGACGTTGATGTCGCGGGCGAGGCCGCCGGTGGTGCCACCGCGATGACGATGGGCGCCTCGACGAGGGTGAGGGCGCGCGCGGTCGCGGAGGCGGCGTTGGCCAGGCCGATGCCGGAGGTGACGACCAGGACGGTGCGTCCGTCGAGGATGCCGAGCACGAAGCGCTGGGTCTTGTGGCTGCCCGCGAGGATGGCCTGGGGGTCTCGTCGTCGCCGATGGGCGCGAGTTCGTGCAGGAGGGGCGCGGCCCCATGTCCATGGCGGCTTGATGATGGCGTCGACGCGGATGCGCTCGGGGAAGCTGAGGTTCATGGTTCCCATCGAGGGACGAGGCCCGCCACGGTCGTGCTCGCCTCGCGCGGGGCGGCCGCGTTGTCTGCACACCTCCCTTTCCTGGCTCCCCAAAAAGTCGCATGCAATCCCCCGGGCCGTTTTTTGACACTGTTTACAAACGTTGCAATTCCAACGACTCGATTTCAATATTTGAAATAATCGCGAGGGAATTGCATGCGACATTGTTGAGGAACCATAGGGCTGAGGCTGAGAACGCTGGCGACCTAACCCACGCGTGACATGCCCGGCCTCGTGCCGGTCAGGCGGCGCGGCGGCGCGCCCACGCGCACGCGCCGGCGAGGCCGAGGAGGGCGGCGCCGAGGCCGAGGTGGGGGTAGATGCCGCCGGCACCGGAGTTGGGCAGGACGCCGACCTGGGTGTCGACGACGCGGATGGCGGGCAGCGCGGCGGCACCCGTTCCTGCGGAGGCGGGGATGACGCGCACGGAGGTGAAGCCCTCGTCGGCGCCGAAGTCGGTGGTGATCACCGTGGAGGCCGAGGCGTCGGCACCCACCTCGATGTGGAAGGGCACGGCGCGGGGCAGGAGGACGTGTCCGGCGGGGGCGCGGGTCTCGACGAGCCAGTAGGTCTTGCCGGTCTCGAGGGGCGCGGTGACGAACTGCGATTCGCCGTCGGAGGTGGAGAGCGGGGTGCCGGTCAGGGCCTCGTTGTCGTAGATCGCGAAGGCGGCGCCGTCGAGCGGGTAGGTGCCATCCTCGTTGGCCGCGCCGACGGGCTGGGTGCCAGCCTTTTCGATGCGGATGGTGCGCGGGCGGGCGGGGCGCATGCCTCGTTGTTGGCGGCGCTGTCGTGGTCGTAGGGGCTTATGACGGAGTTGTAGAGGCCGCGCTTGGGGTGAGGCGCCTGTTCTGGGGACGCACCGAGGGCGGCCTCGCTGTATCCGGCGGCTGCCTTGTCGCGGGCGACCTTCACGCGGATGAACCAGGTCGCGCCCTCCCCGGGTTCGACGTTGGTGCCCTGGGTGAGGACGTAGGTGGCGGCGCGGTTCTGCTCTGCGGGCGCCGCCCAGGCCCTCGAGAGAGGTGGCGATCGCGGCGGAGCGCAGGGTGAGGCCGGGCGCGAAGGCCGGGGTGTCGACGAGGCGTCCGGTCGTGCCCGCGATCGTGCCGTCGTTCGTGGCTGTGACGCGGTAGGTGACGGTGATCGTGTCACCGGAGGCGCCTCGACGCTTTCGACGGTCTTATCGATGCGCAGCTTGGGTGCCTGCTGCTGGATCGTGAAGTTGCAGGCGATCGGCACGGCGGCCGCTGTCTTGGCCGGGGGTACGTCCGAGAAGTCGATGCCGCCGGTCGCGGGGTCGCGCGTGACGTTGACGGCCTCACCGATGCCGTTGACACAGCTGATGTCGGTGAGCTCCCAGCGCGCGGAGTTCGGGTCGTCGGAGACCTTCCAGGGGCCGAAGTAGCCGGGTTCGCCGAAGCGCAGGGGCGGCGCCCGGGGATGCGCGGGCCGGTCTCGGTGATGACGAACTGGGAGTATCCGGGATGAAGGCCTGGTATCCGGACGTCACGGTGCCGTCCCTTGCCGTAGCCCGTGGGGGCTAGGGGGCCGTCCGCGAAGGAGGACCAGTCGACGAATCCGCCAGCGTTCTCGGCGGTCTTGAGGGGCTCGCCCGTGGGCGAAACGAAGTCGCCGATACCCAGCGTCGTGAAGTTGAAGGAGGGATCTTGCCGCCGATGGCCTCGGATTCCGGGTGACGGTCTTGGCGATGCGGATGTAGCGCTCCTGGCTGAAGGTCGCGTAGAGGCACCCGTACGAGGTCTTGTTTTCCTTCGAGCTGAAGGTGGAGACGGGGGTGACGCCCTCGGGCGGCGTGTCCGGGCAGACGCCGTCACCGCTGGGGTGAAGCTACGATGACGAGGCGGTACGGGATCCCGTCGATCGCGACGGTCTTATTCGAGGTGGTCCGCGAGATCGTCAGGACGTCCTCGGAGTTGGGGCTCTGGTCGGGCGTGCCCGCGGCGTCGGGGTAGGCGGCCGGATTGTTCGTGTAGATGTCGCGGTTGCCCCGCCCCTTGCCGACGTGGCGGTAGCAGTACCAGACGCCCGGTCCGGCGTCGCGGTTCAGGGCCGCGTAGGGCGCGTTCGCGGGGCAGGAGGAAGGGCCGTTGGCGCGCGAGGCGAGCATGTAGGCGCCCTCATCGCTGAGGGCCGCGGTGGTGTCGGTGTCGTCCTCGGTCTCCTCCTGGTCGAAGGGGAAGGAGTCCTCGATACCGCCGATGGTGACGTCGATCGACGAGTGGACCCACTGGCTGGCCGAGTGCACCTGGAAGTTGTTGTGTCGCACGGTGCCCAGGAGGAAGGGCTTGCCGATGGGGACGTCGCCGGGGTTGTTGGGCTTGTACCCCAGGGCATTGGTGTTCTGCGGCGAGATGACGCCGGTGGCGACGGGGTTGGCGGCGGGCAGGCCGCGCGCGATGTAGGTCCAGTAGTCGCCCGAGGCCACGGCGGCGTCCAGCATGGGCTGGGCGGTTCCGACCTGGAGGGGGGCCGAGGACTGGGCAGGGTCGGCCGCATCAAAAGGGCCCGCGCCTCGCACGGTCCCGACGTAGGCGTTGTCGGGAACGTTCGTCGTGCGGTCGAAGCCCGAGCCGTTAATGGTGGCCGCGCCGAGGCGGCCGGTGGACGAGGTGACGGGGGCGGTGCCGCCTCCGGGAGGCTCGAGCGTGGCGTCGGCGTCCGCGCGTTCGGGGGCGACGAGGCCGGAGAGTGCAGCTGCGCCCGCGACGAGGAGGGCGGCCAGGGCACGCGAGACGGCGCCGCGAGGCCGGGACTTGGCCCTCGCGTACCCTAGCGCGGCGGGAGCGTGCGCCGCTGCGGTGGTGCTCCACGTACCCTCCAGATCGTTTGACAGTTACTCACTGACTCTAGCAACACGCGGAAACGCGCGGGTGAGCTTACTGCTCCTCCGCGCGTTTCCGCGCCTCAGATGGCCTGCGGGGGCCAGTTATAGGATGCTTACTGCTTGCCGCGTTCCTCGAGCATCTTCTTGAGGGCGGCGGTGCGGCCGGCGTTGATCTCCTCCTCGGAGATCTGCTCGGCGTCCGTCAGCAGGTCGGGGGCGTCGGGCGCCTCGGAGGCGGCGGGTGCGTCGGCGACGGACTCAGCGGCCTCAACGGACTCAGCCCCGGCCTCGTCCCCCAGCCTCGGCGGGAGGCGAGCGCAGCAGCGGCGGCGCCTCAATCTCCTGCGGTCCTCGTTGTTGCGCTTGCGGGAGCGCAGCCAGAGGATGCCTGCAACGAGCAGGATGACGGCGACGGACGCCAGGACGGCGATCATCCACGGCTTCATGACGGAGCCCTTGACCTGCGCGGCTTCGGCGGCCACGGCCTCGTCGTCCATGGGGACGCGCTCGCCGGTCACGAGGAGGCGGTGCGTGCTGACACCGTAGGGGTACAGGTGATGAGGGTGGCGAGGGTCCTTGCCCTCGACCTTGTTGAGGGACTCGGTCTCGTGGGGCAGGACGACGCGGATGTCGGTGACCTGGTACTTTGAGGTGCCGCCCGGCGGTCTCGATGAAGTAGTCGCCCATCTTGACGCTGGTCAGCTGGTCGAACATGGTGGCGTTGCCCAGGCCGGTGTGGCCGGTGAGGACCGTGGCGTGGATTCGCCGCCGACGGGCAGGGCGGTGCCGAAGAGGTGGCCGATGCCCTTGTCGAGCGTCGCGGTGTCGGTTCCGTGGTAGATCGGCAGGTTGACGTCGATCGAGGGATCTTGATGGTCGCCATGACGTCGTTGAGGTTGAGCTGGGCCAGGTAGTCCTGGTACTGCGCGGTGCCGGGGCGCTGGGCGTCCAGCCAGGGTCGAGGATCGGCGACTCGGAGGCTTTTGAGGTTGTATTCGTCGGCGCGGCGAAGGTTTTCGGCGACGGCGTCGGGGCCGACATTTTTCGGCGACAGCGCTGAATTCGAGGCGATGCGCTCCCTGGCGCGCGTTGTTGTACTGGGTCGCGAAGACGGGGTACAGGAGGACCAGGATGCCGGCCAGCAGCAGGATCGGGGGCGCGATCGTCAGGAGACGCCACTTGAGGGTGTCTTCTTCTTGTCGGGCGCTTGCGCTCACGCTTTCTCCGTTCATTGCCGAGGCCGTGGAAGTTTGTCTGGTTACAGGGTAGTACCGCGGGGGCGGTGTGCGGGCACGCAGGGGGTGTGGACCCGCGGGTCCACACCCCCTGTGTGTCGCTAGCTAGCCAGGGCTCAGGCGTCGGCCTGCTCCTGCGGCGCTTGTTGGCCAGCGCGATCGCACCGGAGCCGCCCACGAGGAGGGCGCCAGCGCCGATCAGAACGCCAACACCGGCAGCACCGGTCAGCGGCAGGTTGAAGCCACTGTTCTTCGGGACGTCCTTGACGGTCGTCGCGAGGGTGTACTCGTTGTCAGCCTTGGAGTTGGACTCGAGGATCTGGAAGGCGATCGGGCGGGTCTGGAGCTCGAAGCCCGTGGGGGCCTTGGTCTCGACGAGGCAGTACCAGCCGCGGTCAGCCTCGGCGACGGCAGCGTTGTTCTCCCAGTCGTTGTTGCGCAGGCCGTCGATGGTGACCTCACCGTTGGCGTCGGTCGCGTAGGTTTCCTTGCCGGCGGGCGAGAGCTTGGTGTCGAGGGTCGCGTCAACGGACTGGAAGTTCTCAGTGGGCTTGGTCGCAGGCGTGCACTTGTAGACCTCGAACTCAGCGCCTTCGAGCTTTTTGGTGTCCTCCACGGAGGAAACCTGGTGATCTTCACCTTGCCGAACTTGGATACAACCTCGGAGTTCGGGTAATCCGGCGGGGGAACCTCACCCTGAGTTGGGCTTCCAGCCGTTGGAGGGGGCGTTGGGGAGCAGGATGGCCTTTGTTCTTGAACAGGCCGTCAGCCGCAACCTTCTCCTTGACGGTGCCGGTCAGGTCCATCTGGACCTTGGTGTTGTCGTCCTGCGGTTGTCGATCAGCTTCTGCGGCCGTCAGCGGTGAACTCGGCGGTCCAGAACTTGGTCTTGCTGTCGAAATGCCGTCGGCGGCGACCAGCGTGTAGTCGGTGCCCTTGGCCAGGGCGACGTCACCGGTCTTGCCGTTGATGATCTTCAGGGCGATGTCGGCCCGGGCAGCTCCACGCGCTTGTCGTACTGGTCGACGACGTCGTAGAAGTCGAGGGCCTCAGCGGCGGGGATGTCCGACTTGATGGTGTAGGAGATCGCGGAGCCGATAGCGGGGGTGTCCGCGTCGGCGACGGTCTTCTCGATGCCAGCCTTCGAGTTCTTCGGGTAGGCGTGGACGTCGTAGACCCACTTGTTCAGCTCGGTCGGGTGCGTCATGGGCACCGTGATGATGAAAGGGCTTCGCGCCGACGTAGCTTAGCGGGGTCGCGGTCTCGGTCACGACGTAGGCGCCGAGGGGGAGGCTGTCGAACTTAGCCAGGCCGCCGCCGGCGGTGGTCTTGGTGACGGCAGCGTCAACGCCGTCAGCCTTCGCGGTGTCAACGTTGCCGTTGAAGCCAGCGAGCTTCTCCCAGCCGGCCTGCGTGGTGAGGTCGACGTTGGTCAGCTTCTCGACGGTGAAGGTCGCGCCGTCGAGGGCGGTGCCGTGATCGGAGGTGTCCTCAAGGCCGTTACCGGCCGTGGTGCCGTTGGTGGCGTCCTTCACGTACTTGTGGATGGTGATGGAGCCGGTCTTGGTGGTGTCGAGGTCGACCAGCGAGGGGGCGCGCTCGGTCGTAGCCGCGAGGCCGAAGGCGGGGCAGCTCTGGGTCGCGGAGGTGGCGGCGGGCAGGGCCAGCGCGCCAGCGGCGACGGCGAAGGCTGCGAGCAGGCTCAGGCTGCGGCGGGTCTTCGTGGTGCTCATAGGTTTTCTTTCTCCTGTGTGTGTGATTTCGGGAGTTTTTTCTGATGGTGGGTCGCCGTGGTCACGGGACCATGCGGGTGGCTCAGGCGGTTGCCTTTGCGCCTCTTGGTGGTGACCACGGTCATCACCATCGCCCCGACATGAGCGCCGCTGCGACGCCGATGTAGGGTAGATTCCGGTGCTGCTGACCTTTGGGCAGCTCGCCAACCTCGGTGTCCTGACAACGATGGTGGCTCTTGCGGGTGCCGCCGACCAGGAAGCCCTGGGGCCCGGCGTGTTACCGTCCGACGCGAACGCCTGGACGGCGCTCGTGGCCCACTTGGCCTGGTCCCTCAGGTCGGCCGCGAGCTCAACGTTCGTGCCGGAGCCGCTGTCTCGGGACGTCAGCTTGAACTCGAGAGGCTGGGGCAGCAGGGAGTGTCCCGCGGGTGCCTTGGTCTCGACGAGCCAGTAGGCGGTGTCGAGGTCGAGGTCGTTGACGGACCAGTAGTAGCCGTCGGTCGCGGTCGCCTGGGTCAGGGTCTTGACGACCTGGGCGTTGGCGTCCGTGTTGGGGTTGGACTTGTAGATCGCGAACTCGGCGCCCTTCAGGGGTTACATGGCCGCGTTGTTCGGACCGATGTACTGGTTCGAGGCGTCCGCGAAGGTGGAGCCGGTGTTCTGCGTGCCAGCCTTCACCACCACGAAGTCGTGGGGAACGGTCGGGCCACAGGCCTTGTTGTTGCTCGTACCGTCGGAGTCCTTGCCGTTCTCAGCCAGGACCTCGTTGAAGAGACCCTTGCCGGGAGCCAGCTCGTTGTTTCCGTTGACGGAGCAGGCCAGGTCGGCCTCTTTGTAGCTGACGGCTGCGGGTTACGGACGACCGCGAAGCGGATCCAGTATTCCTTGGTAGCCTTGGGGGCCAGCTCGACGCCGTCGGTCAGCGTGTAGACGCCGTTCGTGGCGGTGGCGATGGACGCGGAGTCCAGGCTTACCTGGGTTTCGGCGATCTTCGCGGACTGGATCTCCAGGCCCTTCGCGAAGTCGGGCTTGTCGGTGAGCTTGCCAGTGTTGGCGGCCAGCGAGCCGTCGTTGGTGGCGACGATCTTGTAGTCCACGTTGAAGCTCGTGGCGCCCTTGGCGCCGCCGTTCGCCTCGATGGACTTCTGGACGCGCAGCTTGGGGGCCTGGTATTCGTTCACGAACGTACAGGTGATGGGGGCTGCCTCGTTGGACGCTGCGCCGCCAACGTTCTTGAAGTTGACGCCACGCTCGGTCTTGGTCACGGCGACGTCTTCACCGATGCCGTTGACGCACTTTGATGTCCTTGAGGTTCCACTTGTCCTCACCGCCGGTCGAGATGTCCTTCTCCGTGATGGTGAAGTCGGAGTTACCGACCTCGAAGGGGATGAACACCGAGTCGTACTTCGCCTGGGCCTCACCGAAGGCGGTGGGGGTCAGCGACGCGGCCGGGTCGGCAGCGGAGATGTACAAGGCCTTGGCCGGGGCAGAGGAGACAGTGGGCTTCGTGACGGACACGGTGCCGGTCGTCGCGGGGGTACGGTCGGTGTTATCGTGCCAGGCGTCGCCGGTCTCCACTGCGAAGGTTGCGGCGGGGATCGCTGGGTTAGCGCCCTGCCGGGTCCTCGACGGCCTTCGCGATGCGCACGGAGCGCCTCGGTGATGACACCGTAGAGGCAGCCGTAGTTGACCGAGAGCTCCTGAGTCACGAAGGTGTCGGTGCGCTTGGCGTCCGCGGGCGGGGTCGCCGGGCAGTCGGCGGTCGGGATGGAGTTGAAGTTGTCCGGGGTCAGGAAGTTCGTTGCGTTCGTCGCGGGGGTGAAGCCCCACAGCTGCAGGCGATAGGTGCGACCGTTCTTCGTGAAGGTACGATCCGAGGTCGTCTTCTTCAGCTTGACGGTATCCCACACGTAGGGGTTCTCGTTGACGTTACCCTTGGCACCGGGCCACTCGATGGGCAGGGCCCTCTTCGTGGTGATCTGGTTGAAGGGCTGCTCAGCACCCTTGTTGTAGTACTGGCTGTACAGGTCGTACTCGCCGTTGCCCTCGCCCACGTACTTGACGCAGTAGTAGCGTCCGGAGCGGGACTCGGGCTTGTTGACGTAACCCTTCGAGCGGTCGGAGGGGTCGATCGGATCCGGCTCATAGGCGGTACCAATGAACTGCTTCTGTCCATTCTCATCCAGGACAAACTGTCCATTCTTCTTAGCCCACTGAGGAGTGCCGTAGTAGATTCCCTGGTCCATGACGGCGTCTCGCAGGTACTGCACGCCAGAAGCCGGAAGCGCTCGTTCCGTCGCATCCTTACCGTTAATACCGATGTCCGTACGGCAGGGTGCCCGTCCCAGCAATACCGGGGTGCTTGATGTAGGCACCACCCTTGCGGTAGATGATCGTCGAGGACAGAGTGTTGAAGGTCTCGTGGTTAACGAAGGGGTACGATTCGCCCGTGTCGCCAGGGATCAGACCGGTCAGCTGCAGATTCAGCGAGAGTGCAGGTAGGGCTGGATCTGGGCAGTACCACCAATCGGCAGGTTGTTGTGGCGGATCGCGCCAAGCAGGAAGGTCTGGCCGGGCTCGACCTCGCCGGGGTTGTTCGGCTTGAAGCCGATGGCGGACTGGCCGTTCACCCAAATAGCCTTATCGCCAGCATTCTTCCACTTGTCATAGTGGGCCTGCATCCATGCCTTGCTGGCGGGCGGGTCACCGTAGTCAACATCCTGGTTATCCCACTTCCACGGCATGCCGCGCGCAATGTAGGTCCACGCATCATTCGCCTTAGCGTAGGGACCACCAAGAGTGGTCGTGACAGGAGTGTTGCCCGTGCGCACACGATCCTCGGTCATACCCTTGACGATGCCGTAACGAATGAAGTTGTTGTAGTCAGTCGTCTCATCCGTCTCAGAGCCATTGGTAATACCTTTACCCATCCAGGCAGAGACTTCGCCGACATCAATCTTGGTCGCGGCGGGCTCCTGGGCGGCCTGTGCGGCCTGGGGGCGGCGACCTGGGAGACGACCAGCGTGCTGGCTGCAGTAGCCACGACGGCCAGGGCGGCCAGGGCGCGGGACGCAGCTCCTGTTCGCTTGGTCCGCGCGTGGCCTGCGCGCGCTCGACTCGTTGCCATCAATCGTTCTCCTTGAGGACTCTTGCTTCGCTGTGTCGCACTCGGAGGGACATCCCGAGAGGTTTTTCCACAACCTTGATGACACTCAGCGTACGACGCGGTTACCGAAAAATGCAACCCATTTTTCTGCAGCTTTGTGAGTGGGCTACATTACAGAAAAACAGTAAAGCTATATTTCCGCAGGATATCAACGTTTGACCTAGTGGTTTCAATCTATGAAAAACGCGTCTTTTCGGCGATTTTTATCTTTTTTAACGGCTGGAAACAAATCATAATGTGGAACTTTGCAGCACTTGGACACATTCTCAACAATCAACCGTTGAGGCTATTTTCAGGCCGGTGTCACTCCCCAAAACGTCAAGCAATGCAAGGAAAACCCTTTGCCCTGTCGTCGATACACCCTCGAACTTCTTCCCACCTGCGAAAACATAGGGACTTCAGTCCCATCTACACCCCAGAAATTCCCAGGCACTCATCCGCACCACATCCGCACCCCAGGCGCCCCCAGCCACACCCCAACCACACCCCAGACGCACCCTCCTCCGCACCCACACTCCCTCCCCACCCCAGACGCTCCCCCAGCCACACCCCTGCCCTCCCGTAGCTACCCACCCACACCCCTCCCCACCCACACCCCAGACACGCCCCGACGCCCCTCCTCCGCACCCACACTCCCTCCCCAAATTCGCATGCAATTCCCAAACAGGAGTGACTCAGTGATGCAAAGTGACACGAACAAGCAAGCTAGTCAGAGGGAATTGCATGCGAAACTGCAGCATCTGAGGCCGCTAGCAGGGCCAGTGGCCACCCCGTACGGAGGTCACCGCGCCCAGGCTGCAACACATCCGGATAGGTAACAAACATCCGGATAGGTAACAAACATCCGGATAGGTAACGAAGATCCGGATAGCTTAATAACCTATCCGGATGCGCATAACCTATCCGGATAGCGGCAACCTATCCGGATGCGCCCACACTCTCCGCAGACCCCACGCGGAATGCGGCGGCAGGGCCAGGGCAAGCACACGCACACCAGGCCCCGCCCGATTGGAGGCGCAGCGGGGCCTGCGGGGCCAGGCCGCGGTGCCGGAGGGCGGCGGCAGGGCCTGGCCGGGCTTCGAGACGACGCGCCAGGCCACACCCCAGCGACCAGGCGCCGCCGGTGTGGAGGGCGCCGGAGGGTCCGGAGGGCACGAGGCGGGCTTCGAGATCGACCACTCCGAGCCGCAGGCTCGCGTGTGGCGATCTCGCGGGCGGCCGGGGCCTCCGGCGCCTGGAACACCAGCGGCGCAACAAGCAACGCCGGAGATCTGGCGGTACCACAGCCACAACAGGCAGCGCCACGGGCGGCTGCTGCACAATAGTCCCCATGGATCTTCGCCCCGTCGCCCTCGGCGCATCAGTTACGACATACGACCCGTCGCGCCCCACACCCGCAGCTATCGTCTCGGGTGAGGTTGCCGCACACGATGCGCCGCACCCGCTGTCGGTCTTCGACATGTTCCGCATTGGCATCGGGCCGTCCTCGTCGCACACGGTGGGTCCGATGCGCGCGGGTCTAGCGTTTACGACAGAGCTGACGACGCTGAAGCCGCCGTCGCACATCACGATTGACCTGTTCGGGTCGCTGGGTGCGACGGGCCGCGGCCACTCGACGGACCGCGCGGTCCTCCTCGGCCTGGCGGGCTACGACCCGGAGACGGTGGACATCGAGACGGTGGAGTCCATCCTGCCAGCCCTGGCCTCGTCGAACATGCTGACGCTGCCGAGCGGCACGCAGGTCCCCCTCGACATCGCCGAGGACGTGCGTTTCGTACCGCGCACGGTCCTGCCCTATCACGTGAACGCGCTGACGATCACCGCTTCCGACGAGGACGGCACCATCATCCTGGAGCGCACCTATTATTCGGTGGGCGGCGGCTTCGTCATGATTCAGACGAATGACGACCCGCAGAACCCGGAGGTGTCTTCGCTCGCGACGAGCCAGTCGGGCGTCGGCATCGACGTTCCCGCGCCGCATCCGTTTGCGTCGGGCGCGCAGTTGCTCGCCGCGTGCGACGCGTCCGGCCTGAGCATCGCGGAGCTCGTGCGCAGGAACGAGGAGGCGGTGCGCCCCGCGAGACCGTCAACGCCTACCTGGATCGCATCGCCGACACGATGTTCGACTGCGTGGACGCGGGCACGTCGGCGGCGGGCATCCTGCCGGGCGGCCTGGACGTGCCGCGCTGCGCCCGCGCGCTCGCTAAAGCCAGCTGGCGGAGCGCCCGACGGGTATCCCCTCTTCTTTGTCGGACGAGGCCGGGGCCTCCTCGGGCGCATCTCCCTGCGGAGGGTGTGCGCTCCCACGGTGCGCGCGCCTGGGTGTCGACCGTGGCCGACCCGATGCGGGCGATGGACTGGGTGAACCTTTTTGCCCTGGCCGTCAACGAGGAGAACGCGGCGGGCCACCGCGTCGTCACCGCACCGACGAACGGCGCGGCCGGCGTGATCCCTGCGGTGCTCGGCTACCTGGTGACGCACTGCCCGGAGACGGGTTCAACGCCCGGCGTGGCGGCGGGGCCTGCGACTGAGGACGGCGCGGTCACCCCTCTGGCGCACATCCGCATGACGGCGGACGATTCCTCGGAGACTTCTTCGGATGATCCCGCATCTCCCGAGGCCTGCGCGGCCCGCCGCCGCGCCCTCGTGCACGACTTCCTACTGGCGGCGACAGCGATCGGCGCCCTCATTAAGACGAACGCGTCCATCGCGGGCGCGGAGGTCGGTTGCCAGGGCGAGGTCGGGTCGGCCTCGGCGATGGCGGCCGCCGGCCTGGCGCAAGCCCTCGGCGGCACCCCACAGCAGGTGGAGAACGCGGCGGAGATCGCGATGGAGCACTCGCTGGGCCTGACGTGCGACCCGGTGGCGGGCCTCGTGCAGGTGCCGTGCATCGAACGCAACGCGATCGCAGCCGTCAAGGCGATCAACGCGGCGCGCATGGCCCTGTGGGGCGACGGCCGGCACACGGTGAGCCTGGACGTGGTCATCGAGACGATGCGCCAGACCGGCAACGACATGCTCTCGAAGTACAAGGAGACATCGGAGGGCGGCCTGGCCGTCAACGTCGTGGAGTGCTGACCGGGGCCCTGGGCCGCGGCGAACACGCGACTCGACAACGCCGCATCAATCAACGCGCTTGCACCCGCCAATTCCGCCAAAGTGCAGACCTATTCAGCTAAATTCATCGATTTTTGGCTGTTTTCACCCAATGGGTCTGCAGTTTGGCGGCCACACCGCCTCACGTCGCGACCTCACCACCGCCAATCGGGGGGATTTGCACTACATGAGGCTCCGACACGCCAACGACACGCCGCCAGAGGGCTTCATGTAGTGCAAAACCCCCACCGCCGCCGGTGTGGAGGGTGCCGGAGGGATGGAGGGCCAGGCTGCGGTGCCCGTGGGCGGTGGCGGGGCCTGGCCGGACAACGAGTCGACGCGCAGAGCGAAGCTCGCGGCGCGGACGGCTCGCGGGCGGGCCGCCACCACGGCGCAGCCAGGCCCCACATGCCAACGGTCGGGCAATCGGGGACCGATAACAACGGGTGGGCGCTCCGGCACCCCACCCGTCAACACCAGTGATTCAACCAGCAATCACTCCGTCGCCAGCGCCTCCGAGGGGCTGACCTTGGCGGCCCGGCGGCCGGGCAGCCACGAGGCGATCAGCGCGGACAGGATGGCCACGACGCACACGCCAACCAGCTGCAGCCACGGCACGCTCAGCACGGGAGTGGCCCCGTCAATCGGCAGGCTCATGACGCCGACCCACCCGAAGGCGACACCCATACCGACGCCGATCAGCGCGCCGGTCATCGACAGGAACAGCGCCTCGAGAGCGAGGAGGCTCTTCATCTGGCGTCGCGTCAGGCCCAGGGCCCGCAGCAGGCCGTTCTCGCGGGTGCGTTCGGCGACCGACAGCGACAGCGTGTTGGCCACGCCCACCAGGGACACGAGGACGGACACGCCGAGCAGTCCGACGAGGACGAGCATCAGCCGGTCGATGATCTTCGTGTAGGTCTGGCGCTCCAGCGCGGAGCCGTTGACGCTCAGGTGAGAGTCCCTGAGCAGCGCGGCCTCGGACGGTCTCGACGTCGGCCCCGTCGGCCATCTTGATGATGATCGCCTGACGCTCAAGCGACGTCGCGATGGATCGCAGGGTCTTCTCGGAGACCTGGGCCTCCCGATGCTGGCGTTCTTGTCATAGGTGGCGCTCAGGTCCACGCACGTGTCGGCGCACAGGCGCAGCGTCTGCCCGGCCAGGGCCTCGTCGCCAACGCGCACCTGGTTATCGCCCAGCTGGGTGACGGTCGAGTGGGTGACGCCCGTGTAGTCGGGTTCTCCGGTGATCATGACCGACGAGGCCTGGGCCTCGTCCTCCGACCCGGTTCCCTCTCCGGGAGCGTAGGCGGGCGCGCCCGAGGTGGTCGTCAGGGTGCCGGGGGCGGTGTACTGGGCGACGGTGGCGGCGACGCCGTCGGTGGCCGCGATGGCGGCCTGCTGGTCGTCGGTGAGCGCTCCGCTCGTGGAGGTGGCCATGAGGTCGAAGGGGCGGGCGTCGTTCACGGCGTTGGTCAGCGTGGTGCGCACGGATGCGGCGCCGACGATGATGGTGACGACGAGGGTCACGCCGATGATGATCGCGGTGCCGGTCGCGGAGGTGCGGCCGGGGTTGCGCATCGTGTTCTCGCGGGCCATGGCGGACAGCGTGCCCGGGAAGGCTGTGCCGAACGCGCGGGTGAGGGCCGGCAGCAGCACCGAGGCGACGAGCAGCGCGCCGAGGAGCGCCAGGAGCGACCCGCCGAAAGCCCCGAGGAACTTCGTGCCGCCACTATCCGAGCGCCATGCGAGGGCCACCGAAGCACACCCGGCCACCGCGATGAGCGCGCCGATGATGAAGCGGACGGTGTGCTTCTTGCGGGCGGCGGCCCCGGCCTCGTTCACGGGGGCGAGGGCGGCGACGGGTGCGACGCGGGAGGCGGCGCGGGCCGGGAAGACGCCGACCAGGGTCGTGAACAGGGTGGCACCGAGCCACGTGAGCGCGAGCTGCCAGAGGGAGGCCCCCGCCAGTGCCGCGACGACGCTAGAGGCCAGGCCGGTGCCCGCCTCCGCGAGCGCGCCAATCAGCCAGCCGAGAGCGACGCCAATCGCGGACGAGATCGCTCCGATCGCGAGGGCCTCGCGAGTCACGAGCGAGCGGACCTGTCGCCTGGTCGCTCCCAGCGTGCGCAGCAGCGCCAGTTCGCGGGTGCGCTGCGTGAGCACCACTCGGAATGTCGAGGAGACGACGATAGAGGCCACGAGCGCCGCGATCGCCGGGAAGATCAGCATGATTCCCATTGTCACGGACGCTCCCAGGCGCGCCTGGTTGAGGTCGTCCTGGATTGCCTTGTGCACGCTGGTCACGGTCACGCCCGAGATGCCGCTGAGCGCGGAGTTTGCTGTCGCCACCCACTCGTCCTGGGTGGCGCTGGGAGGGTTTGCGTTGCTGTCCGCATCCGCTCCGGAAGTCGCGACGATGAACTGCCCGGAGGCGGTCGTTCCGAAGATCGCGGAGAAGCCGCCGTCGGTCACGTAAGAGGCGGGGATGCCCATGCTGATCGTGTTCGAGCGGGTGGTGCCGACGATGGTGAGGGTGCGGTAGTCGCCCTCGGTGAATCCGGCGCGCACGCGGACGGTGTCGCCGATCTTCAGAGAGAGGGTCAAGGCCGTGTGCTCGGGGATGGCGATCTGGTCGTCGGTAGTCGGGGCGGTTCCGGCGCTCAGGTCGAGGTCAGCGAAGGGCTTGGGGGCCAGCGGCGACACGTAGAGGCCGGCGCGCGTCGCGTCGGTCTGGGCATCGGCGGGCCACTGGGCCATGTGCTTGATGGCGGTGACGCCGCTGGTTGCTGCCAGGGCTTTTTCGGCGCTTTCGATCGCGCCCTCAGGCGCGTCCTTGTCTTGGGAGACGACGATCGTGCCGCCGCGGTACTGCTGGTAGACGCTGGAGGTCAGGCCCGAGGTCATCGCCGTCATGACGATGAGGGTGATGACGATGAAGGCCGTGGAGATGGCGACGGCCAGGCCGGTGGAGATGTAGCGGCGGCCGTGGGAGCGCAGGTTTGCGCGCAGGAGTGAGTGTGTTGCAGACATGAGGTGAGCCTTGGGGAGTGGGCGCGCGTTCAGCGCAGCGCCGCGGTCAGGGAGTCGGCGGTGACGTCACGCAGGTCGGAGACGATGCGTCCGTCGCGGCACACGAGGACGCGGTCCGCGTAGGCGGCGGTGGAGGTGTCGTGGGTGACCATGATGACGCTCTGGCCGAGTTCGTCGACGGCGCGGCGCAGCAGGTCCATGACCTCGGCGGTCGAGTGTGAGTCGAGGTTGCCGGTGGGTTCATCCGCGACGATGACGGCGGGGCGGCTCATGAGGGCGCGGGCGACGGCGACGCGCTGCTGCTGGCCACCGGACATCTCGGAGGGGCGGTGACTCAGTCGGTCCGCGATGCCCAGGGAGGTGACGATGAGGTCGAACCATTCCTTTTCGGGGGTGGCCCCGGCCAGGCGCATCGGCAGGAGGATGTTGGCGCGGGCGTCCAGGGTGGGCACCAGGTTGAATGACTGGAACACGAAGCCGATGCGGTCGCGTCGCAGCTTGGTCAGCGCGGTGTCTTTCAGGGTGGTGATGTCGGTGTCTTCGACGAAGACGTGCCCGGAGGTGGGGGCGTCGAGGCCGGCGAGGATGTGCATCATCGTGGACTTGCCGGAGCCGGAGGGGCCCATGATGGCGGTGAATTCGCCGGCGCCAAAGCCGACGCTCACGTCGTCGAGGGCGCGCACCCTGTGCGTCGCCACTTCCGTAGATCTTGGAGACGCCCTGAGTCGGACGATGGACGAGGCCGGGGCCTCTTGGTCGGCCACGGGGGCCTGCGCGATTGTCGTGTTCGTGTTCATGCATCCATGGTGCGCCTGCGGTACGCGTCACCGCTACGGAGGTTTCCCCTGATTCATCCCCGAGACCACCCGGGGTACCCTCGGGGTCGCTCGATCGCCCCCAGGGTGCGTCCGTTGAAATTCAGGAGTTATGCGCTCTGCGGTGCCTGTGGTGGTGGTGGGGCCTGCCCCCAGAAAAGTCGCACGTAATTGGATTGCATGAACATTCAACAAAGCCCCAAAACATTGCAATCCAACGACACCAATTCAAATCCTGAAAGAGTCACGGGAGAATTACGTGCGAAATTGCTCGGCGCACAACAGGCTGCAGCCCCGGCCCATCAGCGCCCGGAACCCCCGTGGGGCCGCGGACGGTCCGGCCCAACGGGCGCTTCAACCTTGTTCCCACACCACTCATGCGCCCAAAACGCAGACCACCTCGCCCAAAACACCCCAAATTCACCCATTTTCACCGAAGTGGTCTGCGTTTTGGGCGATTCCCCACAATCGGAGTAAGTCAAAGGGAGACCACGATGGACGCATCTGCGATCCGCGCCGTTGCGGGCACGCACACACCACCAGGGTGCGACGAATACCAAGCGCCGACGACTCGCTCACCATGCGCAGCTTGGCAAGCTGACAAGGATTGCGCCGGGCTACTACCTCGATACTGCGGCCATTACTGCACACCCTGACCCCGGCACGGTGGTTGCTATCGCACGGCTCACCGCCATCCAGAACAAGCACCCCCACCTCATCGCTTCCGGACCGACGGCGGCATGGCTGTTCGGCCTGCCGCTTCTGGAAGCGCATCCGCTCCACGTCACGACGGTATCGAACCAACACCCGAGTCCGATTAACCTTCCCGAAATCCACGCGGGTTCACTACATTTTCCGGCCATGGCTGTGCGCCCCCACCGGCCTCACGGTGGACGGTCCCCCTCGATGATTCGTCACGACGGAGACTTGCTCAGCACTACCCTCGAAGATACGGTCATTGATTGCGCATTGTCCCTTGACGAAGAGGAGGCGTTCGTCGTCGCGTGCGCAGGCTTGCATGAACTGGCACGATACCGGCGCTTTCTACCGTGATGATTCCCGTCAACGTGAAGAACACAGCCGCGAGCGGCTGCTACGTTTACTCGGGGTATCCTCACAAGGCAGAAAGCACGCAATCTCCGCGCGTTGGGTCATAAGACACGCGGATTCAGGGTGCGACAGCGCAGGAGAATCGCGACTGCTCTACCTACTGACAAAAGGTGGCCTGCAAGGGTTGGAAACTCAGTACCCGGTCTCAGCAGCGAATAAGTGGTACTTCATCGACATCGCCATTCCGGAGCACCGGATCGGAATCGAGTTTGATGGCCGCGGCAAGTACGGTTCCGATGTTGACTCCGTCCACCGCTCCATCGAGGCCGAGGAGCGCCGCCAGCGCTTACTCGAGGCTCAGGGTTGGCGGATCCGCCGCTTCCGGTGGGACGCACTCGCCCACCCTGCGGAAGTCATCGCACAGATCCGGGCGTTGTATGACCGCAGCTAGTGCGGTCACGCAAGGTTGAGCCTCAAACAGGCTCTGGTGATAACAATCAGCCCACAGCCCACAGCCCACAGCGAGGATCGCGCACACCACCATGATGGGATCCAACCTGCCCCTGCATACGAGGGCTGCCGTGCCCATTTGAAGGACTCGCATTGCCCCGCACTGCCCCTCGCCCTACTCATAACCGCTATGCGCCCAAAACGCAGACCACCCGCCCAAAACACCCCAAATTCACCCATTTTTCACCGAAGTGGTCTGCGTTTTTGGGCGATCCCCTGCCCAGCGCCGATCGATTGAGGGGTTGAAGGCACCGGCGGGCCTGGCCGCGGTGCCGGTGGGTGGCGGCGGGACCCGGCCGGGCTTCGAGACAACGCACCCAGCCACACGTCAGCGCACCAGGCGCCGCCGGTGTGGAGGGCGCCGGAGGGATCTGCCGCAGTGCCGGTGGGCGGCGGCAGGGCCTGGCCGGGCTTCGAGACAACGCACTAAGCCACCGTCAGCGACCAGGCGCCGCCGGTGTGGAGGGCGCCGGAGGGATCTGCCGCAGTGCCGGTGGGCGGCGGCAGGGCCTGGCCGGGCTTCGAGACAACGCACCAAGCCACACGTCAGCACACCAGGCACCACCGGTGTGGAGGACGCCGGAGGGATCTGCCGCGGTGCCGGTGGGCGGTGGCGGTGCTGGGCTTGGACAACGCACCGCCACACGTCAGCACACCAGGCACCACCGGTGGAGGACGCCGGAGGATCGCCGCGGTGCCGGTGGGCGGTGGCGGTGCTCAGGGCTGGGCTTCGAGATCGACCACCCGAGCCGTAGGCTCGCGTGTGGCGATCTCGCGGGCGGGCCGCCGCCCACCGGCACACACAGCGGCCCGGGCCCCACAGCAGCCCGGCCCCGCAGCAGGATCCGACGGCGCCCGGAACACCCGTGGCGCCCGACAACGGCTACGACTCGGAGACCTCGCCGCGCGGCTCGCGCAGGGACAGGCCGCGGTAGCGGTTGATGGCGGCACCCACGTCGATGAGGCGCGGGCGCGCCAGGAACGCCGGGTAGGAGCGGGCGCCAAACTTGCAGACGCCATCCAGGCCTTCGGAGGCGAGGCGCCGTCCGAGCTTGGCCATGAGGTCGGGCATTGACTGCTTGCTTACCATCTCCTCGAGGACGCCGCGCACACCCAGGCGATGGCCTCGGCCTGCCCGGGGTCAACGACTGCGGCGACATCAGAAATGTCGACGGTCGAACGGTCGATCGTCAGCACGGACATGCCCGAGGCCTTGGTGCGCGGGCGGTCCACGCGGGCCTTGCGGCGGGCACGCGGGCGCAGCCTCCCAGCTGGTGGGGCGTCGGTGCGGGGCGCGGCAGCTCGGCGACGACCTCGCGCGCGCGGGAGGTGACGTCGAGGCAGCGGTAGTTGTCCATCATGAGGACCCGGTCGGCGGCAGTCGAGGAAGGCGCCGGAGCCGCCGACGACCATGATGAGGGAGACCCCTGGCCTCGGTGAGGGAAGTGACGCGGTCGACGAGGGGCGTGATGGGTTCCTTCTCGGCGGCGACGAGGTCGCGCATGCGGGTGTCGCGGATGAGGAGGTTGGTGGCGGAGGTGTCCTCGTCGATGAGGAGCGTGCGCGCGCCCAGCTCGAGGGATTCGATGATGGAGGCGGCCTGCGAGGTGGAGCCGGACGCGTTCTCGGTGGAGAAGGACGTGGTGTCGGCGCCGCCGGGCAGGTGGGTGATGAACGGTGAGATGTCGACGCCGGTGACGGCTCGGCCGTCGGCGGCGCGCACCTTCGTGGCGGTGGGGTCGGTGGCGACGAGCTCGCGGCCGTCGCCGGGGATGTGCGCGTACACACCCTGGGCGATGGCCTCGAGGAGCGTGGACTTGCTGCGTAGCCGCCGCCCACGATGAGGGTCAGGCCCGGGGGATAGCCATGCCGGACACCTCGTCGGCGTGCGGCAGGGTGACGGTGGCGCACAGGGACTCGGGGGCGCCGAAGGCGACGACGCCGTCACCGGTCAGAGGCGTCTCGGACACGCCGGAGCGCCGCGCCAACAGCGCGTCATCGGCGACGAAGGACACCCATCCGCGTTCCTCGAGGATGCCCCTGGAGGGCGCGGTAGTCCTCGTAGGCGGCAACGTGGCCGAGGAGGCGGGAGCGCTTGCGGGTGGTGTCCGGGTCCTCGGAGACGAAGTCGAAGCAGTCCATGACGATGTTGGGCACGTCCACATCGAAGAGACGGGCGGCGCTCTTGCCGAGGATCGTGCGGCCTCGGGCGGGGAGCTTGACCTGGAAGCGCACCTCAACGCGGTCGGGTAGGACGGTCGCGTAGGAGCGCTGAAGGATGAGGGCGCTGGCGCGAGCAATAGACACGTCGCGAGTGCCGCGGGCGCGGATGGCCTCGTCGAAAGAGCGTGCGATGAAGTCGGCGGCCGCCAGGCGCGCGTCGGACGAGGCCAGGGCGGCCTCGGGCAGTCCCATGGCCTCGGGCGTCGACCAGGCGCGCAGGGACGAGGGCGGTGCATACGGGTCGGCCTGCACGTGGTCGATCGCGAGGGTGAAATCCCCGTAATCCCAGGCACCGAGGGCGTTCTTGTAGAAGCCGTAGGGGCGCCCGTCCGCGTATCGCAGCTGGTCGAGGAGGTCTGCGTCGGTTCCGGCGATGGCGCGCGAGGGAGCTTCGTATCGGGGAGTCATGCTTTCAAGAATACAGGCGAAGCCTGCGAGAACGGGGGTGGCGTTCTCGCAGGCTTCTGTGGCGTTGGGCGACGCTGACGCGTCTTCCCGCCGGTAGTTATAGGTCGCTCATCACAGCGAAAAATAACGAACAGGACGCCGAGCAGCAGCTGGAGGCTGGACATCACGATCGTGACGATCATCGCGATCTTCGAGATGTTGACGAAGTTCTGCGGGGCGCCGTCACGCTTCGCCTTCACGTGCAGGACGATCGCGGCGATCATCGCGGGGACCGACAGGACAATGGTGAAAAAGAGCCAGCTGAAGACCGAGACGCCGATGGCCACGAACGAGCCAATCTGGATGTACGAGAAGTCCTTGCCCGCCGAGGGAGCGTACATCGGTTGGCCGTACATGGGCTGCCCGTAGGCCTGCTGAGGCTGTCCGTACGCGCCCTGGGGCTGGCCGTAGCCCTGCTGAGGCTGACCGTAAGCGCCCTGAGGCATACTCTGCGGGCGCCCTGGGGGCCTGACCGTACTGCGCGTACTGGTTCGCGCCGGGCTGGGTGAACTGGGGCTGGGGCTGGCCGGGAGCGGTCAAAAGCATCCTGCTGCGGGAGCGCGAGGCGTCGCCAGCACCTTCGGGCGCGTAGGGCTGCACAGCAGCCGAGGAAGCGCCGACACCCTCAGGTCCGTAGGGCTGCTGGGCCTGGGCGGAAGCCCCGTAAGCATCCTGCTGAGGGGCGTACGAAGCGGCACCGGCCCCCTCCGGCGCGTAGGGCTGCGCGGCGGCATCCGCGGGGGTCGGGTTCAGGGGTCGCTCACTGGAGACTCCAATTCATCTATCTGTTTAATTCCGTAAGGAATCCTATCAGCACTGTTCGACGGAAAAATGTGAGGCCCGGATCAAGAATCGATCCGGGCCTCACACGGTAAAGAACTCAGTAGCTCGAGCCACCCGCGAGGATAGCAATGATGGCGATGCCGTAGATCAGCACGACCGCCACGAGGATGACGATGTGGATGATCGAGCAGATCTTCGCAGCGTTACGCGCGCTCTGCAGGTCCGTCGTGATATCGAGGGGGCGCTGAGAGCCTGGGCCTCAGCCGTCATCTTGTTCGCCCAGTACCATGCCGCCGGACAGGGATGAGGCCGCCGAAGAGGAAGCTCAGGAAGGAGGCGATACGAACGGTCGAGGCGTTCGAACGGATCTTCTCGAGAGCCGGGTTCACGGCGTAGCCGGGCTGGCCGTACGCGCCCTGGGGGGCCTGGCCATACGCGGGCTGGCCGTACGCGCCCTGGGGGGCCTGGCCGTAGCGGGCTGCGGGGCGCCTGGGGGCCGTAGGCGGGCTGGTCGGCGGCAGGGTACTGGTTGATGGGATCGCTCTGCGGATACTCCAGATGGAATAGTTCATCAGTTACGCGGCTTTATCCTAGCGCACGCATCGCGCCGCACGGAACGAACGAGGAGGATGAGCGCTGTACCACTGTCAATAAGAGGGATGCGCGCCCCACAAGGGCGCGCGCATCCGATATCCGTCGCTCGATCTCGTCAGTACCCCGACGTTCCACCTGCAACAAGCAGAATGAGGAAGGGAGAACAAAGGAGACGACGATCAAAAAGGACAATGCCGACGATCTGAATGATGCTGCAGATCATCGCGATCTTCTTAGCGCCTTCCACGTCGTTGATCACGTCCATGGGGGCGTTGAGGCCCTGCGCCTCGGTCACGAGCATGCCGCCCCAGATCCACGCGCCGATCGACAGGATCGGCCCAATGGTCACGAAGCTGACGAACGCCATGATTCGAACCATGGATGCATTCGAACGCACGCGCTCAACCGCGGGATTCAGGCCGTACCCCACGTTGCCGTAGCCGGGCTGACCGTACCCACCCTGCGGCTGACCGTAGGCCGGCATGCCGGGCTGGCCCCCATACCCGGGCTGGCCTCCATATCCGGGCTGACCCGCGCCATACGCAGGCTGGGAACCGTACGCCGACTGAGCACCGTACATGCCCTGCTGGTCGTAGCCGCCTTGGCCCCCGACGCCACCGCCGTAGGGATTCATGGGATCGCTCATCGCTTACTCCGGGAAGATGTGAGGGGATTTACCTCCCACATCATACGAGTAGCTCTCCAAAAATCCGAATAGACGGCGAGGCTCACACTCGAAACCCGCAAGTTTCCGGCGCACCACGCCCCGGCCTCGTCCCTGATAAAACGGTGCGGGGGCCGGTTTCCCGACCCCCGCACCACCCGGCAAACGGGCGTCACGTCACAGCATGCGGGACACGCAGCCCTCGACCTCCGTGCCCTCCAGGGCCATCTGGCGCAGGCGCATGTAGTACAGGGTCTTGATGCCCTTCTTCCACGCGTAAATGTAGGACTTGTTCAGGTCGCGCGTCGTCACCGTGTCCGGGTAGAACAGCGTGAGCGACAGGCCCTGATCCACGTGCTGCGTGGCCACCGCGTAGGTGTCGATGATCTTCTCCGGACCGATCTCGTACGCGTCCTGGTAGTACTCCAGGTTCTCGTTCGACATGTAGGGCGCCGGGTAGTAGACGCGACCGATCTTGCCTTCCTTGCGGATCTCCACGCGGGACACGATCGGGTGGATCGACGACGTCGAGTTGTTGATGTACGAGATGGAACCCGTCGGAGGCACGGCCTGCAGGTTCTGGTTGTACATGCCGTACTTCGCGACGTCGGCCGCCAGGGCCTCCCAGTCCGCCTGGGTCGGAACCTTGATCGATGAGGCGGCGAGCAGCTCACGGCACTTGTCCGTGGTGGGGAGCCCATCCCTCGTCAATGTACTTGCGGAAGAACTCGCCTGACGCGTACTTCGACTCCTCGAAGCCCTCGAAGGTCTCGCCGCGCTCGCGCGCGATCTTGCACGAGGCCTTAATGGCCTCGAACAGGACCGTCATGAAGTACATGTTCGTGAAGTCCAGGGCCTCCTCGGAACCGTAGTGCACGTGCTCGCGCGCCAGGTAACCGTGCAGGTTCATCTGACCCAGGCCGATCGCGTGGCTCATCGCGTTGCCGCGAGCGATCGACGGCACCGAGCCGATGTCCGACAGGTCCGAGACCGCCGTCAGGCCGCGGATCGCCATCTCGATCGACTTCGAGAAGTCCGGGGAATCCATGGTCTTCGCGATGTTGAGCGAGCCCAGGTTGCAGGAGATGTCCTTGCCGACGTGGTCGTAGGACAGGTCATCCTTGTAGGTCGAGGCCTCGGACACCTGCAGGATCTCCGAGCACAGGTTCGACATGGTGATGCGGCCCTTGATCGGGTTCGCCTTGTTCACCGTGTCCTCGAAGACGATGTAGGGGTAGCCGGACTCGAACTGGATCTCCGCGATCGTCTGGAAGAAGCGACGAGCGTTGATCTTGCGCTTGTGGATGCGACCGTCGTCCACCATCTCGTGATACTTCTCCGTCACCGAGATCTCGGAGAAGGGCACGCCGTACACGCGCTCCACGTCGTAGGGGCTGAACAGGTACATGTCCTCGTTCTTGCGGGCCAGCTCGAACGTGATGTCCGGGATGACGACGCCCAGGGACAGCGTCTTGATGCGGATCTTCTCGTCCGCGTTCTCACGCTTAGTATCCAGGAACTGCATGATGTCCGGGTGGTGCGCGTGCAGGTAGACGGCGCCCGCGCCCTGACGCGCGCCCAGCTGGTTCGCGTAGGAGAAGGAGTCCTCGAGCAGCTTCATGACGGGCACGACGCCGCTGGACTGGTTCTGAATCTTCTTAATCGGGGCGCCCGACTCACGCAGGTTCGTCAGCTGCAGGGCGACACCGCCGCCGCGCTTGGACAGCTGCAGCGCGGAGTTGATGCCGCGCGCGATCGACTCCATGTTGTCCTCGATGCGCAGCAGGAAGCAGGAGACCAGCTCGCCGCGCGCCGCCTTACCGGCGTTGAGGAAGGTCGGGGTAGCCGGCTGGAAGCGGCCCGTCATGATCTCGTCAACGAAGCTGCGAGCCAGCTCAATATCGCCGCGCGCCAGGTACAGGGACACCATGGCGACGCGATCCTCAAAGCGCTCCAGGTAGCGCTTCCCGTCGAAGGTCTTGAGCGTGTACGACGTGTAGTACTTGAACGCGCCCAGGAACGTCGGGAAGCGGAACTTGTGGGCGTAGGCCTGCTTATACAGCGCCTTAATATCCGCGAAGTCGTACTGATCCAGGACGTGCTGCTCGTAGTAGCCCTCGTCCACCAGGTACTTCAGCTTCTCCTCCAGGTCGTGGAAGAACACCGTGTTCTGGTTGACGTGCTGGAGGAAGTACTGGCGAGCCGCCGCACGATCCGCGTCGAACTGGATGTGTCCGTTCGCGTCGTACAGGTTAAGCTGCGCGTTCAGCGCGTGGTAGTCCAGCTCCCGGGGAGGGAGCTTCCTCTACGCCTGTGTCGGTGTAGTTTTCTGCCAAAACTGTTCCAGTCCTTCGCGAACTCTGGAGACATCCTCAGGCGTGCCAAGGAGCTCGAACTTATACATGTGGGGAACCCCCAGCTTGGCCGCGATGATGTCGCCCGCGATGCAGTAGGCCTTGCCGAAGTTGGTGTTTCCCGACGAAATAACACCCTACACAGGGCACGATTGTCGGGGTCATTGAGGAACTTGATGACCCTGTTTGGGCACCGCTCCCCTGAGATTGCCGCCGCCGTAGGTGGGCACGATGAGCACGTACTCGTCGGTCACGCGCAGAGGTTCATCCTTGGGGAGCAACGGGATTCGTGCCGCCGGGAGCTGAGCTCTCGACGAAAACGGCGGGTGTTGCCCGTCGCCGACGAGAAGTAGACGACGCTGCCCATGGTGATCCTTCCTGCTTGGCGGGATGCTGAACCTCTAGTGTCTCACCCCCGAGGCCCGGTCGGGGTTGCCTCGCACGCGTGTCCCATGTGGGATGATCGACGCGCCCGGCTCGGCGGGTGAGTATGGTCGCTGGCGGCGCGCCATGACAGCCAATGAGCCGCCATTTTCCCTGTTTCACGACGGGTTCGCGCGCCGCTCATGCGTGCGCATGTGCGCCGTTTCGAAGGCTACGCCCCGGCCTCGTCCCCACCCGGATATGCGAAAGCCCCGGCCTCGCGGCCGGGGCTTATCGGCGCGACTCAGGCCTGCAGAGCCAGGGGGGCGGCTGCGGCGGCGACGGCCTTGATGCGGTCGGGGCGGAAGCCGGACCAGTGGTCCTCGCGGCCACGACGACGGGGGCCTGCTGGTAGCCGAGGCCCTTAATGAAGGCGAGGGATTCCGCGTCCTGGGTGACGTCGATCTTCTCGTAGGAGACGCCCTGCTTGTCGAGGGCGCGGTAGGTCGCGTCGCACTGGGGGCAGCGGGGCTTGAGTAGACGGTGATCGACATGTTCGTGTCTCCCTTGCGGCTCGAGGCCGGACGTTGGCATCCTGTGTTGTCTTTCTAGCGGCTCGTTCGCCGCGAACACGACAACACTACACCTCGTGGGCACCCACGCAAGCGACCCCTAGATGTTGTGTGTAACGCCGTGACTGTGGATGAGACTGAAGGGACCTGTGGACGGAGCGGGCGGTCAGGATCACGGAGGAGCCTTCGAGGTTTGTCGCACCCTGCGCTCGAGTGCGCGAAGATGCGCGCAAACATTAGGGTTTGCGGCTAACCTACGGGCATATCTAGGGGCCTCCAACACCCCTCCACACCCCTGTGCACCCTGTGGACGAGCACATCACCACCCTGTGTATAACCACTTGCCAACCACCTAAAAGATGTCGAGCGTCACACTCAGTGATGGGCCTCTTGGGCCTGTCGCACCCGCACATCTAGGGGTCGTTGGCGACTAAGCGCCCCTAGATATAGGGGTGAGTGGCATTTTCGGCGAAATGGCTGGAATCTTGCGGAAAGGCGGTTGAAGGATGGCTGGACGGGCCGTTCGCGGACGCCTCGGCGGCTGGTGCGCCCTACATGTAGGTGCCGGTGCAAGCCCTAGATCTAGGGCCCGTACGAGCACTACATCTAAGGCGACATCCAGTCGACTCCTAGGGGCTGAGCATGCCCTAGATCCAGGGGTGGGAGTTGCCCACACCCGGGGCCGCTTCTAGGGCATCGCAGCCCCACGTAGGGCGCCCTCAAGAAAGTCGCATGCAATTCCACAACACAAGTGACGCAACCTTACCTACCGGGACGAACAAGCAAGATACTCGCAAGGAATTGCATGCGAAATTACTGAGCGGCGACCAGAAGCGCCGGGCACGAGCAGTTTGATTGATTCACGTGGCTCACTGGCCTGGTTGCGCCCTATTGGGCCCCCAGCCAATTCACACCAACCTCTAGCGTCATGACACCAGGTCTCCGCAGGGACAAAACTCGCCCTGCACACCTCCTCACGGGCCACACCGGTACAAAACTCGCCCAGCACAGGCCATTCATCGGCACATCCGGGACAAAACTCGCCCTGCACACCATAAAACGCCAATTTTGGGCACTTTTTCACCTGCAGGGCGAATATAGTCACGCTCGCAGCCTAACCAAGCAGAGCAGGGCGAAAATTATCACCCACAGGGCACGTCAACACAAGCGCTCGAAAGAAACATCGCCCCTGCGCGAGGTGTTAAGGCGTCGTGAAACATTTTCGCCCACACGCGTTCACAAGAGCCAATTTTTGGCCCTTTTCAACCGAGCAGGGGCGATGTTTCTTCTCACTGCGGATGCATGCCAGGCACTGGAGCAATCCGCTGAGGGCGATATTTCTTTCAGGACCAGACCAAGACGATCGATCGAGCCTCCGATCCTGACGCGCCGAACCAGAGATCAACAAACTGGCGGCACCGGTGTGATGGGCACTGAGGGGCACGGGCGCGGTGCCGGTGGGCGGCGGCAGGGCATGGCCGGACAACGAGCCGACGCGCCCGGCCACACATGAACAACGCAGCGCCGCCGGTGTGGAGGGCGCGGAGGGACCGGAGGGCCAGGCCGCGGTGCCGGTGGGCGGCGGCGGGCCTGGCCGGACAACAAGCCAACGCACCGAGCAACATCAGCGACCTGGCACCACTGGTGTGGAGGGCGCCGGAGGGTCCGGAGGGCACGGGCGGGCTTCGAGATCGATCACACCGAGCGAAGCTCGCGTGTGGCGATCTCGCGGGCGGCCGGGCCCGACGGCGCCCGGAACACCAACGCCGCCAGAACACGGGTAGAAAGAAACCCCTACAGCCCCAGGAACGCCTTGATCGCGGGCATTTCGCGCACGGCCTGCACCAGGCTGGCACGGTAGGTTGCCTCCAGGCGTTCGCGCCGCGACTCGGTGTTGTTGATCCACAGGTTGTCGGGGGCGAAGACGTACGCCTGGCCTCGTTCTTCGAGCTCGAAGAGGAGGCGGCGTCCCGGCGTTGTAGCGGTCGGGGCGCCGGGCCACGCCCTCGAACACGGACGGGAAAGAACGGTAGGCGGTACGCAGGGAGGGCACCGACGCTGGCGGGCATGGGGCCCTTGACGTAGTCGCGGGGGCGAGTGAGGACAACGAGGAGCTTGCGGTAGCCCTCGCGCAGCGGGCTGATCGAAGGGCAGGCCGCCATTGGGGACCGAGCGCGCCATCGACGTAGGTGTCGCCGTCGATGTCGACGGGCGGCATGAGGATCGGCAGCGTGGAGGAGGCTCGGATGATGGGTCCGAGCGTGTCCAGGGTGCTCATTTCCTCCTTGGAGAACCAGCGGACCTCACCACGCGACGCGTTGAAGGTTGCAACGCGCGTGGTCGCCGGGTTCGCCAGGAACGTGTCCATGTTGAAGGGCAGGGCACCGTCGGGGTAGCAGATCTGTTGGTAGATGTACTCGGCGTTGAAGTAGCCGTGGCCCTTGCGGAAGTGCTTGAGTCCGCCGAATTCGGGATCTTCGACGAGGTCGACGAAGGTGTCGTGAGAACGCTGAGCGTCGCGGGAGGTGAAGTTGCACAGGTGGCTGGAGCCCGCGGAAACGCCGGAAATATGGGGAAGTTGATGCCCTTCGGCGATGAGTCGGCTCACGAGCGCGGCCGTGTAGGCGTTGCGCATGCCGCCGCCTTCGAACACGAGGGGCGGTGTCGTCGATGGTGACCATCGTGGCGATGGACTCTTCGGGGGTCGGGTAGTGCTCTGGAGTTTCCTTCACGTTTCGACCCTACCGCCGCGCCTCGAACCTACGCGCGCGTATTCCCGGTGAAGACCACGTAGTGGTAGAAGAAGAAGCGGAAAGCGGTACCCAGGGCGAAGCCGACGACGTAGACGGCGATATTGTCGGCCAGCGCCGAGGTGAACCCGAGGATGTGGTGGGTGAACAGCAGGCAGAACTGGGAGATGCCGATGCCGCAGGCGTTCGCGAAGAAGAAGAGGATGGCCTCGCGCGTGGCGTTGTCCCGCGTGCGTCCGCGGTAGGTCCACAGGCGGTTGGCGATCCCACGAGTACAGGGTCGCGGTCGCGGCGGCGATGAAATTGCGCGGTGTTGGGGTGCCCGGCGAGGAAGCCGAGCGGCCCGTGCTGGAGCAGGTTGAACAGGCCAGCGTCAACAACGTAGGCGGTGGCTCCGACCATGCCGAATTGGATGAACTCGCGCACCCAGGCGAGGAGTCGCTGCGTCAGGCTCAGGGACGAGGCCGGGGCCGCTCCCCGTCAACCTGCCCCTCTGGTCCGGGGGGACGAGACGCAGACAGGTCCGCGAGCACCGCGGGTTCGAGCACAGGGGCCGCAGGTTCGAGCACAGGGGCCGTGGGTTCGAGCGCGGCAGCGGATCCGCGCGAGGGAGCTTGTTCGTTATTCACTCCCCTAGTCTCGCACGGTCACGCCACTGTTTCGTGGATCCCCCACCAGCTGCCCCACCCCCAAATGTCGCATGCATTCCCTCGACGTCCCTCCTGATCACCCCCTCAGAAACCGCAGAATTCCAACGATCCGATTTCAAAACCCGAAATACACGCAGGGGAATTGCATGCGACTTTTTCTGGGCAACCACGCTGTGGCTGCGCCATGACCATGCCCGCACCCCAAGCAGCCCGGATCCCAACCAGGCCCCCCGGAGCCCGACGAGAGCTCCACCTCTAAGATGGTCCACATGACTGACACGACCACGCGTGAGGCGGCCAATGCCTCGTCGATGAACACTCCCCCGGTTGCCCCGAAGCGTTACGGGTACCGGGTGCGCGACCAGTTCGGGCAGCATTTTGATGACCCGTGGGATTGGTTGCGCGACGGCGAGGACCCCGAGGTCAGGGCTCATTTGGAGGCGGAGAACGCGTGGGCGGACACGGTGACGGCGCCGACGCGCGAGGCGGCGGCGCGCCTCGTGGAGGAGGTTAAGGCTTCCACGGCGCTCACCGACGTGACGGTTCCGATCCGCGAGGGCGAGTTCTGGTATTTCCGGCGTTTCTCGGAGGGCCAGTCCTACGCGACGCATCATCGCGCGCCGGTGGAGCGCGACGAGGCAGGGCGCACCGGTCCCGCTCGTCCCCCAACCGGGCGTGCCCACGCCGGGCGAGGAGCTCCTCGTCGATGAGAACGAGTGGGCGCGCGGGCAGGAGTTTTTCCGCCTGGCGGACATGTACCCTCCCCGGACGGGCGCCTGATCGCGTGGGCGCGGGACACGAGCGGGGATGAGCGCTACACGTGGGTCTGCAGGAGGCCTCGGGGCGCGTCATCGACGAGGCCGTGGTGGACGCAGGGTACGGCTTCGCGTGGGCGGATGATTCCGCTTCCTTTATCTACATGGGCGTGGACGACGCGTGGCGCGCGTGCGACGTGTGGTTGCACCGCGTGGGCACGCCGCGCGAGGCCGACGAGCTGCTGCTGGTCGAGCCGGACGAGGGCTTCGAGATGGGGTTCGCGCCCTCGGGTTTCCCGGGGCACGTCGTCATTCACGCCTCGTCGTCGACGGCGGGCCGCGCGTGGCTGTGGCTGCCCGCCCACCCGTCCGTGCGCCCGCTGCCGCTGATGCCGGTGCGCCCGCGCACGCTGGTGTCGGCGGATTCTGCGGGCGATCGCCTGTTCATCGTGCATACGGGGTTGACGCAGGAGGGCTCGCTCGCTCAGGCGATGCTGCCCGCAGGGAGGGTTCGCCCGAGGCCTTGGCGCGCCTCGGCGTCACGTCCTCCTCCGCGTTCTCGCGGGGTTCCCTGGCGGATCGCACGCCGGGCACTCCCCTGCCGGAGGAGGAGCCCGCGCCCCTCACGCCGTTTGAGTCCTGGGAGCCGCTGCGCAGCCCCGGCCCCGGCGAGCGCATCACCGACGTCGAGGCTCACGCACACTACGTGGCGCTCTCGCTTCGTTCGGGCTCACTCACGCAGGTCGACGTGTGGGATCGCCGCGAGCGCACGCCCACGTGGCGGCGCGTGGAGGTCGACGCCCCGGTGCGTACGATCGCGACCGTGCCGACCCCGTGGACCGATCCGCTGCGCGTGGAGTTCCAGTCGCAGACCGTGCCGCCCACAGTCGCGGAGGTTTCTCTGCCGAGCCCGGCCCCGGCCTCGTCCCCCGAGGACCCCGAAGGCGCGACCCTGACCGTGCGCACCCTGCGCACCCGCGAGGCGCCCGGCTGGGACCCTGCCGAGTACGTCGAGGAGCGCGTGTGGGTGCTCGCGCGCGACGGCGCGACTCGCATCCCCGTCACCCTCATCCACCATCGCGACGCGCGCCCAGACGGCACTCATGCGGGCTGGCAGATCGGGTACGGCTCGTACGAGGTCAGCTACGACCCCGAGTTCGAGACCCTGCGTCTGCCGATCCTGCGCCGCGTCATCTACGCGATCGCGCACGTGCGCGGCGGCGGCGAGATGGGCCGCGCCTGGTACGAGGACGGCAAGGAGCTGGTCAAGGAGCACACCTTCACGGACTTCATCGACGTGGCCGACTGGCTGGTCGACTCCGGGTGGGTGGCGCCCGGCCGCCTGGTTGCGGAGGGCCGCAGCGCCGGAGGCTTGCTCATGGGCGCGCGGTCACCAACGCCGCACCCGATCGTTTCCGCGCGATCCCTGGCGGGCGTGCCCTTCGTGGACGCGCTCTCGACGATCCTGGACCTGTCCCCTGCCGCTCACCGTCGGCGAGTGGGAGGAGTGGGGCAACCTGCTGACCTCGCGCGCCGTGTTCGACGCGATGAGCCGCTACACGCCGTATGAGAACGTGCCCGACGGCGCGCTCCCTGCCCGCGATCATGGCGACGACGTCGGTCAACGACACGCGCGTCGAGTTCGTCGAGCCCACCAGCGGGTGCAGCGCCTGCGCGAGGCCACCGGCCAGGTTCCCTCCACGGACGAGGCCGGGGCTGGGCAGCGCTGCAATTGCTGCGATTCGGAGTCAGCGAGGCAAGCGCGAGCGGGGAGGCTTTACCACGGCCTCGTCACCGCGCGCGACCCGCTCGAGCGTCCGATCATCCTGCGCACCGAGATGGTCGCCGGGCACGCCACCTCCGGTCGCGAGGGACGTTGGGCGGCGCGCTGCGAGGAGTTCGCCTTCACGCTGGGCCAGGTGGGCGTCACGGTGTAACGGCAGGGTCCGCTGACGAGCGGTCGGTGCCTGTTTTAACGGCAAACACAGGTGGGGGCGGTCTTCATTGGAGGACCGCCCCTCTTGCGTTGCGTCACTGTGCCGCGCGGCTACACGCGCTACTGCGCGCCGCCGTCCCACCCGGGGCGCAGAGAGAACGACTGAATCCTTCGCCAGTGGCCCCGACGACAGAATATCGCCCTCCAACCAGACGTAGTCTGCCAGCTTGTCCATCGTGATGACGTCCCGGTATGCTCCCCCATCCCACGGCCGGTAAGAGGGTGACATTGTGATCCTCCCGGCGACCCTCAAAGCGCGTAGACGCCCGTCTCACTCACCTGGTACACCATTCGCTGGTTGATTCGCGTACCGTCATAACTAAACAGGAAGCGACCTCGACCGCTCCTCAGGTCCACTGCAAACGCATCCCCGCCTTCACTGATGAACCGGTACTCATCACCGACCTGGATCCCCGGTAGCCGAAAAATGCTGCGCTCTCTATCTACTTCGATTGGATTCCCCTGCTCGTCGATCACAGGAATAATCGTGCGCTGCCCCGTCGACAGATCCCAGCGCTCGAGAACCATCGTTCCCGTCTCTCCACCATCTGCCATCACACGAACGACTCGAGAGTCACCCGTTTGGACGCTCGGCATCGTGATCACGTCCCCCTCACAGGCGAACTCTCTCTGTCCCGACACCAAGCCGTCGATCATTGGCGCGACACCAACGAGGCGGGGAGTATCACCATCGCGATCATTCAACTGAATGACGACAGAGAGCACCTCCGGTTGCTCGCCATCGCCTCCCGATTGTGCGGCGTAGGCCTCAAAGGCCTCGGACTTCATGCGCGAAAGCTGATCCGTGTCAACAATCGACAGGATCCTATCCCCGCACTGTCCTATGTCCCCGCGCGTTCCGGGAGTTGACACACTCGTCACGCTTCCATCAAGTTCGATCGTATCGACCCGGTAACCCAAGTCCATCTCGTACGAAACCACGATGAATCGACCATCCGACAACTCATAACGCTGGACGTTCGAGGACCGCCAGCCCTCAGTTTCTTGACTACTCGTTCCATTTTTCTGTCGTCTGGTACTCCCATTGCTCGGCACCGAAGGAAATACCGCGATCAGACCACAGGATCCTACCTTCCCACTGGTTGCCGATACGCACAATATCCTGCTCCCCGTGCACATCAACAAGTGCGACCAAGTTGTCCTGAATTGGGGATTCAAGGCCCGACTGCGATCGTAAGCTTCACCCAGCTGCACAGCAATGACGGCATCCCCAATGGCCAGTTTGCTGGTCGGCGTCACTGGCAGCAGGGGAGCCTTTCGGAACGCAACTCCACGCGAGCAGCGCAATCGGGAGAGCGAGCGTCAGGAACGCCCATCGCCGGGAACGCTTCGGCTTTCTTCGAGCTGCCTTGCTCTTGTTCGTCGGCACCCGTCTCGCGCTTCTCACCGTCGTGTGTACTCATGGTCGTCTCCGTCCTCGTCTGCATGCGCTACTGCGCGCCGCCGTCCCAGCCCCGGGCGTAGGGCGAAGGAATCAATGGTGCGCTGACCACCCGAGAACAGCTTGCGCACTCTCAGGTAGCCCTCCAGGCTGCCCGTCGAAAAAGAACCACGCGAGAATCGTCACCGTCCCACGGATGATAGGAAAGAGTGACTGCGTGCTCGCGGGAGCTATCCGTCAAGAAATAAACGCCGCTCTCGCTCACCTGGAACACCATGTCCCCTTGTCCGACCTGCTCGGGGATGGAAAACAAGTGACGGCCCTGTCCGCTCGTCAGATTGATTGAGAAGGCGTGACCATGGCGACTGATGAGCCTGTATTCGTCGCCCACTAGGATCGCCTTGTCACCATAGATATCCAAATCCTCATTGAGGTGGATAGCATTTCCTGCCTCATCGAGCACGGGGCTCACCGTGCGCTGCCCCGTCGACAGATCCCAGCGCTGGAGAACGAGGGTCCCTCTCGCCGCAACGACGCTGCTCCCTCTCGCGCCGATGGGATCATCCACTTGGATGCTCGGTGCCGTCAGCAAATTCCCTTCGCAGGCGTACAAGTGCTGCACTGACCTTAAGCCCGGAATCATCGGCGCTGCCGCGAGGATCCGCGGGGTAGCTCCGGCAGGATCGTCCAACTGCACGACAACCGAGAAATCTTCCGGTTCACTTCCGTCGCCGCCCGACTGAGCGGCATAGACCTCGAGCGCCGCGGACTTCATGCTCTGGGACACCTCCGTATTCATAATCGCTAAAACCCGCGACCCACACAGCCCAAAGCCGCCCGACTTGTCGTCGGTCTCCACGCTCGTCATCGTTCCATCGAGCTCGATGATGTCCGCACGAATACCAGAGCCTCTCGCAGCACTGATGACTTCGATTCGCCCATCGGGGAGCGCAAAACGGAAATATTCAACGGAACGATCACCCACGCGGGGGATCCGCTGCGTCCCCTCCTGCGTCGTCAAAAATCCTCCGCCTGGACGCCGTACGACACCCGAGTTCAGTCCATGCGATGTCACCACGCTCCCCGCGTTCGACATGCCCGGCTTGCCCCCGCCCTTGGGCGTCAAGGAGCACAATCCAGTTGTCACCCGTTCCACCCGGCAGGGCCGCAGACGCCTCTGCACCACCCAGCCGCAGGGCAATGACTGCCTCACCCGTCGTCAGCTTGTCGATAGGTTTTTCGTCGAGAGACGCAAGGGAAAGACAGCCCGACAGCAGCATGACGATCGACAGTGCGGCCGCGCCGATGCCGGACCGGAGCGCGCCCCTTGCGGCTGAGCACCCCTTACGGGTCCTCGCACGGGTGCTATCGCTGAGTGGCTCGTCAGTATGCGGCTTCATCGTCCTGGTCCATTCTCGTCACTGCGCTAAATGGCAACACGCCCTACCCCGAGTCTAGGGCCACGACACCAGGGCCACCCCATCCCAGGCCCCCAGATACCGCGCAGGACAACGACACCGAGCCCCGGCCTCGTTCGCCGACACCCAGAGTCAGCTCGCCAGCCAGCTGCGCGCGCTACTGCGCGCCGCCGTCCCAGCCGGGGCGTAGGGCGAAGGACTCAACGCTGCGCATGTACCCCATCAGCAGATTTCGCTCCACGAGGGTAGCGTGACATTGTGCCCGTCGTCAAGAGCACACGCTTGCCGCCCCCATCCCACGGCTGGTAGCCGAAAGAGTGAGGACGTCCTCATCATCATTTTGCTCGAGCGCATACACGCCGGTCTCACTCACCTGGAATACCGCTGGGATGAAAGTTTTCTCCGATGGAATCGAGAAAAGGTGCCGGGCGTTGCCGCTCGTCATGTCAACCGCGAAGGCATCCCCTTTCTTCGTCACGAAGCGGTACTCATCCCCCACCCGAATCACTCGAGCACCGTAGAGATTATTATCCTGATCCGTTTCGATGGGCTGTCCTGCTTCATCGAGCACAGGAATGATCGTGCGCTGCCCTGTGGACAGGTCCCATCGCTGCACGACCAAAACTCTTCGAGTGAGTTCCTTTTACCGCTACGCACAGCGGCTGGGTCGTCCTGCTGGAGACTCAGCACCGTGATGACGTTCCCGTCGCACGGAACACTCATCCAACCCGTCAGCAGGCCATCAATCGCAGGTGCCACCGCAAGGAGTCGGGGAACATCACCAGTGGGTTCATCGATCTGAATCACAGCAGCAACATTCTCGGGCATCTCACCGCCCGACTGGGCTGCATAGGCCTCGAACGCCGCCGACCTGATGCTCTCAGAATCCTCAGTATCGGTGATCCCAACGATGTGCTGCCCGCACTGCCCAACCGGCGCACTAGTATCGGGGATTTCGTCGTCTCAATGCGCCCATTAGGTGGATCGTGTCGACCCTGATCCCGTCGCTCAAATCTACGACAGCAATTCTCCCGTCCGGGAGCGAGAAGCGTTGATACTCAGAACTCCACGAGTGTTTAACATCGATCTCCCTGCGTTCCCTGATCGGTCGTCACGTATTCCCTTATCCGGCGCGCCAAAGGAGACCGCGTTCAGTCCACATCACATCGCTGCCACCTTTGTTTTCAATACGGGTCGCTTGCCCTCGACCCTGCGCGTCCAGCAGCACGATCCAGTTGTCGTTCGGCGGGTCCGGAAGCCCCGCCGAGAACTTTCCCTGGCTCAGCCGCACAGCAATCACCGCATCCCCGAGACTCAGCTGAGCAGCCCGTTTCTCCGTCACAGCCCCCTGAGGCATGCAACTCGACAGGAGCACAGCAGCCGACAGAGCCGCCGCAACGATGCCACACCGGCGCACGCCCTTGCGGCTGAGCGATCCCTTGCGGTTCCTCGTGCGGGTGCCATCACTGAGCGGCTCGTCAGTATGCGGCTTCATCGTCCTGCTCCGTTCTCGTCACTGCACAAAAATGGCAACACGCCTACCCCGAGTCTAGGGCACGACACCAGGGCCGCCCCATCCCAGGCCCCAGATACCGCGCGGGGCAGCGACACCGAGCCCCGGCCTCGTCCCCCTCCGATCAGTCCTCGGGATGCCGATAGGATGAGGTCATGACGATTACGGCGGCGGCAGACGGTTCCTCCCTCGGCAATCCCGGGCCCGCGGGGTGGGCCTGGTACGTGGACGAGGACACGTGGGACGCGGGCGGCTGGCCGCAGGGCACCAACAACCTCGGTGAGCTGACCGCTATTCTGCGTCTGCTCGAGGCAACGGCCGAGACCGGCGAAGAGCTGCACATCCTCGCCGACTCACAGTACGCGATCAACGTCGTGTCCAAGTGGCGGCTCGGCTGGAAGAAACGCGGCTGGACGAAGGCCGACAAGAAGCCCATCAAGAACCTGGAGCTCATCCAGGAGATCGACCGCGCCATGGAAGGGCGCCGCGTCACCTTCGAGTGGGTCAAGGGCCACGCTGGGCACCGCATGAACGAACGGGCAGACGACCTCGCGCGCGCATGCGCAGAGGCCTACCAGGCTGGGCGCACGCCCGAGCCGGGCCCCGGGGTTCGGGGCGGCGCGTCGCGCGGCACTGCGTCGGCGGATCAGGCCTTCGGGGATCAGTCGGATCAGGGCGCGACCGCTGTGGCTGCGTCGCTCGAGCCGCACAACGTGCCTGCTGCTACTGATGCACCGGAGAGCACTCCCGCTTCACACGGCGTCGCCGCAGACGAGGCCACTGCCTCGACTTTCCGTTCTCATCCCAGCGTTTTCTCCACGCCCACCGAGTCGAGCGAACCCGCGGAGGCGGCCCCGGCCTCGTCCGTGAGCACGGCGACCACCGAGGACGCGATCGCCCGCGAGCGCGAATTCATCCTGGCGTGGACCGGCGGCGACGAGGAGGCGCTGGCGGCCATGACCGACGAGCGCACGACGCGCATCTGGCCGGGCGGTGGCGCGACCACGACGCTGGCGGGCCCCTCGCCCACCTCCCCAGCGATCGGCCGCATCGACGCGCACGACCTGGGCGGGGCGTTCCTGACACGCTACCGGGTGCGTTGGGAGGGCGGTGCTTCGCTGGAATCCAGCGTGTGGGCGCCGGCGACTTCTGGCGAGGCGCGCCTGATCATGGTGCACCACCAGTCGACGCTGATCTCCTGAGCCGGGGCGTTCTGTCCGGTGAACTCAGCTCGCGCAGTCTCAACTCTCGCGCGCGCTCGATGCACCTGGTCATCACGCGGGGCACCGGGCCACGGCGCGGAGAGGTTGCATCTCGACAGCAAGCCGCACGCATCCCGGCCCAATCCAGCCCCTTACGCGGATAGGTTGCACACATGCGGATAGGTTATGCGCACACGGATAGGTTATTAAGGTATCCGCATCCTCGTAACCTATCCGGATGCTCGTAACCTATCCACCTAGCCGTTTCCTATCCGCGAGCCCCAACGGCACCTGCGCAACACTGCACTATTTAGGGAGCATTACACCAGTTAGGGAGCATTACACCCCCTCGGAAGTGGTGTAATACCCCGCTAAGTGGTGTCACACCACTTAGGAACAAGCTAAAACGCGGAAGGTGCCGGGCCGGAACACTGCTAATCCAGGCTGCGGTGCCCGTGGGCGGCGGCAAGGGCTGGCCGGGCTTCGAGATTGATCACTCCGAGCCGAAGGCTCGCGTGTGGCTTTTCGAGCGGGCGGGCCGCCGCCCACGGGTGCACCAAGCAGCCGGGCCCAGCAAGGCCAACCCCTCCGGCGCCCGGAAAACAGCCGGGGCGCACAGCTACAGGCACAACAACGAGGGCGCAAGCCCCCGGCCTGCGCCCCCGTTCAGGCCCCTCCGCGAGGAGCCCGACACGCTTACAGCTTGGCGCCCTCGAAGCTGAAGATGTCGAGGAACTTGCGCGCGCGGTCGGACGCCGGGTCGGCGAAGAACTTGCGCGGCGGGTCGACCTCGACGATGCGACCCTCGTCCATGAAGACGATGCGGTCGGCGATCGCGCGGGCGAAACCCATCTCATGCGTAACGATGAGCATCGTCATGCCGGTACGAGCCAGCTCGAGAACGACGTCGAGGACCTCGCGCACCATCTCCGGGTCAAGAGAGGCCGTGACCTCGTCGAGGAGGAGGATCTCGGGATCCATCATGAGGGCGCGCACGATAGCGACGCGCTGACGCTGGCCGCCGGAAAGCTGGCGCGGGTAGTCGTCGGCGCGGTCCGCCAGGCCGACGCGCTCGAGCAGTTTCAGCGCTCGCGCGCTCGCGTCGGCGCGCGATTCTCCCGCGACGAGGCCGGGGGCGAGCGTCAGGTTCCCCATGACGGTCAGGTGGGGGAAGAGCTCGTAGGACTGGAAGACCATGCCGATGCGGCGGCGGACCTCGGGCCAGGAGACGCCGGGGGCCGCCAGGTCCTCGCCGTCGAAGAGGATCTGCCCGGAGTTGATGGGCTCGAGGCCGTTGATGGTGCGCAGGAGCGTGGACTTGCCGCAGCCGGAGGGACCGATGATGACGACGACTTCACCGTCGGCGACGTCGAGGGAGACGCCGCGCAGGGCGTGGTGCCCGCCGGGGTAGGTCTTGTCGAGGTCGACGAGGCGCAGCTGCGGGTCGGAGGTCAGTTCTGCCATGTTTTCTCCATGTGGCGTGAGAGGAGCGAGATGGGCCAGCAGATGAGGAAATACAGCACAAAGATCAGGCCGTAGATCCACAGCGAGGCGGTCGGGTAGTTGAAGCGGTTGGCGTCGATGATCTGCTGTCCGACTTTGAGGACTTCGACGACACCGATGAGGACGACGAGGGAGGTCGTCTTGATCATGCGGGTGATGAGGTTGACGGCCGGGGGCGCGAGCCTGCGCAGGGTTTGCGGCAGGATAACGCGGCGCATGGTCTGCCTCGGGGAGAGTCCCAGAGCGTAGGCGGACTCGTACTGGTGGCGTGGGATCGCGATGAGCGCGCCTCGCACGAGGTCACCCATTTCGGCGCCGCCCCACAGGGTGAAGACGAGGACGGACGCGGTGATACCGTCCAGGTTGATCCCCGCGACGCGCGTGAGCCCGAAGTAGGCGACGAACAGGAGGACCAGCTGGGGCATGATGCGCACGAACTCGAGGTAGATCTGCATGAGCCAGCGCAGGGGCGCCAGCGCGAGCGCATGCCGAGGCCGACGAACACGCCGAGCACCAGTGACAAGACGACGGACAGCGCGGAGATGCCGACGGTGACGCCCAGGCCCTCGAGGATGCGCACGAGGTTGCGGCCCTCGAAGATGACGTTAATTCCCAAATCCGCCACGGCGCACCTTCTTTTCGATGAGTCGGGCCGCGATGGACACGGGCAGGAGGATCACCAGGTAGGCGATGACCAGGAGGATCAGCGCTTCGGAGGTGTTGTAGGACATGCCGATGAGGTCTTTCGCGACGTACACGAGGTCGGGCAGGGCGACGACTGAGACGACGGAGGTTTCCTTGATGAGGAAGATGACGTTGGCGGCGAGCGGCGGCACGGAGGTCGCGATGGCCTGCGGGAGGGCGACGTGACGCAGCGTCTGGGTGCGCGTGAGGCCGAGCGCGGACGCGGACTCCCACTGGATCGTGGCAATCGAGTCGAGGCCGGAACGCAGGGCCTCGGCCATGTAGGCGCCGCCCAGGAAGATGAGGCCGACGATCGCGCAGGTCTCGCCGCTCCACTTGATGCCCACGCGCGGCAGGCCGAAGTAGATGAAGAAGAGCTGCACGAGCAGGGGCGTGTTGCGCGACAGTTCGACGTAAGCGGCGGCGATCTGCGTGGCGACGGGGATCCGGTACTGCCGGATCGCGGCCACGAGCAGGCCCACCGCGAGGGAGCCGACGATGCCGATGGCCGCGATCCGCAGGGTGAGGATGGCGGCGTCGACGTACAGGGGCGCGTATCGCGCCAGGATGTCTAGATTCATAGGAAAAATCTGGGACGAGGCCGGGGCTCCCCGAGCGATCACCCGCGGCGGGTGACCCGGGAGGCTGCCCCGGCCTCGTACCTGCGTCAGTTGGTGGAGGTGGTGTCACGCCGCCTTCGACGACGAGATCGTCGGGGGTCGCAGCGTCACCGTAGACGGGGGCGAGGGTCTGCTCGTAGTCCTTGTGGAAGAAGTTCTCCTCGCCGAGCTCAACGAGCTGGTTGTTCAGCCAGTCGAGGAGGGCGGTGTTGCCCTTCTTGACGGCGGCCGCGATGTAGCTGGTCTCGCCCAGGCTCTTGATGCCGACGCTGAAGCCGGGGTGCTGGATCGCCCAGGCGATGACCTCGGTGTTGTCGGTGGAGAGGCGTCGCCGCGGCCGTCCTCGAGGGCCTGGTAGGCGTCGGAGTACTGGTCGAACTTGAGGAGCTTGACCTCGGGGTGGTTGGCCTCGAAGTAGGCTTCTGCGGTCGTGCCCTTGGTAACGATGAGGGTCTTGCCGGCCAGCTGGCTCACGTCGGTGATTTCAGCCGAGGTGGGCGAGACGACGCCGAGGGAGACCTTGAAGTAGGGGTTCGCGAAGTCGACCTTTTCGGCGCGCTCGGGCGTGACGGTGAAGTTCGCGAGGGTGATGTCGACCTTGTTGGAGGCGAGGACCTCGGTGCGGGCGGCGGCGTCGACGGGGACGTACTTGGCGGTGACGCCCAGGTCGGCGGCGATCCGGTCGCCGTAGACGACGTCGTATCCGGCGGGCTTGCCGTCGGCGTCAATGTAGCCGAAGGGGGCCTTGTCGGAGAAGATGCCGATGACGATCTCGCCGGCTTCCTTGATCTGCTCGGGGCTGCGGTCGCCGACCTGCGCGCTCGACGAGGAGGAGGAGGTGGTGGACGCGCCACCGGAGCATGCGGCCATGCCGAGGGCTGCGACCATGGCGACGGCGGCCGTGGCGAGTCGAAGGAATGGCTTCTTGCGTGCGTGAGTGGCGCTCATGCAGGGCTCCTGATCTGCGTTTTTATGGAAGCGCCGAGGGGATGTTCCTCGGCGACGAGAACGATATTTCCACCAGACGGTCTATTGAGCGAGGGCTATATCCCGTTTTGAAACTATGTGACAGGTACGCGACGAGGCTCCTTCCCACTTCGCGGAACGCCATCGCCGCAAGAGCGTGCAAGTCGTCACGCACGGCCCCGCCAGCGCGCACTCGCCCGGCGTCTCACGCAACAATTGCTCCCATGCCCAAGCTACCGCGCACCGTGAACCTCCCCGTGCTGGCTAGCCCTACCCGCCGCGAGATCCTCGAAGGCCTGCGCATCACGGCACCCGTGGCCGCGGGTTACATCCCGCTGGGCCTGGCGTACGGTGTTCTCGTCATCCAGCTGGGTTTGCCGTGGTGGTTGGCTCCGGCGCTGTCCCTGGCCGCCTACTCGGGATCGGCCGAGCTGCTCGTCGTGACCCTGGCCGCGCAGAATACGCCGCTGGCCGTCATCGCGGTGACGATGCTGCTGTGAACTTCCGACTCCTGTTTTTCGCTTTTTTTCGTTCCCGTTGCACGTCATCGAAGGGCGTGTCGCGCGCCTCTTCTCGATGTACGCCCTCGTGGACGAGGCCTACGCACTGACCGCCGCCCGCCCGAACGGGTGGACGAAGCCTCGACTGTTGGCGATGCAGGCTCTCTTCAACCTGACGTGGCTGATCTCGAGCCTCGTGGGCGTGTCCGCGGGCTCGTTGATCCCCGCGCAGATCGAGGGCCTCGACTTCGCGCTGACGGCCCTGTTCATCACGCTGACCCTGGACGCGGCGCGCACGAGGCGCGAGCTGCCCTCGATCCTCCCTAGCTGGCGGGTCCTTCGCGGTGGCCATGGTGGTGGCGCCGGGCCAGCGCCTCCTGGTGGCGCTGCTGCTGTTCGTCGCATGCCTGGTGGTTCGCCATGTCCTTCATCGCCGAGGCATCCTGCACTCCGCGGATGAGGTGGCCGAAGGGGTGCGCAGTGACTCCGACGGTGGGCTACCTGCTGGCGCTTCTGGCGATCGTACCTTCGTCATCGACTTTACGTTGCGCGCTCTGCCGTTCAAGGTCCTTGAGCCGCTGCGCGATTCGCGTTTCGTCTCCGACATGGCGGTGTGGATGCCGCCGGGCATCATGCTGATCCTCGTGCTCTCAACGCTGACGCAGGGCGCGCAGGAGGCGGGTGACCACTGGTGGGCGGCGCTGGTGGCGACGGGCGTAACGGTCGCGGTGCACCTGCTGAGCGGCCGCAAGCTCCTGTGGAGCGTCGGCATCGGAACGCTCTGCTACGTCGCGTTGCTGAACTGGCTCTGATCCCTGCAAGACGCTGCCGGGCGGCGCCCGGTGGTGTGGCGGCGGCGCCCGGTGGTGTGGCGGCGGCGCCCGGTGGTGTGGCGGCAGGAAGCAAAGTCGCATGCAATTCGACAGCCAAGACTTTTTTCCATTCGGACACAAACGTTGCAATTCCAACGATGTAGATTCAGCTAGTGACATGTCATGAGGGAATTCGCATGCCAGTGCTGGAGTAATGAACCAGAGGCAGCCACACCAGCCGCCACTAGGTGGGTGTAGCTGCACATGAGCGGGGGTGCCGGTAGAAGAGTCCAGCCAGGACTGCAGCAAGCACGCGACGCGACAGCGCCGCATCAATCAACGCGCTTGTAGCCACCGATTCTGCCAAAGTGCAGACTCATTCAGCCAAAACCATCGATTTTTGGATGTTTTCACCCAATGGGTCTGCAGTTTGGCGAGCACACCGCCTAAAGTCGCAGCTTCACCACCTCCAAACGGGGAATGGCGTCATTAGGGCGTGACACGCTGACGACACGCTTCAGCAGCCAGTTCCTAATGCTGCAAAACCCCCATCGGCAGCCAGCCTCGTGCGCCACGTCGCCTACAAGACCTGGGCGCAGGGGCCGATTGGCGCGAAACTCGCCCAGCACAGCCCCTCCAGCGGCTCTTCCGCGAAAAAACTCGCCCAGCAAACATAAAAACGCCGATTTTGGGGTGTTTTGAGCGTGCAGGGCGAACTTTTTCGCGCACGAGGAGCGACAACGTGGCGACGTTGAAACCGACAACACCACTGCTCGCCCCTCAACAGGGGAGCCTTGAAACCGGCATCGCCTCTGCACCCGAAAAACTGCACCAAAAACGCCCATTTCTCACCCGCAAAGGCGACGGCAGTTTCAGTCGAGGCTCGGTCGGCGCCCACAAAGGCGACGGCGGTTTCAGACAACCAGGCCGCTTGGCTCGCGGGTTCCGGCTGCGGCACCAGCAGGTATCAATGTGCCCGCTGCCCCAAAAACTCGCATGCACTCGATGGGGAGAGGTTTCAACAAAGGCTGGAAACGCTGCAATCCCAACGTTGTGAAGTCATGGTTTGAAGGATCCGCAGGAGAATTGCATGCGAAATTGATTCGGACCAGACGCCGCCCGCAACACCCTGTGGGGCCACACGGCACCGCCACAAAACCGCTACCATTGTGTCCATGCACACAGAGTCGTACCTGCACCACGGTCACACCGTTTACGAGCACCGCCTGGACGTTCCCCTCGATCACCTGCGCCCCGCCGGCGAGGACAACCCGACGATCCAGGTTTTTGCGCGCGAGGTCGTGCGCAAGGGCCGCGAGGACTCTACGCGGTGTTCCTGCAGGGCGGACCGGGCTACCCGAGCCCGCGTTTTGGCACGTTTACCGGCGGGTGGATGAATCGTCTTCTGCAGGATTACCGCGTGGTGTTCCTCGATCAGCGAGGCACGGGCCAGTCGACCCGCATGGACGCCCAGGCGCTCTCCCACTTGGACACGGACGAGAGAAGGCCGCGTACCTGCGTCACTTCCGCCAGGACCAGATCGTGTACGACGCGGAGGCGCTGCGCCGCGAGCTGTGCGGGGATGACCCGTGGACGACGCTCGGCCAGTCGTTCGGCGGCTTCATCACGACCTCGTACCTGTCGCTGGCTCCCCAGGGCCTGAAGGCCAGCTCTGATCACGGGAGGCCTGCCCGGCCTCGCCCATGTGGACGACATCTACCGCCCGACGTATGAGCGCACGGCGGCGCGCAACCGCGCGTACTTCCAGCGCCACCCGGGCGACGAGCGCACGGTTCGCGAGGCTGTGCGCGCACCTGGCGGACACGGAGGAGACGCTGCCGACGGGCGAGCGCCTTCTCCCCGCGCGCCTGCGCATGATCGGCATGATGCTGGGCGGCCAGGGCAACACGGATCAGCTGCACTACCTGCTCGAGGGCCCGTGGACGTCGGTTCGAGGCCAGCGGCGCCTGTCGTCGCAGTTCCTGGCGGCGATCGGCTCGCAGGTGGACGTTGCGCCGATTTACGGCTTGTTCCAGGAGTACATCTACGCGTGCGCGACGCCGGACCTGGTGGGTACGGCGACGGGGTGGGCGGCGGATCGCCCGGCCGAGGAGATCCCGGGCTTCGCGAAGGACGCGAACCCGCTGGACGAGAGTGAGCCGTTCTACCTGACGGGCGAGCACTTCATGCGCCGCGTGTTCGACGAGGATCCGGGCTTGGCGCCGCTCAAGGGCGTCGCGGAGATCCTCGCGTCGACGACGGAGGCGGCCCCCGTGTACCTGCCGGACGTGCTGGCTGAGAACACGGTGCCGGTGGCGGCGGCCGTGTACTACGACGACATGTTTGTGCCTCGCGAGCTCTCCCTGGACACGGGTGACCTGATCGGAGCCCGCCACTACATCACGAATGAGTACCAGCACGACGGATCCGCCTATTCGGGCGGAAAGGTCGCTCTCACCTGCTTGACCTGCTCGCGGACTGATCCGCGCGCTCCCGATTGAAAGGACTGGCCATGGCCGCCTCATCAACCTGTTCTTGTCCGTGCGTCGGCTCGGTGGACCCGACTCGGGTCGCGGGGTTCGCGGCGGGCGTGGGCGCAACCGTCGCGTGGTACGCCCTGCCCGATTACGTGCGCTCACGTCCGTTGCGTGGTCTCGTGAAGGCGGGTCTGCTGGGGGTGCTCGGCTGGTCGATGGTGGCGCAGCTGCCGGAGGGCGCGGAGCTTCCGCCCTACGACGACGAGGACACGGATTGCTCGAAGGCGTCGCCCGTGGCGGGCGAGGATCCGCTCGAGGGTGTCACCGAGGCGGACCCGGCCGGAGCTGGCAGTTCTCGCGGGCGCGGCGCTGGGTTCGGCGATGATCACGGTCGGCGTGGAGCGCTGGCTGTTCCGCCGCGGTGAGCGCCGCCGCGCGCAGGGTGCTCGTTTCGCTCATACGAGGCAGGGGGCTGGCCCTGGGCGGTCTGGAGGCGGCACTAACCGTGCTGACGTTCGGCGCGGGTGCCGTGCGAGGCAGGGGTCACGAAGGACTGAGGCGCCCGCCGACTGTCGGCTATCAGCCGCCGCCCGCTGTTAGCGTTCGCGTCTGAAAACCATGTAGCGGGCGATGGCGGCACCGATCCACCCGCAGGCCATGACGAGGATCGGCAGGCCCACGGCCGTCCACCACGAGGACGCGGGAACGACGTATCGCAGCACCGCGAATGCCACGGGGGTGACGACGAGGAGTGCGAGCGAGATCGTCGCGATCGTCGCACCGACGGGTCGGCGCTTGAACGTCAGGTCCACGACCTCGCGGCGCGTCTTGCCCTGTCCGGCGGCGACCTCTGAGAGGTGTTTGCGCACCGCACTGTCCATGCCGCGCAGGGGAATCAACGCGGACCATACCAGCCCGACGGTAATCGCAACGTCGCGGCTGCCGAACGCGTAGACGAGGCCTGCGATTGACCAGCCAATGACGTAGGTGATCGTCAGGCCCAGACAGAGGTAGAAGAGCGGCTTGAACACCAGCCAGTGGAGCTTATTCTCGTAGATTTTATCGCCGGGGTTCTGTGCGAGGAGGTCGCGGTAGAGGCGGCTGGTGGCGTCGGTGCGGTCGACTTCTTGTATGTCCGCGATCGCTTCGCGGGCGGCCTCGTTGTTTGGGTCGATTGAGAGGACGTGTCGGTAGACGTCGAACGCCGCTTGTTCGTCGTCCCGGGCGAGCAGCAGGCCGAGGGTGTTGAGCGCAAAGGGGTCTTCGGGGTCGAGGCGCACGCCTTCACGCGCTTCGCGCAGCGCTTCCTCCCATTGGAAGTTGCACGCGAGGGCGTGAGCCCTCATGGTGTGACTGAAACCTTGTTCTGGCGCGAGTTCGACCAGGCGCGTTGCGTGTTCGAGCGCGCGAAGAGAATCCGGCTCGAGGGAGGACAACCAGTACAGCGACAGCACGTCATTGGGGGAGGCTTCGATGGCGCGCCTGGCACACGCGTACGCTTTATCCTTCTGATCGAGGAGCAGGTGGGCCTGGGCGAGGGTGCAGTTCACTCGCGCCGCGACCTCCAGATCCCCCTTGGGGATCGTTGCGAGTTTTTCGATGGCCTGTTGCGGACGTTTGATATCGATCAAGAACTGGGCGTGCTCGATCCGCTTCCAGACGTCGTCGTTTGACATCAGTCCTCCTCGGTGTCGGTAGCAAACAGCGAGGGTGGGCGGTGCTTGCGCCGCCCACCTCCTCCACATCAGGTTGTTCGCCTTCATACTCGGCGAGGGTCGTCGTATTGGCCGTCTCGATTGCCGTATTCGACGATGTTGCGGGCGGTGACGAACCAGGGTCCCGCACTGGGCCGAATCTGCGCCAGCGCCCTCAAGAAGTCCTGCATGGTCACCATGCGCACGTTTCCTGCGCGCACGGAGTCCATCATCGCGTATTCGACGGCGCTATCGACCAGGTGGGCCAGGTCGGCGCCGGTGAATCCATCGGTGCGCTGGACCAGGTATCCCATGTCGATGCTCTTTCGACGGGGCGCGACTTGAGGTGGTGGTAGAGAACTGCCTGTCGGGCGGGGGCCGTCGGGGTAGGACGGCGACGCAGCGGTCGAAGCGTCCGGGCCTGCGCAGCGCGGGTCCACGTCCCACGGGGTGTTGGTGGCAGCCAGGATGAATACGCCTTCGTTGTCGGCTCCGATGCCGTCCAGTTCCATGAGGAGCTGGTTGGTGACCGGTCGCATGTAGGAAGCAGACGCCTGCGATCGCTTCCATGCCGACCGCGTCGATTTCGTCGAGGAAGAGGACGACGGGGCGCAGGCGCGCGCGGTCTCGAAGACATCGTGGAGATTATTCTCGGAGTCACCGATGTAGTGGCCGAGGATGTCGCTGATCCTGACGTTCATGAACGCGGCACCGACCTCGCCGGCGAGCGCGCGGGCGATGTAGGGTCTTGCCGCATCCGGGAGGACCGTAGAGCAGCAGGCCACCGCTGAGGCTCTTGCCGTAGAGCTTGCGGATTTCCGGGTTGCGCAGGGGAGCCAGGAAGGCCATGGTGAGGCGGTCCTTGACGGACTGCATACCGCCGACGTCGGCCAGCGTTGCCGTCACTGTCTCAACGTCCCACGCGTCGCCTTGGGGTTTGTCGTCGATTTCGACATCGCCGTCGGTTGCTCCCACCTTCACAAATGCCGGCGCGGGCCCACCGACCTGCTTCTCAGCGCTGCTCCAGTCAAAGTTCTCCGGCTCCGCGTCATCGGCGGCAGCGGGGTCGTCGCTCCTCTCCGACCTCGGCCGGAGCGGGTCCTCGTCAGCGGACTCTTCCTCGGTCGCCTGCGGGAAGCCCGGGGAATGCGTCGTGACGATTGAGGGAATGCCCTCCTCTGCCGGGGCAGGGACGGAGGGGGCAGGTTCGTCGGCGGCAGCGCTGTCGAATGCCCCCTGATTCTCCGACGCCTCCTGCGGGTAGGGGACGGGCTCTTCCGTCCATTCATCGGCGGGTGCCACGGAGTCGTCCACGGCGGGTACTACGACCTCATCCACAGCCGGGGTCGAAGGAACGGGGCCGCGAAGAACGCCGGGGCCTCGTCGGCGACGGGACTCTCAGGAGCGAGGACCGGGGCAGCTTCGTCCAGCGCCGCAGCCACCTCCTCGAACGAGGGGGCCCGGGGCCGCCGGAGCGGACGTCTCGGGCACACCAAGGGCGCTGCGCATGAGACCGGCGACGCGCTCGTTATGCGGGTCGACGGCGAGAATAACGGCCAGATGGGAGACAGCTTCGGTGCCCCGCCCTTCGGCGATGAGGAGTTCCGCGAGATGCTCGCGCAGGGATGGTCCTCGGTCGTTGCTGTTCGATGATCGACACGAGGGAGTCGATAAGAGGATTCGTCACGCCCACAAGCCTCACCGGCTGGCAGGCTTATGGGTCCACACACTCGGGCGCGAAACGATCAGAGGGTTCGCGCGGTGATCCTGCGCAGCGCTTGGCATGAACGCCAGGAGTTGACGAGGCCCATCGCGAGGGGCAGGGAGACGAGGGCGGCCAGGAGGGCAGATTCTGTGGCGACTGCGATGCCTCCGACGGCGAGGAATCCAACGAACCAGGCGAGCTGCATACGCGCGCAGGCTGTCATGATCGCTCCGTCGCGCCGGGCGGCACGCAGGGCGGCGTGCGAGTTGGAGAAGATCACGAGGTCTTCGTTGTCGTCCCATTCCTGATGCCACCGGCGCGCCACGACGATGAGGGCGGCGAGGAGCGCGAGGAGAATCAGGCCTCCCCCCAGGATGATCGCGAGAGCCAGGGTGGCGAGCTTTTCGATGACGGGTTCGGACAGGGATGAGAGCTCGACGATTGCAACGATCGTACTCACTGACACAATAAGGAGGACAGTGACGATATCGATGGCGATATTAATGCGCCCCTGCGTCTTTTGCCCCGAGCGCACGCGATTATAGCGGCGCAATTGATCGTTGCCCAGGCGGTAGGGCATGGAGATTGCGGCGAATTCTAAGGGCTTATGGGTCACACCCTCACAATAGCGCTGTCCATTGATTATCCGCGCCTTACAAAGCAACTGTCAGGCGCGTAATGCGCCACGTTTTCGATGGTCAGGATATAGGCATTGAGCATACAGTGAGAACGACTTTAAGCAACGGAACAATCAGCGCGTAAGTGCCATAAGCGTGAACAGAATGAGTCCTGCCAGCACGATCATGCGAACAAAGTCCATGACCGAACTCCCCAGTTCCGGGAATCGCTTGCGCAGGCATCGAAACGTCAGGCGCACGCCGCGCGGCAAGGACCGGTTGAACAGCGCGATCTGGAGGAACGCGAAAGCGTACCCACTCAACGCGCAGGCCGCATACGCGAGGAAGAAGAACAGAGCCAACTCGTCCGTCATGAAGCGCAGGGTGAGCAGATACCCCAGTCCCGCGCCAAAACCGCCAACCATCGCAAAGATCCACGCTTTGTCGAGCCCGAAGGTCACGCGCTTGAGCATCCTGCGGTAGGCCTCGGCGACGGCCGGTTCCGTCTCGATGGAGTACGAGGAACGCCCCGCGCCCTGAGCGGGTAGGCAGAAAGGAGTCGTAGAGCGAACTTCGCCTCGGCCAGGTCCGGGGCGTTTCCCTTGGCGCGACCGAAAGCCCACTGCGCGCCGTTGGGTTCGACCAGCGCCCTACAGTCGTCCGTAGGCCATGAGGAGCTCAACGTCGTCAGGGAAGCCGTCGGTGGCGATCTCAGAGACGGGCAGCGCCTCGTCACATCTCCCAAGATCGACGAGGCAGAGGGTCAGTTCGCGTGCAATCTCGGGGGATTGGGGGTGTAGGCGCATGCCGGACGAGGCCACCTCCGCCGCTTCGGAGACGAGGCCTTGGCGGCGCTGGGCACGCGCGATAAGAGCGAAGGGGTCAGCCATGTCGTCCCCGTAGGAGCGTGCGCGCGTCGCATACTCCTCGCACAGGGGGTACAGGCCGAGGCGGTCGGCGCAGGCCGCGGCCTGGATGTCGCGGCGGTAGCAGGCGTCCTCACCGACTACCCCGAGGGATTCGAGCATGGCGAGGGCCGAGCGGTAGTCCTGGTGGGCGAGGGCCTCATCAACGTCAGCGAAGGTGGGCGTCGTCATGGCGGACACGATACCGCGCCGCACGCACCCGGGGGAACCTCGTCCACGAAACGCAGAGAATCGCAGAATGCACCCTCAGCGAATCGACCCCTACCTGGCACAACGCTAAGACATTGCACCCTTGAGCCGAATCTCGCTGCAGATTGTTAAACAACCGGAGTACTCTGACCATTAAGTGACGCGTAACACGCACATCACCCGATTGTTCTGACGGAGTGAAGCAATGCCCCCTCTTGCAAACACTTCTACAGTTCCTGTATCGGCGGGAACCGTAGAGTTCGCCGAGTCCTTTACATGGGATTTCCCAGTTGACGTGGACGCAGTTCAGTCACTGAAGGACTGGTGCGACACACCAATGACGGCACTCGACAACGCCATCGTGGATGCGACGACAGCTCGCGGACAAGTCGAGCACCAGAGAGCCAGGCTGGTGGAGACCGTCGTCGAACACCTGACCAATATGATCTCTGCGAGCGAGCACGCCGTGTCATGTTTCCGCACGTTACATTCCGCCCTAGAGGACTACGCGGGTGCGATGCAGCCCGTCAGAACAGAGTTTCAGGCCATCATCACCGATGCCCTGGCAGCTGGACTGACGGTTTCTCAGGCGGGCACACAGGTCACCATCAGTCACCCGGCAGACGTTCCGGGCGGAGTTGGCGTCATCTTTGCGTCGCTGAGGGAGCGCTGTGGCATCAATCAGAAGAAGTTCGCCTACGCGGAATCACTGTTCGGTGACGATCTCGCGGGCATCGATCCCACCGTCTGGGAGTCAACAATCTTCGCGGCGTTCAACAGATTCGTCGACACGTACGGATTCCCCACGGGGCTGAAAATCGCAACGAGCCGCTATCCCAGTTGGGCAGACAGCGTACGCAGCAATACCGTCGGAGACACGACCGAGGCAATCTACCTGCAGGCGAAGGGTGCCAAGTATCAGGCACCTCCTGGAATCAAAGATGCATCCCTGTGGAAGCAAGTCACCGAGCACGGAAACCTCAAGAACTGGAAGGTTCCTCCGTAAATGCCGTCGAAGGCGGCAGTCGAACCATCAAAGCCGCAGACGCTCTTCGCGTGGGCGGCAAGTCGCAGGCTCGCGCGTGCGCGGTCCTCGATGGAGTCGTCAGCGCCTACGACAGCTACCAGTCGGACTCCTACCACCACCCCGAGATGGGAGAGGGCGAAAAAGTAGCACGGGCCGGCGTGACCGGAGCGTTGGCTGCTGGGCGCATACGCCGGAGCCAGCGCCGGAGCACAACTCGGCGCAGCCATCGGAGCATTTGGCGGCCCGATAGGAATTCTCGCGGGTGGAATTATCGGAGGAGTCGTCGGCGGCCTCATCGGAAGCAAACTCGGTCAAGGACTCGCGACAGGCATCAATAACGCTGCTTATTCCGCTATACACGGAGGTGGACAACACTCATGATCTGGGGAATCATCGGCATCCCTTTTAGTCTCTCAGTTCTTGCTATGTGGTACTGCGAGACTTATACAGATTCACAATTTGGCAAAAATGCGCGTTTTTATTAGCTCAGCAACACGCATGAGCGACAAGTCTCAATCAATCGGCACCCTTGCCACTGGAAGCACATTTCTGCTTGCCAGCTTCGTCACCATCGGCAATGAAGCAAAGTTTCCACAGTTCATCCAACTGGCACTCATTGCAATGGCGTTGATCATTATCATCACAGGAATTGTTTATTACTTTTCCGCCTTACCAGTTCCCCGCTGGGCCGACGCTCGGTACCAGTACATGAAGCGCCACGGCATGCTGGACAAGAACGGTGATCCTTTGCCGCAGTCTCGAGGTGCCGAAGATGCTGAGGATCCCCACTACCAACGATCAGACCGAGGACACGCTATGAGCCTGTCTTCCTATTGGCTCATGCCTCCGCTATGGTCTTCCTGCCCAAAGGAGGACATTGCCTCGATCCTCCAGCAGGCATTTGCGGAAACCGGTGACACACTAGAGCAGGCAACGGGCGGCGGTCTGCTCCAGCCGAAGGAGGCGTCATCGCCCCAGCCGTCGGTCCCACTGATGCCGACTACGATTTCACTCCCACCATCCTGCTCCTTGCATCCCCATCCCATCGGATACCACTCCCGAACAAGCCCTCGAAGAATCGACAGTTGCACTCTCCGATCAAGTCCCGGGTTTTCGGATGCTGGATGACTGTCCCTGGCCGGCAACACCAGAATCCGCACGGCTTCGTACGGGAATTTACATTCAGGGCCGAGTACCGATCACCGCCAGCCAATGGGCTTGGGTTCACACCAAGGGTGAGAGCAGCTCTCCTCACGGCAACTCGCAACGATGACGACCCCTACTTTCGGCGACCTGAACGAAGACGTCCTCGCAATCATCATGAGCTTGGAGGTGCGCAATGCCTGACCGTCCCTCACGTCGTCATTCCGGGCGACGTCACCTTGAGCTTCGCCACCTCCGAGGAGCTCACCGGCGACGCGCTGCAACTCGCCACTCTCATGCGCACGGCTCGCTCACGACTAATCATCGCAAGCACGTCTCCGGACACCTCCCAGTGCCATCAGGCTTTCATCTGGATGCAGCCGGGGCCCTGCATCGTCGCCCGCACCTCCACCACCCCCCGACGGCGACACTGAGACCCACATTTATCAGATCGATAACGAGGAAATCCCCACGTCGTGGCTGCGATATCTCCACTCACGCCTAACCCCGCCGTCTTCGATGGACCTCCCGTGCTACTGACGGCCATCGTGTACGCCGCACAGCAGGGCATGACCGAACAGACGGCCCAGCTCCTCGAGAACTATTCCTCCTACGGCCCCTCAGATTCCGCCTTCGCGCAGGCTCTCGTGGCCCAACGCTGGGCATACACCACCTGGATCCGAGAGGACAGCACAGACGAGGATGCCTTCGTTCCAACAACCATCCTGTCGACCCTCATCACTCCAGCCGCCTCCTACAGAGTCGAGGCCCCATTAATCGCCCCCAGCACCGGACCTCACATCCCCATCCAGCCCATCTACAACACGCAGTTATGGGGCCTCATCACACACTTCTTCGCCCCGTCACCCGAGAGGAATCAGCCATGACATACGTCAACATCGAATGGAACTACAACGAAGTTCAATCCATCATGTCGGCCCTCGACCGTGCCTCCACCTCCCTGAAGAAAAGTGCCGACACCGAGCACCACGAACACAGGCAGCACCCACCATACGACCCTGATGAAACACCACGACTCTTGACACAACCATCAGCCAGATGGCGTGGATCGCAAACGGTGTCGCCCTGGGCCTGGGCGCAGCGACAGAAGACTTCAAGTGCACAGACAACGCGGTGGCAGACGTCATGCGGGAGATCCAGCGCTACAACGACGCGTACGCCCATAGGTATCCGGTCCGTCCCCCGATCGGGCATACACAGACCGACACCCTCAGCGACCCCACCGAGGTGACCTCGTCCACGAAACACGGGCCACCAGCATCGTCGGGAGCCAAGCACCCACTATCCTGGAGCCTATACGCGAGGCCGCCCCGGCCTCGTCCGTCCGGCACTGTACGTAGAGGAGCCCCCATGGCGACCGAGCCCGTGTTCGAGGCCATCAACTGGAACAAGATCCAAGACGACAAGGACCTTGAGGTCTGGGATCGCCTGACGGGCAACTTCTGGCTGCCTGAGAAGATTCCGCTCTCCAACGACCTGCCGAGCTGGAAGACCCTCACCAAGGACGAGCAGCTCATGACGAACCGCGTGTTCACGGGCCTGACCCTGCTGGACACGCTCCAGGGCACGGTCGGCGCGGTGTCGCTGATCCCGGACGCGCGCACCCCGCACGAGGAGGCCGTCTACACGAACATCGCGTTCATGGAGTCGGTGCACGCCAAGTCCTACTCGTCGATCTTCTCCACCCTGCTGTCCACGGAGGAAATCAACGAGTCCTTCCGCTGGTCGAACGAGAACGCGGCCCTGCAGAAGAAGGCCGAGATCGTCAAGTCCTACTACGACGGCAACGACCCGGAGAAGCGCAAGGTCGCCTCGACGATGCTCGAGTCCTTCCTGTTCTACTCGGGCTTCTACGCGCCCATGTACTGGAGCTCGCACGCCAAGCTCACGAACACGGCTGACCTGATCCGCCTCATCATCCGCGACGAGGCCGTCCACGGCTACTACATCGGCTACAAGTACCAGCTGGCCGTAAATGAGTCGAGCCAGGAGCGCCAGGATGACCTGCGCGACTACACGTACTCGCTGCTGTACGAGCTCTACGAGAACGAGGAGCAGTACACGGAGGACCTGCACGATCCGCCTCGGCCTGACCGAGGACGTCAAGAAGTTCCTGCGTTACAACGCGAACAAGGCGCTCATGAACCTGGGTTACGAGGCCCTGTTCCCGGCCGACGCCACCGACGTGAACCCCGCGATCCTGGCGGCCCTGAGCCCCAACGCGGACGAGAACCACGACTTCTTCTCGGGTTCCGGCTCGTCCTACGTGATGGGCGAGGTCGTGGACACCGAGGATGAGGACTGGGACTTCTGATCCTGCTACCTCACTGCCGGGCTGCACGCAGCCCGGCAGTTTCGTATGCACGCAGCCCGGCCGCGTTGTCTGTACGCTTCCCCTTTCCTGGGGCACCCACCCAAAAGTCGCATGCAATTCCCCGGGTCAGCTTTTTGACACCGCCTACAAACGTTGCACTCCAACGATGTGTTTTCAATGTTTGAAATAGTCGCGAGGGAATTGCATGCGACATTGGTGAGGAAACCACTGGGCTGCAACTGAGGAAATCCGGCGCTGGAAATCCGGCAGTCTAGCTACATCCACGTCGTAACGTCTCACGGCGTGCGTGACGAGGCCTGCGCCTACTCACGGAGTACGTTACGTGGCCTGTGTCTGCTCTCGTCGCCGCAGCCAGGCGCAGGCCCCGGCGAGGCCGAGCAGGGCGGCCCTCCCGCCAGCTGCGGGTAGATGCCGATGGATCCGGCCTGGGGAGCACACCGACCTGCGTGTCGACGACGCGGATGCCGGGGTGCGATCCGCGCCGGGCAGGCTGCCCGAAGCGGGTAGAACACGCACGGAGCTGAAGCCCTCGTCGGCATCAAAGTCCGTCTTGATGACGGTCGTGGCGTCAGCATCCGCGCCAGCCTCGATGTGGAAGGCGACGGGACGAGGCAGCAGCGCGTGCCCGACGGGCGCGCGGGTCTCCACGAGCCAGTAGGTCTTGCCCGTCTCCAGGGGCGCGGTCACGAAGCGCGACCCACCGTCGAGGATGGAGACCGGGTCCCCCGCCAGGGCCTCGTTGTCGTAGATCGCGAAGGCCGCGCCGTCGAGCGGATACGTGCCGTCGTCGTTCGGGGTGCCGACCGGCTGTGTGCCGACCTTTTCGATGCGGATCGGTCGGGGGCGAGTGGGCGCGCAGGCCTCGTTGTTGGCCTCACCGTCGTGATCGTAGGTGCCCGTCACCGCGTTGTAGAGGCCTCGTCCCGGGGTGAGGCGATCGTTCGACGAGGCGCACTCGAGGAGGGCCTCGGAGTACCCGGGAGCGCTCGCATCGCGCGTGACCTTCATGCGGATGTACCACGTGGAGGACGCGCCCGGCTCGATGGTCGCACCCTCGGTGAGGACATACGAGGAGGCGGCGCTCTGCTCGGTCGCGGCATCAAGCGCGTCGAGGCTGGTCGCGACGGCCGCGGAGCGAACGGACAGGCCCGGCGCGAAGTTCGGCGTGTCCGTCAGGCGTCCGGTGGTACCCGCGAGGGTGCCGTCGTTCGTCGCTGTGATGCGATAGGTGACGGTGATGTCGTCCGTCGTCGCGCCCTCGACCGATTCGAGGTCCTTCTGGATGCGCAGCTTGGGGGCCTGCTCGCGGTTGGTGAACGTGCAGGTGATCGGCAGGGCCGCAGGCGACGAGGCCGGGGCGACCTGGGAGAAGTCCACGCCGCCCCGTATCAGCGTCACGGGTGACGTTCACCCGCTCGCCCACGCCGTTCAGGCAGGTCACGTCAACGAGGCTCCACTGCGCGGAGTTCAGGGTCACCACTGGTCCTCCAGGGGCCGAAGTATCCGGGCTGTCCGAACCCAAGGGGAGTACGGCTAGCGATGCGTGGGCCCGGTCTCGGCGATGACGAACTGCGAGAAGCCCGGCATGAAGGCCTTATATCCGGAGGTGACCGCCCCGGCCTCGCCGAAAAGCGGTCGGGGTGAGGTTCTTATCCTCGAAGGAGTTCCACGCGACGAAGCCGTCGGCCTGAACGCTTGTGGTCAGCGGCTTTACCGGTGGTGCCGGTCCAGTCGCCGACGCCCAGTGTCGTAAAAGCCAAACTCGGGGATCGCGTCGCCGACCTGCTCGGAGTCCTCGGTGACCGCTTTCGCGACGCGCACATAGCGCTCCTGGCTGAAGGAGCCATAGAGGCAGCCGAAGGACACCTGGCTTTCCTTCGTCGTGAAGGTGGAGACCGAGGTCGAGCCCGCGGTCGGGGTGGCGAGGCACTTGCCGTCCGCGTTGGGCACAAATCCGTAGAGGACGAGTCGGTAGGGGATCCCGTTGACGGTGATCGTCTGGTCCGAGGTGGTCTTCGTGATCGTCAGGACGTCGTCTGACTGGGGGGTATGGCCGGGCACACCCGCCGAACCCGGGTAGTACTGAGGCTGATCCGTGTAGATGTCGTAATTCCCGTTTCCTTCACCGACTTTTTGAAGCAATGCCAGTTTCGATCAGATCGGGCAAGCGCATGTAGGGGGCAGTCGATGGGCAGGTGCGCGGCGCGGAAGCGCGGGAGACCACTCTGTAGGGGCCTCCCTTGCGTCGCACGGCCGTCGTGTCGGTGTCGTTGTCGGTTTCCTGCTGGTCGAAGGGGAAGGACTCCTCCAGGTCACCAATACGAATGTCGAAAGACGAGTGCACCCAGTGAATCTGGGAGTAGATCGGGAAGTTGTTGTGGCGCACCGCACCAATGAGGAAGGTACTGTTGAGGGAGACCGTCCCGGGGTTATTCGGCTTTGTATCCGAGCGCGCTGGTCGTCGATGTCGAAATCGCGTTTGGCGTGTATTCGCCGTAGTAGGGTACCGGTAGTAGGCGGCCATGTGGTAGTCCCAGGCCACGCCCTCGGGTGACGTAGGACCAGTAGTCACCGCTTTCGCCGTATTCGCGTCGAGCCAGTCCTGGGAGTACCCCGCGCGATACGCGACGGAGCGCTGGTTGGTGTCGGCAGAGTTGTACGTCGTCATGCCGGGCACGATTCCGAAGTAGGAGTTGTCAGCAACGACGGTGGTCCGGTCCGTGCCGGAGTCGTTGAGGACAGCCTTACCGATTCGACCTTCGGAGCGATTAAAGGTAATGCTGTCGGCACCGGGGGTCTCGAGGGGCGCCTCGGCCCGTGCAGCTCCGGGCACCATCACGAGCCCGGAGAGGGCGAGCCCGGTCAGAGCGGCAGCGACAATTCCACGCATGGCAAACCTGCGAGTACGCGGCGCACGGACCGCTCGGCTGGCCATGTGGCTGGCCGCCGACGGATGGTCGTCTCGGTCGGCAACGCCTCGATTCTGGACGGCGCCCTGCATGTCGGTGAGTCTCATACTGCCCCCACGTTGATATAGTTACCGACTCACCATAACAATGGGACTTAGTTCCCGCATAACCCTCTAGGTCAGTATTTATTCATACCCGCACATAGGGGCCACAACGCCCTCACTGCGCGAACCCCACAGGCAATGACGACCAGACCAAGCCTACCTATTCGCAGATGGCGACCGGACTCACTTCTCCAAGAGGACGCCCCAGACTCAACCATTCAATACGAGAGAGCCAGGAGCGCCAACCAAATGGTCAGACCCTTCGATTGTGCACTGCATAACACAAGCGAAAATGCAACGCCAACAGGGCCTCCACCCCCACTCCTGACCACCCTCCACGCAACAGCGGGGTGCCCGCCAATTGGCGGGCACCCCCGGTATGTGATGCGAAAAAGCTAGACTATCGGGCCATCACAAGCGCCTCTGCGACGCATCCACCCACAACCGGCGGCCGCGCTAAGCAGGCACGCAGCCACAGCGAGGTAGGGATACACCCCGGAGGCGCCAGCCTTGGGCAGCTCGCCGACCTGAGTATCGACGACGCGAATACCGGGCAGAGCGGAATCTCCACTCGCGTCGGCGTCGGCGGGCAGGATACGCACGGAGCTAAAGCCCTCGTCCGCGCCAAACTCCGTCTTCACGACGGTGGAGCGCGCCTCGTCGGTGCCCACGCTGATATGGAAGGGAACGGCGCGCGGCAGGAGGACGTGCCCCTGCGGGCGCGCGGGTCTCCACCAGCCAGTAGGTCGTCTCCGTCGCCAGGGGCGAGGTCACAAAGCTGGACCCACCGTCGAGGGTGGCGACCGGAGTCCCAGCCAAGGCCTCGTTATCGTAGATCGCGAAGGCCGCGCCGTCGAGCGGGTAGGTACCGTCATCGTTGGGCGTGCCCACGGGCTGCGTGCCAGCCTTTTCGATGCGGATCTGGCGCGGGCGAACCGGCGCACAGGCTTCGTTGTTGGTGCTGCCGTCGTGATCCTTCGGACCGGAGACCTCGTTATACAGGCCCATGCCGGGCGTCAGGCGCTCGTTTTCGGTACGGCACTCCAGCAGTGTTTCCTTGTAGCCCTCGGCGCTCTTGTCGCGCGCGACGCGGAAGCGGATGAACCACGTGACGGAGGCGCCCGGCTCGATGTCGGTCCCCTCGGTCAGGACATAGTTTTCGGTCGGGGCGAGCTCGGGGACCCGATCAATGTTCTCCGGCTCGGTGGTGATGCGCGCGCCCTGCACGCTCAGGCCCGGCGCGAAGTCGGGACGGTCCACGACGCGCCCGGTGGACCCCTTGACGCTGCCGTCGTTGGTCGCGGTAATGCGGTGGGTGACGGTGATGTCGTCGGTCGTCGCGCCATCAACGCCGTCCAGTTCCTTTTTCAGGCGCAGATTCGGGGATTGCAGCTGGTTGGTGAAGGTACAGGTGATCGGCAGGGCAGCCGCCGAGGCCGCGGGACCAACCTGGGAGAAGTCCACGCCGCCGGTGGTCGCGTCGCGCGCCACGTTCACTCGCTCACCCACACCGTTCAGGCAGGTCACGTCGGTCATGGCCCACACCGGAGACCCGGAGAGCTCGCTGGTCTCCCAGGTGGGGCCGAAGTAGCCGGGCTTCGGGGAATATCCGGGCAGGACGGGGCCGGTCTCGGCGATGACGAACGCCGATTGGCCAGGAATGAAGGCCTTATATCCCGAGGTCGCGGCAGCGTCAGCCCCGTAGCCGGTGGGGGTCAGCTGCGCGTCCGAGAAGGAGCCGTCAGCCACGAAGCCATCGGCCGCCACCAGCGTCGTATCCGGCGTTCCGGCCATGCCGGTCCAATCGCCGATGGCCTTGGTTGCGAAGGTGAAAGGCGGGATCGTACCGCCACACCCTCGGAGTCCTCGGTGATCGCCTTTAGCGACGCGCACGTAGCGCTCCTGCTGGAAGTAGCCATACATACAGCCGAAGGAGGAGGTGTTCTCCTTCGTCGTAAACGTCGACACCGGCTCCACGCCCGCCGGGGGCGCGGCGGGGCAGTTGCCGTCCGCGTTGGGCACGAAACCGTAGATGAAGAGGCGATGCGGAATGCCGTTAATCATGACGGTCTTCTCAGACGTGGTCTTACGGATCGTCAGGATGTCGTCAGAGTCCGGGGTTGATCCAGGAATACCAGCGTTCTCGGGGCTAATTCTTGGGTTCCCTGTTCGCAGCGGGCGGGTTGGGATTCTTGTAGATGTCCACACTACCCTTGCCCTCGCCGACATAACGGTGGCAATACCAGTTGTTTTTGTCCCCGCGCTTGCGAGCCTTGTAGGGAGCTCCGGGGTAGCAGCCATAGCCGTTAGGAACGGACGTCGTTTCCTCGTAGGGACCTCCGGCTCGGGGCACCGCGGTCGTCTCCGTGTCGTTGACAGTCTCATACTGGTCGAAGGGAAGGACTCTCCAGGTCGCCGATGCGAATATCGAAGGAGGAGTGCACCCAGTCCTGCATCGTCATGATGGGGAAGTTGTTGTGGCGCACGGCCCCGATCAGGAAGGGCTCGCCCAGCGTCACCGTTCCAGGATCGTTGGGCTTGTAGCCCAGGGCGCTCGTCGTGGAGGCAGAGATCCGGCTGGGGTCATACTCACCCCGATAGTTCCTGCCGTAACGGAAGTGATCATAGGCCTGGCCACGGGCAATATACGACCAGTAGTCACCACTCTCGGCCACAGATGCTTTCAGCCACGGCTGAACCTGTGTGGCGCTGGTGTGCTTGATCGATGACTGGTTCGGGTCGCTCGGGTTGTAGCGCGACTGTCCGCGCACGACACCGAAGTATCCCTTGTCATCCACGAAGGTGGTGCGGTTCCCTTCATAGTTATTGATGACGGTGGCGCCGATACGCCCCTCGCTACGATTGAAGGACGTCGTATTCACTCCGGGCGCCTCGAGCGGCGCCTCGGCGCGGGCGGGCTCAACCGCGGAGGTTAGCCCCGGCAGCGCAACCGAGGCAACAACCGCCCCGGCGATCAGGGCGCGAGCGAGAGCGACGAGGCCTGGGACCGCGGGTGCGGGAGGAGGCCTCGGACGTATATCGTTCTCGCGAATCGGCAGTGTCCGCCAGGCGAGCACTGCGCACAGCTTCGATATGTTGCATAGTTCCCCCACTTAACAATAGTTACTAAGCCATCCTATTAAATCATGCCAATTAATGAGTAAGTTGTGACAGGCACCATCGCTTGACGGACTTACCTGTTGGTATATCGCCTCCAGATGCACACTACTACCCCACATTAATCCGTCTAAAAACCCCAACATGCAAACAATCGAACATTGATGACAAAATAGCCAACACTCACCCGAGCGCTGGAGAACACTCTTTGCACTTTGTTTGCTCCAACACACTTATCGTCACACTTGTAACATATGCACCAGATGTCACAGTCGCACCATTGCGGAGTATTCCCCGCCATGGCGCGCATCCGGAACGAGGAACGGGGCTTTGCTCATCGGGAACATCCCGGCAGATGAGGCCCCAGCGCTTCCCGCGCCGGTTAGACTGTGACTGGAGCGGCCTCGCTTCCACAACGAACGTACGTCGCGCACAAGGCGCGGGGGAATGAGGAGAGCACGACTATGAGCATCTTCGACCGCTTCGAGAGCGCCGTCGAAGAGGCGTCAACGGCGCCTTCTCGCGCGTGTTCCGGTCGGGGATCAAGCCCGTGGATATCACCACGGCGATCCGCCGCGCCATGGACGAATCCGTCCAGGAAGTCTCCGCCTCGCGCATCATTGCCGCGAACCACTTCGCGGTCTACGCCTCGCGCACCGACCTCACCTCCCTCGAGGCCTCCCTCGACGTCCTCGCCGACGAGTTCGCCCAGCAGGCCACCGAGCACGCCTCCGCGAACGGCTACCCTCCTCGGCCCCGTCACGATCGAATTCATCGCCGACGCATCCTGAGCCCAGCGGCACCCTCAAGGTCGACGCAGAAAACCGCCGGGGACCCGCCGCCCCGCCACGGCCTCGTCCGCGTCCCCCGAGCACCCCATCATCGACGTCGACGGCGAAAAGTGGCTGCTCACCGAGCCTGTCACCGTCATCGGACGCGGCTCCGAAGCCGACATCGTCGTCAACGACTCGGGCGTCTCGCGCCGCCACCTCGAACTGCGCATCACGCCCACCGGCGTCATTGCGACCGACCTGGGATCCACCAACGGCTCCTTCGTCGAAGGGCCACCCGCATCGACGCAGCGACCCTGCTCGACGGCAACCAGATCGTCATCGGACGCACCAAGATCCCTCTTCTGGACGCACCCAGACCAGAGCGGAGTTTAATGAAGTGACCACAGACCTCGCATTTACCGTCTTCCGCATCGGGTTCCTGGTGCTGCTCTGGCCCTCGTGCTCGCGGCCGTCAACACGCTGCGACGCGACATCTTCGGCACCGTCGTAACCCCTCGCGGCAAGGGACGCGACAAGGCCACCCTCACGCCGCAGAGCCTCGCGAGAAGCGCAAGGGACAACAAGAAGCGCACCTCCTCCAACCCGCTGGGCCCCCAGGATCTTCTGTGACCGGCGGCCCGCTCGTGGGCACCATGCTGCCCCTCGGCGAAGCCCCCATCGTCATCGGCCGCTCCCCGCGTGCACCCTCGTGCTCGAAGACGAGTACGCGTCCAGCCGCCACGCGGCACTCACCCCCAGTCCGACGGCTGGTGGATCGAAGACCTCTCCAGCCGTAACGGCACCTTCATCGACGACGAGCGCCTGAGCAGTCCCGCGCCAGCTCAAGATCGGTGACGTCATCCGCATCGGCCAGACGACTCTCGAATTGGTGGGTTGATATGTCAGGAAACGCGGTTCAATTCCACTACGCTGCCCGCTCCGATGTGGGCCTCGTGCGTTCCAACAACCAGGACTCCGGCTACGCCGGCGCGAACCTGCTGGTCCTCGCCGACGGCATGGGCGGGTCCCGCGGGCGGCGACATCGCCTCCTCGGTGGCCCTCGCGCACCTCGTCCCCCTCGACACGGACTCGCACCCGGCCGACTCGATGCTTCCCCTCCTGCGCGAGGCCCTCCTCGACGCGCACGAGGAGCTCACCGACCGCTCGAGCCGCGACCGCGACCTCGAGGGCCTGGGCACCACCTGCATCGCGCTCATGCGCTCCGGCAACCGCCTCGCGATGGTCCACATCGGTGACTCGCGCGCCTACGTGCTGCGCGGCGACACGCTGACCCAGGTCACGACCGACCACTCCTTCGTGCAGTACCTGGTCGACACCGGCCAGATCACGCCCGAGGAAGCCGAGCACCACCCCAACCGAAATGTCGTCCTGAAGATCCTCGGCGACGCGCAGGCCGACGTGGCCCCCGACGAGACGATCCGCGAGGCCGTCGTCGGCGACCGCTGGATGCTGTGCTCCGACGGCTTGTCCGGCCTCGTCTCCCCCGAGACGATCGGCCAGGTCATGGCCGACATCAAGGATCCGGGCGAGTGCGCCGAAGAACTCATCCGCCTGGCCCTCCTGGGCTGAGCGGCCCCGACAACATCACGTGCGTCATCGCGGACATCGTTCCCGCCGGCACGTTCCCGCCCGCTCCCCCGCAGATCGTGGGCGCCGCAGCCATCGACCGCAACGCCAAGTCCCGCGGAGGCGACGGCGCGGCTGCTCGCGCGGCCGCCCTGGGTTCGGCCTCCTCCGACATCATCTCCGACGAGGACGACGCCCCCATCGAGCTCAAGCCTCGTTCTTCCTGGTGGACCCCCGTCTTCGTCTCGCTGGTGACGGTCCTCGTCGTCGCGGCCTCGTGGATGTCGTGGAAGTGGACGCAGACCCAGTACTACGCGATCGGCCAGGACGGATACGTCGTCATCTACCAGGGCATTCCTCAGTCCATTGGCCCCTGGCAGCTATCGCACGCGGTCGAGGTATCGAGCGTGGCTCTCGCCGACCCTGTCCCCCGTCGACCGCCAGCGCCTCGACACTCCCGGTGCTGCGCTCCTCACGCGCCGACATTGACTCCTACATCGAGGGCCTCGCGCGCTCCGCGGCCGACAACGTGTCGTCCCCCTCGTCCTCGACGACCCAGTCGGGCATGCCGCAGTCCGGCACGCCCCAGTCCGGGGCGCAGAGTGGGGGCGCCTCGTAATGGCTACCGTATCGATCGCGCCCGCCCGGCCTCGCCGCTTCCTGGAGCTGACCCTCATGGGGTTGGCCCTGGCGGTCGGCATCGCCGGCTACGTGCTGACCTCGCTGAACTCACACGGGAGATCCCGCGAACCTGCTCACGCAGGTCGGCGTCCTGGTGGCCATCGCCATCATCGCCGAGGTCGGCGTGCACTTCCTGGCGCCCTACGCGGACCCCGTGATCCTCCCGGTCGCGGTGGCGCTGACGGGCCTCGGGCTGGCGATGATCTACCGGTTGGACCTCTCGTACGCCCCGCAGGGACGAGGGCCGTGGTCGGCTTCCGCCAGGCCCTCTTCGTGGGCATCGCGATCGTCATCGCGGCCATCATCTTGATCATGCTGCGCGACCACCGCATGCTGCGCCGCTACACCTACACCTTCGGTGCACTATCGCTCTTCCTGCTGCTTCTTCCGATGATTCCGGGCCTCGGCCAGGAAACCTTCGGCGCGCGCGTGGATCCACCTGGGCCCTATCTCCGTCCAGCCCGGCGAGCTCGTGAAGATCACCCTGGCGATCTTCTTCGCCGGGTACCTCGTGACGAACCGCGACAACCTGGCGATCGGTGGCCGCAAGTTCCTCGGCATGCGCCTGCCGCGCGCCCGAGACCTCGGCCCGATCATGGTCGTATGGCTGATCGGCATCGCAATCCTCGTCCTGCAGCGCGACCTCGGCACCTCGCTGCTGTTCTTCGGACTCTTCGTCGCGATGCTGTACGTTGCCACGAACCGCGTGTCGTGGCTGGTCATCGGCTTTCACGCTCTTCGTGCCCGCCGTCCTCGTGGCTGTCAAGTCTTTCAGCCACGTGCAGACGCGCTTCAACATCTGGCTTAACGCCCTCGACCCAGAGGTGTACGACCGCGGGTCCTACCAGCTCGTCCAGGGCCTGTTCGGCCAGGCTTCCGGCGGTCTCATGGGCACCGGGTGGGGCCGGGGCTACCCGCAGCTGGTGCCGCTGGCGAACTCGGACTTCATCCTGTCCTCCTTCGCGGAGGAACTGGGCCTGACCGGCATGGCCGCCATCCTCGTCCTGTACCTGATTCTTATTCAGCGAGGCCTGCGTGCGGCGCTGACGGTGCGCGACGGTTTCGGCAAGCTCCTGGCGACCGGCCTGAGCTTCTCGCTCGCCATTCAGCTGTTCGTGGTGCTCGGCGGCATCACTCGCATTATTCCGCTGACCGGCCTAACGGCCCCGTTCCTGGCGGTGACGGCTCGTCGATGGTGTCCTCGTGGATCACCGTCGCCCCTGCTGATCCGCGTGTCGGACGCTGCTCGCCGCCCCGCATCGACCCCCGCGCCGTGGAACTCCGGCATCCAGCCTGCCGTGGGAGTGGGTGAGTAAGTCGTGAACAATCAGATTCGCAAGATTTTCATCATCGTCCTGCTCATGTTCGCCCTGCTGGGTGTGGGCGTGACGAACACGCAGTTCATCTCCGCGTCCTCCCTCAACGCCGACGCGCGCAACCAGCGCACGATCCTGCACGCGGCCGAAACCGACCGCGGCCCAATCATCGTCGACAAGACGGCGATTGCCCTCGTCCGAACGCGAGGCCGATTCCAAGCGCTACGCACGCTCCTACGCCGAGGGGCCCTGTACGCCTCGGTCACCGGCTACTTCTCGTCCGTCGGCAACGCGTCGACGGGTATCGAAGCCGCCGAGGAGGACGTGCTGGACGGCCAGTCGCAGACGCTGCTCGGCCAGCGCCTGCGTAACCTCCTGACGGGACAGAACCGCCAGGGCGGCGGCGTGGAACTCACGCTGAACCCGGACATGCAAAAGGCCGCGGCTGCGGCTCTTGGTAACCGCAAGGGTGCCGTCGTGGCCCTGGATGCGCGCACTGGCGCGGTCCTAGCGATGTATTCGGCGCCGACCTTCGACCCGAACCAGCTCGCTTCCTCCGACGCGGGCGCGGTGTCCGACGCATTCTCCGCGCTCTCCTCGGACCCCAGCAACCCTCTGCTCAACCGCACGATCTCTGAGCGCTACGCCCCCGGCTCGACGTTCAAGATCCTCACGACGATCGCCCTCATCGAAAACAACCTCGCCGACCCGGATATGCACATGCCCTCCCCCGTGTCGACGACCCTGCCGGGCACGGCCACAGAAGTCTCCAACATCGAGTCCTCCACCTGCGGCGACGGCAACCCGACGCTCACCGAGGCCTTCGCCCGTTCGTGCAACACGACCTTCGTACTGGCTTCCGAACAGCTGACGAACCAGCAGCTTGTCGATGTGACGAACCGGTTCGGGTTTGGACGCGAGACGCAGATTCCTCTGTCCGTGACCCCCTCTGTGTTCCCCGCCGACGCGGATGCCGCACAGCTCGCGATGAGCTCGATCGGCCAGTACACGGTCCAGACGACGCCTCTGCAGATGGCGCAGGTCGCCCAGACCATCGCGAACGACGGCCAGATGATGACCCCCTACCTCATCGACTCGATCGTGGACGCCGATAACCAGGTCGTGCGCACGACCACCCCCACCGACGCCGGACGACCGATCTCCTCCGAGACGGCCTCGAAGCTGCGCGCCATGATGGAAGCCGTCGTGTCCCAGCCCTACGGCACGGGTACGACGATGGCCCCTGCCGAACGTGTCCGTGGCCGCCAAGACCGGTACCGCTGAGACGGGCGAGGGCGACCACGCGAACGCCTGGGCCGTCGGTTTTGCCCCCGCGGATAACCCGCGCATCGCCTTTGCTGTCCTCGTCGAGGGCGACGACACCAACCCCACCCCGCACGGCGGCGACGTGGCCGGTCCGATTGCTCGAGCTGTCCTGGAAGCGGGGCTCAAGTGAGTGTTCCACGCATGACGTCAGGTGCCGGGCGAGTGCTCGGCGGCCGCTACACGCTGCTCACCCCGATCGCACAGGGCGGTATGGGCGAGGTCTGGAAAGCCCGAGACCGTGTCAGCGGACACATCGTCGCCGCGAAGGTCCTGCGTCCGGAGCTGGCTTAGCGAGGAGCTGTCCCTGTCGCGCCTGCGCCTCGAGGCGCGCAACTCGATGTCGATTTCCCACCCAAATATCGCGAACACGCAGGATTCGGGCGAAGAAGACGGCATCGGCTGGATCATCATGGAGCTCGTCGACGGCTACCCGCTGACGGACTACCTGCGCGGCGGCTCTCGCATCGAACCCGAGTACCTCATGCCGATCCTCGTTCAGGTCGCGATGGCACTGGGCGCTGCCGCGCGCGCGGGCGTCGTGCACCGCGACATCAAGCCCGCGAACATTATTGTTCGTCCTGACGGCATGGTGAAGCTAACGGACTTCGGCATCTCGCGCGCCACCGGACAGGTGAACCCTAACCGCCGCGGGCATGGTGATGGGTACCGCCCAGTACCTGCCGCCCGAACAGGCTATGGGCGAGGTCGCCACCCCATCGGCGACCTCTACGCCCTCGGCGTCATCGCCCTACGAGGCCGCGGCGGGGAGACGCCCGTTCACCGGTGAAACGCAGGTCGACATCGCGTTCGCACACGTCAACGACCCCGTGCCCCCGCTCCCCGACTTCGTTCCCGAGCCTCTCGCCGACGTCATCCTGCACCTGCTGGAAAAGGACCCCGCGAAGCGCCCCGAGTCCGGGTCGGCCGCCGTGCGCGAGATCGCCGCAGCCGCCAAGGCCATGGGCATCTCCGTGACGCCTCGCCCCTTCCCCCGCCGAAGGCCGCCCAGCGCCCGGCGGAGGTCCGCACTCCCGTCCAGCCTTCGGTGCCGATCGTCGCTCCGGTTCGCCACCTGACGCGCCGCACGCTGCCCGAGGGACATGCTGCAGCCGCCTCGGGCCTCACCCCCAAGGTACGCACCGCGACTGCCGACATGCCGCCGTCCCCGTCCTGGACGAGGCGACGACGATCGCGCCCTCCTCCTCGGCTATTCCCGTCACGGGCCGTCACGCCGCCGTCCCCGTGTCCTCGACGAGGCCGAGGTTCTTCCGACCTCCCATCCCGTCTCCGCGCCCACCCGGGTGCGCCGCCTGCACCCCGAGGCCACCGGCGAGCACGCTCCCGCCGTCTCAGGCCCCGTCCGATCGCTGACCTCAACCGGGCGCCATGCAGCCGTGCCAGCTCCGGTGCCCGCTCCTCAGGCGCCAGTCTCCCGCGCCGATCCCGACTCGTTCCACATCTACGGTGGACCGCACGACATCGCCTGCTGCTCCCGCAGCGGTCCCGGCAGCCCCCTGCGGCCCCGACCACGGCTTCCACCCCGCGGCACGCCGCGCCCGCTCAGCTAGGCTGCAGGTACCCCAGCCCACGCAGAGCACACAGCCCGCCCAGACCTCGGCACCTGCGCCGCACCAGGCGCCCATTCCCGCGCCACCCACCACACCCGCAGCCGCGCAGGCGTCTCCTGCCGCAGCCCCCGCCTCGGACGACCGCCGCGCCGCCCTAGCCGAACGCCTGCGCCAGCGCGCCGCAAACCGCCAGGCCGAAGACGCAGCCGAGGCCGAGCGTCGCGCGCGCGTCGCCCGCGAAGAAGAGCAGCGTCAGCGCGAGCTCGAAGAAGCGCGCGCCCGACGCGAAGCCGAACAGGCACAGCGCAAGGCCGCCCAGCGCAGCGCTCCCACGATCCCCCAACCCCGCTCTGAGCAGCCTCGCCGGGAAAAGGCAGCCACGGCGTCGTCGCCGCGCGCCACAACCGGCTCGACGCCCCGCGTCTACGGGACTGTCCCCCAGCCTCGTGCCACCAATCCGTCGTCTCGTCCGCGTCGATCCGTGTACGAGCCTCGACCCAACAAGACCACGCACGGACCGCGCTGGCACGACCTCGACGCCCGATCGGCTACCAGGACGCGCCCGCCGACCAAGACCGCATACTCGCGCAGCGTGGTCGCACCACCCATCCCAGCATCCAGGCAGATTATTCGCGCGGCAGTTATCGCAATCATCGTGATTGCGCTGATCGCGCTCACAGCTATTACGATCAAACACATGCTTGGCTCCCTGATACAACCAAGTGCGGGGGCACACATTATCGAGGAGGTTAGGACATGGCAGAGCCCATGGCCCACCGTCTAGCTGGCCGATACGAGGTCCGCTCGCTCATCGGGCGCGGTGGCATGGCCGAAGTCCATCTGGGATTCGACACTCGTCTGTCGCGCGTCGTCGCTATCAAAATGCTGCGGCGCGACCTGGCGCAGGATTCGATTTTTCCAGGCGCGCTTCCGCCGCGAAGCTACAGTCAGCGGCGTCGCTGAATCACCCGAACATCGTCGCCGTCTACGACACCGGCGAGGAGATCATCGAGGACGCCACCGGCCGCTCGATCGCGGTTCCCTACATCGTCATGGAGTACGTCGAGGGGCACACTGTCAAGGACCTCATTTCAGACGGCACCGCCGTTCCGATCAACGAGGCCATCGAGATCGTGTCGGGCGTCCTGTCCGCCCTCCAGTACTCGCACGCGAATCACCTGGTGCACCGCGACATCAAAGCCTGGCAACATCATGCTGACGTCGGACGGCAAGGTCAAGGTCATGGACTTTGGCATTGCGCGCGCTCTGACAGACCTCGCAGGCCACCATGACGCAAACGAACGCAGTCGTGGGCACGGCCCAGTACCTCTCCCCGGAGCAGGCTCGTGGCGAGGCCGTGGACGCTCGTTCGGACCTGTACTCGACCGGCGTCGTTCTCTTCGAGCTGCTGACGGGCCGCCCGCCCTTCAAGGGCGACTCCGCCGTCGCTGTCGCATACCAGCACGTCGAGCAGATCCCGCCCATCACCCTCGTCGATCCTGTCCGACATCCCGGACTCCCTCGACCGCGTGGTGCTGAAGGCCCTGGCGAAGAACCGCGAGGACCGTTACCCAAGCGCCGCGGCAATGCTCGCGGACCTGCAGCGTGTGGCCCGTGGCCTCGACGTGGCCGCTCCGCCCGCCGACTCGTGGGCCACCGAGGTTCTGCCCGCCGCCAGCTTGGCTGGCGCCCAGACCGCTGCGACCACTCTGATGGCCGCCGTCGCTAACCGCACGCCCGCCCCAGCGATGGCAGCGACCTCCACGTCGCTGCCTGCAGTCGCCACCGCGGACGCGGACGACGAGGCCTCGAAGTCCCGCAAGCGCCGCACGGCGATCATCGTCTTCCTGCTAATCGCCGCGCTTGGCATCATCGGCGGCTCGGTGTGGGCCCCTAACGCGCAGTGCCGCCCAGCCCGAGACGATCGCGGTCCCCAACGTCGTCGGCCTGACGCAAGCCGAGGCGAAGACTCAGATCGAGCAGGCTGGCTTCACCTGGGAACTCAACCCCGACAAGGTTGCCTCCGACACCGTCAACGAAGGCTCCGTGGCCTCGACCGACCCGACGGTAAGCACGCAGGCTGAGAAGGGCGCGACCGTTCGCGTCACCATCTCCTCCGGTCCAGATTCGGTGACCCCTGCCCGACAACCTCGTCGGCATGAGCCCCGATGATGCCCGCAAGGCGATCGAGGCCCTGGGCCTGAAGTGGGAGCTCGATAACAGCAAGGTCGCCTCCGACACCGTTCCCGAGGGCAAGGTCGCGCAGACCAACCCGTCGCCGGGTTCGAAGGTCAAGGCCGGACAGACGATCCGCGCCTACCTGTCCTCCGGCTCGGACGAGGTGGAGGTCCCCGACCTCTCGGGCATGACCCAGGATCAGGCGCGCAGCACGCCTGCAGGGCGTCGGCCTGGAGCTGGGCAACGTGACAAGCGTTGACTCCGAGAAGGAGAAGGACCGCATCGTCGAGCAGGATCCCGCGACCGGCACGAAGGTCAAGAAGGGCACCACCGTTGGCGTGTCCATCTCGAGCGGCAAGGCCGCTCAGGTGGAGATTCCCACCGTCGTCGGCATGGGCCGTGAGGACGCCGAGGCACAGCTCAAGGCGCTCGGCCTGAACGTCACCGTCGAGGAAGTTGCTGGCAACCAGCCCGCTGGCCAGGTCCTCGTCCGTCGAGCCTGGCGAGGGCTCGAAGGTCGACAAGAACCCAGCGTGAAGCTGAAGGTATCGAAGGGCGGCCAGTCCGGCAACAACAACGGAAACAACACGGGCTCCGGCAGCCGAGGCTAACTCGCGATCCCCAAGCCACCACGCGGCGGCAACCATACTGAGGGGCCCGCGCCAGTCAGGAGAAATCCTGAGGCGCGGGCCTCGCTGCATGCGCGGGGTGTTCGCGGGGTGCAGGTGTACGCGGGGGCGCAGGTGTACGCGGGGGCGCAGGTGTACGCGGGGCGCAGGTGTGCGCGGGGGCGCAGGTGTACGCGGGGGCGCGGGTGTGCGCGGGCGGCCTCGACAACGCACGGCTACCAGGGACCGGTGCACCCGCCTCTTCACGGTGAAAGCATGTCTTCCACAGAGCACGCCTGCCAGATAACCAGCTCTGTCGGCAGGTGCTGTGCTGCGAGGCGGTCTAGAAACCATCACCACCCCCGGCGGCGGGGCCGCGAGTCGGCAGGTGCTGTGCTGCGAGGCGGTCTAGAAACCAGAGGCGCCCAGAAAACAGGTCCCCGACGCGGATAGGTTATGACGATGTGGATAGGTTATCGGCATCCGGATAGGTTAATAAGCTATCCGGATGCTCGTAACCTATCCGCATGCACACGCCCACAAGCACATCTGCGGCACCGTAGCTGACACGCCACCTGCATTTACAGCGTGCTACACCTCTTAGGGAGCATTGCACCATTTAGAGAGCATTGCACCAGCTCGGAAGGGGTGTAATGCTCCCGAAATGGTGTAACACCACAAAGGAACAAGAACTTTCGCGGCGACGGCAGCGTCACGTGGGGTTGTGCACGAGACGAGGCTCCGACACGCTAAGCAACGGCAGTGTCACGTGGGGTTTTGCACAACACGAGGCTCCGACACGTCGGCGACGCATGCTCCCAGGACCTCATGTAGTGCAAAACCCCCACTGCCCCCAGTTGAAGCTGCTGCAGCGCGCCAGCCAGATCACCACGCGGCGCACACTCGCACTGCAGGTCGCTACTGAGGCCGACAGAAGAGCGCGAATATCAGGAGACTGGGCTACGACGCCCAGCGATCTGGATAGGAAGCGTCAATCTGGATAGATTATCGCGTTCTGGATAGGAAAAATAACCTATCCAGAAGAGCAGTTCCTATCCAGAACAGAACGTCCTATCCAGAACACGCAGCAGCGCTCAACGCAACCCCGCGCAACCTACAGCTTGAAACGCTCCGCAACGACGGGCTTGAGGGATACGGCGCGCTCGCGCGCGTCGGCGGCCGCCGCAGGCGGCGAGCCAGTTGGCGAACATGAGGTGCCCGGACTGGGTCATGACGGACTCGGGGTGGAACTGGACGCCCTCGAGGGGCAGGGAGCGGTGGCGCACGCCCATGATGATGCCGGACTCGGTGGTCGCGGAGACCTCGAGTTCGTCGGGCATGGTCGCGGGGTCGATCGTCAGCGAGTGGTAGCGGGTGACGGTCAGCGGCGAAGGCACGCCCTCGAAGACGCCGCGCCCGTCGTGCGTGATGACGGAGGTCTTGCCGTGCATGAGCTCGGGCGCATGCCCGACGGTCGCACCGAAAAGCTCACCGAGGGACTGGTGCCCCAGGCACACGCCCAGCATCGGGATGCCGCGTTCGGCGCAGTCGGCGATGGTCTGCAGTGAGGCGCCGGCGCTCTTGGGGTCGCCGGGTCCGGGGGAAATGAGGACGCCGTCGTAGCCGGCCTCGAACCAGGCGGGATCCACAACGTCGTTGCGCACAACATCCACGGTCGCACCCAGGTGGCGCAGGTAGCCCACGATTGTGAAGACGAACGAGTCGTAGTTGTCGACGCAGAGGATTCGTGCCATCGCGGGTCCTTTCATGTACGAGGCCGTGGCCCCTTCTCCGGCATCCATCGTAGGGCGCTCCTCCGGTGGGCGCGCGGGCGCTGTCCGCTCTCCGGGCGCGCAGGAGCATACGGCGCGCAGCCCAACCAACGTCCGTGGATACAGCACGAGGCCGGGTCTCCCCGGCCTCGTGTCATCGACGAGCAGGCGTCTCAGGCTCAGCCGACGGAGGACTGGCCGAGCTCCAGGTAGGACTGGACCCAGGGGTAGACCCAGGTGAACAGGGCGGCGACGGCCGCGCCGATGAGGACGAGGGATTCAATGACCTTGAACCAGGTGGGGCCAGGCAGGTGGCGGAAGATCCATGCGTACATGTTGGGTCCTTCAGTTCGTGGGTTCGTCGACGAGTTCGGCGGGGACGCCCGTGTCCTTGGGGGTCCAGGATTCGAACTTGAGGTGGACGATGTAGCGCTGCCAGTTGCCGTATTCGGGGTGGCAGGTGGTCGCGGTCATCCAGCGTTCGGTGGGGGTTTCGGACCAGGAGACGTCGTCGATGACGGGGGCGACGACGCGCATCTGCGTGGGGTCGGTGGCGTCGATGATCTCGGAGGAGACCATGGAGTAGACGAGGTAGTGGTCGTCTACTTCCACGACGACCTTGTCGCCCTGGGTGAGGCGGTCGATCCAGCGGAAGTTGTTGCCGTAGGGTGCGGCGGTGGCTTACGATGGAGAAGTTGCCGACGCCGCCGGGCTGGGTGGTCATAGTCGTAGTGGCTACCCATCCCTGGTCGAGAACGTAGGAGGTGGTGCCTTCCGCGAGGGGGATCTTCATCCAGTCCCAGGTGGGCACGTGGACGAGGCCGTAGACCTCGCCGTCGCCGACTTCGCGGTCGAAGGCGGGCGGGTCATCGGTGCGGACTTCGCCGAGGGTGCGCTTGAGGGCTGGTGCTCTTCTTCGTACGAGGCGATGGTCTGGGAGACCCGTCCGGCGACCTCGTAGGTCGTCCAGTACAGCTGCCAGACGGAGAAGAGGCCGACGATGAACGCGAAGGTAATGAGCAGTTCGCCGACGACACCGACGATGTTCCAGAAGATGTTGGAGCGTTTTTTTCTTGTCGGCGAGGCGGGGGCGACGTGTTCACCCATTCGTTTCCTCCACGGTTGCATAGTTGGCTGTCAGCGAGGTAGTGGCGGGAGCAAAGCTCAGGGAGTCTTTGGTCTGCATGTCCCACCCGAGGCCGTACTTTGTCACGTAGACCTGATAATTCACCATACGTGGGTTTGCAGTAACCGTCGCGCGCAGGGTGGCAGGATCACCAATTGCTTGGATCACATAGGGCGGCGAGTAGCTGGTGCCGTCCACGAGGATCACGTTGCCGATGCAGCGGATGACGGTGCGCGAGGTGACGCGCACGCCTTGACGGTCATGGCCTCGGCGCCGCCGCTCCACAGGGCGTTCATGGTGTCCCTCGATGTCCTGCTGGTGAATGACGAGGTCGTTGGGCGTTACACCTTCGGGGATTTGCCCAGGGGGAGCGTCGGAGAGGGTGATTTGGACACCGGGTCCTGAGACGGGGCGGGTGGAGCGAGCGGTGAACGCATCTTCGTCGGGGGTGCCGGACTGGGGGGTGGCGGCAGCGAAGCTCTGAATCTGAGCGTCGAGCGCGGCGACCTCGTTTTCGACAACTTTGACCTGTTCCTGGCGGTTACGCACGAGGGTGGACAGGTCGGAGGTGGCCGCGGGGTTTTTGCGTTCGTTGAGCGCAGAGACGGAGAAGAGGAGGCCGGAGGCGACGGTCACGGCGAGCACGCCGGCGATGTGGCGAAGTCTGCATCCGTGCATGTTTCCCCCTCTCGTGGCGCTGCGCTTTGGCACTTTCCACGTCCGAGACTACGCTAGTGTTGCGACTAATTCATCACCGCCGGGCGGTTTTCTTCCCGCGCGGGCCAGCAGAGAGGACCCGACGTGGCCGAATCCAAGAAGCGTAAGAAGAATGGACACGAGGTCGAGGACGACACCGAGATCCAGAACTGGACTGACGGTATTCCGCTCAGCCCGGCCTGGTGGGCCCCCACTTTCGTGGCCCTGATGATCCTGGGCCTGCTGTGGGTCGTCGTCTACTACATTTCGTCGGGCACCTACCCGGTGCCGAAGCTGGGCGCATGGAACATCGCGGTGGGCCTGGGCACGATGATGGTGGGCTTCCTGATGACACTGCGTTGGCGTTGAGCGCGGGTAGTATCGCGACAAACGTGAGTGTGGGGCGTTCCGGCTGCGGCCGGGACGCCCCACTTTTCTCGGGAATTCTATCGACGAGGCCGTGGCTGGCTATCGGGTCACGGCCTCATCCTCGGGTCACGGCTTACTGAGTTGGACCCTCATGCCAGCGTCGTACATGCCGAGGAGGGAGCGTCAGCCAGCCTGTCTTCGAGGCGCGCGGGTGCGCGCTGGCGAAGGACATGACGGTCGTGGCTCCGGCTCGCAGGATCGCGGGAGAGGCCGGGGCGGAGGGGCCGAGGACGACGGTGTGGGCGTCGGAGGCGAGCTCGAGGAGGCGCGGCATGGTCTTGTTGACGAATGCGGATCCGGAGATGAAGACGTAGTCCATCTCGGGAAGCAGGTATTCGCAGGCGGAGTCGGGTAGTCACCCTCGAAGACGTTGCGTTCGAGGATGTTGAGCTCGGCAGTGTCGGGCATGGCGGCGGGCGCGAAGGGGAAGTGACCGATGATGGCGACGCGCTTACCGGCGACGAGGGGCGCGTAGGGGTGGAAGGTGCGGGCCCAGTTGTTTTTCCTTGCAGGGCGGAATCCGTGGGCGAGGGCGCGTACGGGGTGGGAGTGGTAGGCATTGACGGCGGCCATGCCGATGCATGCGTCTTCGAAGTTCCACGACTTGGCGAGGGCTGCAACGTCGAGCAGGGGGCGGCCGACGAGGTCTGCGGGGTCCTCGGTGGCGCGCGGGCGGACTGACGTTCATGCCGAAGGCCATGCCGACGCCGTCTTCGCTGGAGGCGACGCGGCGCCACTTGCCGTCGGTGTGGATCGCCGTGACGGTGATGTCGGCGGGGATCTCGTCAATGAGCTGGTCGTACAGGTCCCAGGGGCTGGTCATGGTTTCTCCTGTGGGCGCATGAGGAAGGGCCCGGCACCATTTGCCGGACCCTTCCTATATTAGGTCATCCTAGATACCATGCGCCTGTCGGTCGTTGACCCGTCACGCGCCGTAGACCTCGTACAGGACGCGGAAGGCGAGCGCATTAATCGCAACCATGCCCGCGATCATTCCCCAGCGCCGCAGCGCCTGGCGCTGATTCTGCGCCGCCTCGGTCACGCCCGAACGCGGGCGGGACAGGCGGACGAGCAACCACGTTGCCGCCACACCCGCGATCGCGCCACCAATGTGCCCCCTGCCAGGAGATACCGCTGACCATGAAGCCGTACACGAGGTTGACACCGAGCAGCGTCAGAATGGCGGTCGTGTCGGAACCACCCAAACGCTGGAGGACAAACACCGCCCCGAAGAGGCCAAACACCGCTGCGGACGCACCCACCGTACTGACGTAGATCTCGGAGGGCTGGATCAGGCACCAGGCGATAATGAAGGCGGAACCGCCCAACGCACTCACCAGGTAGACGGTGAGGAAGCGCCACCAGCCCATGACCGGCTCGATCGCGCGGCCCACCCAATACAGGGACAGCATGTTGAACAGGATATGCAGCAGGCCCCCGTGCAGGAACGCGCCCGTGAGGATCGTCCACGGGTGCTCCATCAGCCACGCGGGCACGAGCGCGAGCGAGGACGTGAGGGCGGGAGCCAGCCACGTGAGGACGTACATGAGGACGCAGGTCGCCATCATCGCGTAGGTAACGACCGGCGCCCCAGCCGCCGCCGCGCGCGACGGGGAGCGCATCCACCGCTTCTTCGAGGACGTGCAGTCCACGCAGATCGACCGCACCTCGGTGGGGATCGCGCAATCCACGCACATGGGCCGGTTACAGCGCTTGCAGTAGTCGACGCTGCGCACGCCCGGGTGTCGCGGGCAGTTCGGGGCAGCGCGTGGGTCCGAACGCTGACCGTAGCTCGGCATGCTCATAGCTTCCCTTTCGGCAGGCGGGTAGGGACGAGGCCGGGGCGCACCATCCCGATCACTGCACTGAGCAGCGGGGGCGGCCCCGGCCTCGTCGATGATGAGGGGAGAGGGTCAGTCGACGATCTCGATGGAGTTGATGACCTGCTCCGTCACGGGGCGGTCGTTCGCACCCGTGGGGGTGGTGGCGATGGCATCGACGACGCGCTTGGACTCCTCATCGGTGACCTTACCGAAGATGGTGTGGTTGCCGAGCAGCCACGGGGTGGGGGCCACGGTGATGAAGAACTGGGAGCCGTTGGTGCCCTTGCCCATGCGCTTCGCTTTTGCTGCTGGCCATGGCGAGCAGGTAGGGGTCGTTGAAGTTCAGCTCGGGGTGAATCTCATCGTTGAACTGGTAGCCGGGGCCGCCGGTGCCGGTGCCGAGGGGGTCGCCGCCCTGGACTCGCGAAGCCGGGGATCACGCGGTGGAAGATGGTGCCGTCATAGAGGGACGGGAGGTCTTCTGGCCGGTCGTGGGGTCGACCCATTCGCGCTCGCCCTTGGCCAGGGTCACGAAGTTGTGAACCGTGTTGGGGGCGTGGTTGAGAACAGTTCGACGGTGATGTCGCCAGCGGAGGTGTGAAGAATAGCTTTCATGAGACCAATGGTCGCACCTTTTCCTGGGTGTTTCCTGTCCGTCACGCAGCTCACGCAAGCCGGTGGGCTGCAGATCACAGCCCGTTGTAGCACAATAGGAGTGGAGCGCGTCCGCGCCCCGTTTATTGTGGACAGAATCGGAGACATCATGGCTACTTCGCCGACTTTCGATGCAGATAAGCTGCGCGCATCGTCTCAGCAGCTTCGCGACGCCGCCGCCATTTACGCTGCAAGGTTGCCGTGCGGGCCGCCGATCTGGCTGGCCAGGGCGTTGACTGGGCCGCGCCTCGCGCACAGGCCGCGCTGAATTCCGCGATCGAGCACGCGACCCCCGCGATCGAGCACGCCGCTGCTCGCGCGCAGGCTGCCGCCGCGCAGGCCGCCCCGGCGATCGAGAACGCTCGCGAGCACCTCGTGGACGATTACCTGCCCCGCGCTTCCCTCGCCGTCAACCAGGCGGGTGCCGCTCTGTCGGCTCGCGGTTCGCTGTCGGAGCGCGCTCGCCGCGCGTCCGAGGCCCTCGGCTGTCGCTCTGGCGACGCCCACCCGCAAGCGCCGCAAGTGCCGCGTTCTGCGCGCCTTCGGCCTGACGGCCTCGTTGGCGCCGTCGCCGGTGCGGGCTACATCCTGTGGAAGCGTTCGCAGCCGATCGAGGATCCGTGGGCCGAGGAGTACTGGGCGGATCTGGACACGGATTCCTTCGTGCCGGACACCGAGGCTGAGAAGGCCACCTTCGAGGCGGGCGAGTGATTCTCACCTCCTGAGAGGCTTGTGCTTCGGGGCCGCGACGCGTTGCGTCGCGGCCCCGAGCTTTACTCCCGGACAGATAAGAAGCCCCACGCGGCCACCGTTCGGTGGCTGCTCGGGGCCTGTCGTCTGACGGGATCAGCTCCTCGACGAAGAGTTCATCACTGCTGAGACGATAGCGGCGACGATGCCTGCAACGATGAGGATGAGGCCAAACGGCAAAATGTAGAAAATCATCCCGACCGCGAGCCAGTACAGGCCGTCTCCGCCGTCTCCGTGGTTGCCCGGGATGAGCTCAATGACGAACCAGGCGAGGAAGGGAGAGACGGCGAGCAGTGCCCCGATTCCAGACAAAATGCCCTGCCAGCTTGTACGACACGCGACGCTTCACGGGAGCCATCGGAGCGTAGCCGTAGCCCGCGTACCCAGCCTGCGCATAGCCCCTGCGCAGCGGCTTCGTTCCCCGGCTGCATCGCCCCCTGAGGAGGAACACCACCCTGGTACAGGTAGGACGACTGCTGAGAAGACGAAGCGGGATACGCGTTCGGGTCCGGAACTCTCGGATTCGGGTTTGTCACTGTCTATCCTTCCATCAAGGGCGCACGCACAAAGGTTCGACGGTCACAATCCTAAATGACGACGAGCCGTAGCCGATGAGCAAGGAACACGCCGACACCCAGCCCAACACGGGAGACCATCGATGGGCGCGATGCGGGCTCACGAGCCCCCAAACCACGCTCCCACTAAGACATATCTGCGAAAAGAAGCCACGGGCTCACGTGCACGAGGATTGCATAGAAGCTCCACCATCGCCCTCTCGGCTTTTTCGTGGTCACCATGCCAATGAGCGCAAGGAGGATCCCCAGCAGACCATTGAGGAAGAGAATTATCAGGCCAAAAACAATGGCGTACCCAAATGCCATAACTCTCGAGGTATCCCTCCTCCGTGGTGTGCTCGCGAATCGACACGCGGAGACTACCGAAGGCAATCCCGGAGAACGATAATCCACCCGCACACACCCAGGATCAGGGACGTGGCCTGCGTCCCTCCGAGGCCGGTCCACCAGCGTCTTACTTCTTGCCCCTGCAGAGCAGAACCATCAGGCTGAGGCGGAGCGGCTGCCTCGAGCAGACTTCTCGCCAGCCATGCTCGTCATTTGTTCCTCACTCATTGGGGATCACATCCTTAACTAACGAGATACGCGGTTAGAACATGTAAGCGGAAGAAAGCACCACGGAGAGCAGGAGGAACAGAAGCACCGCGGCCACGATAACGACAACCGGATGGTATTCAGCCGAAGCGCACGTGAGACATACTTGCGTTCTTCGGGAGTCACGACCTGATTCATTGCTGCAAAACCGAGGATGGCTCCAATGAGGTTAATCAAGCCGACGGGGATGGAACCAAGGCCAACGATGAAAATAAAAGCGAGCGGTGCCAACGCTCTCTCCATGGAATCCGTCGACGTCATCGCGGCACCGACCGAGGCGACAAGCCCGATAACAATGACTACTCCGAAGACGACAAAGGCTTACAACACCGCAAACCGAATGATGCTTTTCCTGGTGATTTACGCGGATTCCGCCCGAAAGGAGCAGGCTGGGGGGCCTGGCCGTAATGAACGGCAGGAGGCTGGGGTACCTGGCTGTAATTGGCGGCAGGAGGCTGGGGTACCTGCCCCGGGTATGAGCTCGGTTCGGTGCCATTCGGATATGGTGTCGTCATCTTCATTCCCTCACGTCGTTCGTATCGTGCCGACATTGGCTCGTCAATCAACGAGTGCTGCTCGCTCATTTGCACCCTCTCATATGGTTGCGAGGAGAGATCATCGCTCAATTATCAGAAAAACTCATACAGCACCGTGAAAAAGAGCAACGTTACGGCTTTAGGACTCAGACACACGCACAATCCCCACAGACTCGCTTTGAGTTGCTCCTTCGACACCCCGCTGCTAGCCAATTCCCCCAGCGCAATGATCAGGCCGCTCAAGCACAGACTCGCGACGATTCCTACAGCAATGATGACGATAACCAGGTAGTAGGGGAACTCACCCCTGTGATCAGCGCCAGGACGCGACACGATGAAATGATCGACGAGGACTAGGACGAGCCCAGCAAGCAGAATGACACCCCAGGCGGAGATGCCGCAGTACAGCGGTGCCCGCTTGACCTTCCGCGTTGCGTCGCGCGGCTGCTCAAGTTCCTTGTCCGTATCAGGAGCTGCCATGACTCTCCCTCCGAAAAAGTATTTCAAGAATTGAGATTATCGGAGCGGGCGGCTCTGCGCAAGGACTGAGGAGCCGAGGAGAGTGCGCAACGTGTGGGCGTATCAGCGCCGCAACCAGCACGCCCTGCCGGCGAGCACCCCTGCGGAATCACAGCTATTAGCGGGTTACAGAAAGTCTCGCAACACTAGATGACGTCGGTCAGCGAGGCTTCTTTCGTGCGGCATACATCAACATGAGGCCACAGACCGCCAGCATCAGACCAAAAGGCACCACATACAAGAGGAACATAACTCCAAGCCAGGAAAGTCCATCTCCGCTATCCCCATGATCACCGGGAAGGAGCTCAATCCACACGCACACACCGGCCGACAGCACCCAGCACAGCACCGCAAAAGACAAGAAAGATGATGCCGCCGATGCGGAATTTCCTCTGATACGGCATCCGCGTTTCCTGAGACTGGTACCCTTGTGCCGTACCCTGAACAAACATGACATCATGCACCGGCTGAGGATTCGCGTCGTAGCGCATATTGGGATGCGCGGCAGGCAACGCGCCCTGATACGCTCCGCCCACATTAGCGTTCGAGTGTGGGACGTAGGATTCGGCATTGTCACGAGTCGCTCCTTTACGAGTTGCTCGTCGCGAGCATTGTCAGCAAGTTTACTCAACCGCATACCCCGGAGTAAATCCCCTGAGGTGCTGTCGATTACCCCTGCGGCGCAGACTGCACGGGAGCTGCGGGATGCCCCGCATGCTGCTGAGGATAAGGGAATGCTCATCAGATCCTCCCTATGTTGCACCGACACACGAGACGCGCTCCCCGAGGAGAGTGCGCAATACCTGGGTGACCCCGGCCTCGTTCGCCGAAGAGACGCTCTACGCGATTGAGCCAAGAACCACCAGGGGAAGGAACAGAAGGCACAAGCACAGGGTTCCATTCAGGACTATTCCCCACGTAGCGAGTGCCTGCTCATCCTCACTGTCGGCGCGTCGATGCGCCCGTATTCCCATGATCAGGCCCGTCAGCTGGGCAATGCCCACCGGGACGGACACGATGACGAAGGCGATCACAACAAACATCCCGAGCAAGAACGAGTCCTCCGGCGTCGAAGTAATTGCACCGAGCATCGCGAACAGGCCGACAAGCAACGCTCCACCCATCACCAGCAAGCCCGCGACTCCCACCCCAACGGATCTCGCGCCCGCGCTGCTAAAGAAGCGCTCAAACAGGGAGAAACAGGCGAACAGGACCGCACCGCCACACACAGCGAGGAGTACAACGAGGCCAACCGGATCGCCGACAATACCCCACCGCGGAATGATGCTTAAGCGCAGCCGGGAAGAAAGCATTCACACCCACTCCAAGCGCGCAGCGCCCAAGCTCCGCGCGATCCTCGGCATGCCTTCGCCCCACGAACCCGGCGATGACACCCGCCAGATGAATGATCCCCGCCGCGCAGGCTACGGGCAGGACAGAACGGATAAATTCATCGTCGCTCATCACCGCAGAGCCATCGGGAATGACGGAGTGAGTGCCGGCGCTCATCTCGTCAAAAAACGAGGTCGACAGAACGATGAAACCCCCGATGATCACGGCAAGTCCCAAGAGTGCGCAGGCCAAGGACAACCTGTGCATCATTCGCAACACGCGCTTGTTGGGCACAGGTGCGGGACCGGTGTGACCATTCATGGTTTTTCTCCGTCCGACGCTTCAGTGACCCTACATGAACAACATCAGAACGATCATGAAGGCGGTGAAGACGATGTATGGGCTTGCGTTTAGGAGGATTCCCAGCCAGTTGAGCTTCCGCGTCTTCGGCTTCCCCACTGCCCCAACAATCCCGATAACACCGCCGGCGAGGTTCACCGGGCCAATAAACATCAGCGCAAAGAGCGGCAAGAACCCGATCACTTCCTTACCACTCGGGTCGGGATCGGATGCGCTGGCTCGGATAGCAAGCCACATGGCCAGTATCGTCAGGCCAATGAGGGCCCACCCGACAACACCCAAGATGATCGACACTCGATTCACCTTCTGAACCACGGGCCCTTGAGGCACTGGTGTATAGCCCGGAGCAGTCCCCTGATATGCAGGCTGCGCGGGCACTCCCGCCTGGGGCACAACCTGCTGCACAGGCTGCGCGGCCTGCGTCGGCTGCGCGGGAACTGCAGGCTGTGCTGCAGGCTGCTGAGGATAAGGGACGCTCATCAGATTCCTCCTCTATTGCACCAACATGATGCGGCAACGAGACTGTGAAGAACCCACACATCCCCCATACCGAAAGGTCTTTCAAGAATTGAGACTAATGGTAAGTTCCTGCCAGCGCAACGGACAACCAGCCAAGAAGAGTGCGCAGCACCCGGGCAGTCAGGCGACAGAAGCCTCGCCATTGCAACGAAAAAGGCGATACTCGGCCATCGCCAGCAAAGCGCCGGGCAGGTTCAGATGAGAACCAGCAGGGGAGGAAAAGCACGCACCAGCACAGGGGCACGTTCAGGACTATTCCTCGCCCGGCAAGCGCCCGCTCGGCCTCGCTGTCGGCGTGCCGACGCGCCCGTATACCCACGATCAGGCCCGTCAACTGGATAAGGCCCGCCGGGACGGACATGTAGATGCAGACGGCCACGACAATCAACTCGGGCAAGAAGGGTCGCCCCGGCGTCGTAGCTAGTTCGTGGAGCATCGCGAACAGGCCGACAAGCAACGCTCCGGCCATAGCCAGCATGCCCGCGGCTCCCGCGCCCACCGATATCGCGCCCGCGCTGGCACGCATGCCGCGGAATAGGGACACACACGCAGCCAGGACCGCAGCGCCGCACACAACGAGGAGGGGTACGAGCGCCCGCGGATCGGGGACCAAGCCAACGACGGGGGTGATACAGGCGCAGGCAAGAAAGAAGGCATTCGCTCCCACTCCCAGCGCGCAGCGCGCGAGCTCCCTCCGATCCTCGGCGCGCGTTCGTCCCATCAGCCCGGCGACGACACCCACCAGATGAACGATCCCCGCCACGCCAGCTGCAGGCAGGAGGGAACGGACAAACTCGCCGTCGCTCATGACCGCAAACTCGCCGGGTATGACGAGGTTAGCACTTGCACTCATCTCGTCAACAACCGAGGCTGACAGGACGACGAAACCCCCGATCATCACCGCAAGTCCCGCGAATACGCAGAATAGGGACGGCCTGCACATCCATCGCGATGCGCATTCGCGAGGCCCACCTGCGGGAACGCTGCAGTCGTTCATGGCATTCTCCTCCCAGTGATCGCAGCGGCGGCCCTCGTCAGACACAAGCACACGCCATCACTGGGCGTGCGCTAACGGCCTACGAGAAAAACGGTGCCACGGCCAGGCCGACGAACATGATAACGAAAAAGATGACGTACGGGCTCGCATTGAGGATAATTCCCAGCCTATTGAGCTTCCATTTCGCCGGCTTCTCCTTCGCCCTTGAGGAAGCGACGATGATACCGATGAGGTTCAACGGACCGCCGAGGGCCAGCACAAAAAGAGGAAAGAAGCCGAAAATATCATTCCCGCTCGCGGAAGCGTCCGGTGAGTGCATCTCTACCCACGCGTCCAGCACTAACAGCGCGATGAACACCCATACACCAATTCCGAAGACGAGGGAGAGGTAGTTAACCCGCACTTTCACAGGCCCCTGGGGCACGGGCGCATAGCCCGGCGCAAATCCCTGGGGCGCCGTCGAATACCCCTGCGACACCGGCTGCGCGGGAACTGTAGGCTGCGCGGGTACTCCCGCCTGGGGAACCCCCTGATATGCCGGCTGCGCGGGCTGCGCCGGCTGCGCCGCAGGCTGCTGAGGATATGGCGTGCTCATCAGATTCCTCCTCTATTGCACCGACGTGCGGCAACGAGACTGTGAAGAACCCACACATCCCCCGTACCGAAAAGTCTTTCAAGAATTGAGACTAACGACAAAACAACCGCCACGCAAAACGCACTCACCCCACAAGCGCGCGCAGCACCTGGGCGACCCCGGCCTCGTTGTTTGAGGGGGCGACGAAGCGCGCGGCCTCGATGACGTCCGCGGACGCGTTGGCCATCGCGAAGGACAGGTCCCCCTCGCTCATCATCGACAGGTCGTTTCCCGCGTCGCCGAAGACAGCGGTCTGGGGAACGATCCACCCCGAGAAGCGCTGCAGGGTCGCGCACGGCGCTCCCCTTGTCGACGCCTCGGATCTGCAGATCCGCCCAGTTCGCACCCGACACCGCGTACTGGTGCGTGTCGGCGAATCGCGCGAGCGTCGCCTCCGCGAGCGCCTGGACCGGCCCAATGACGTAGACAGCGAGCTTGACGATCGCGTCGTCGATCTGCCCGGCCTCGATCGCGTCGATGATGGCGATCTGGTCGTCGATGCGCTTCGTGCGGTGATAGTAGGGCAGAACACCGTCGACGAAGCGGTCGTCGGTGCGCTCGACGTAGGCGTATTGCTTGCCGCACATGACCAGGCCGCCGTCGATCCCGTCCGGACCCGAGGTAGCTTCGCGGACGAGGCGGACTGCCTCGCGCATGGTGGGGGCGTCGAGGGGGCTGGAGGAGACCTCGATGCCGTCGCGCATGACGATGCCGCCGTTCTCGCCGATGACCGTCATGCCGGGGCGCCCGGGGAACATGTCGATGAGGGTCCACACCTGACGGCCGGACGCGGGCGCGAAGGTGATGCCGCGAGCGTCCATCTGGTCGAGCAGCTCATCCATGCCGGGCGGGAAGTTCTTGTCATCGTCCAGGAGGGTGCCGTCCATGTCGACGGCGGCGGCAGGCGGTCGGCGCCCGCGTAACGCGCGGGGTCAGTGGGGGTCATCATGGGTCCATTGTGCCCGACGGGAGGCACGGGTGCTTGCGACCTACGACGAGGCCAGGGGCAACCTCACGTGACCTCGTGAGGTACGCGCATGGTCACTCTGAGCGCTCCTGATCCCTGTCTTTACCCTTTTCGAAGAGGCGAACGAGGAGGGCGCACAGGAACGCAAGCAGGCCGAACGGGGCGACGAAGAGCAGCGCGGAGAGGAAGGCTAAGTTTATGGCGACTGCGGGCGGGTTACCGTTCGGATCAAAAAGCTGGCAAGCCAGGCCAACGGCGGCAGGTACAACATACTTCCGGTGAGGACGAAACCCAGGATGACGCAGACGCGCACCACGCTCGAACCCCGGCGCTGTTTCTCGCGGACCAACTCGCCCGCGTTGTCCGCAGATCCATCGGCTAGATTAGCCCGCGCCACCTCATCGGCGGCCTTTCTTTCACGACTTTTTGCTGCCGTCACGTCGACAGCCAGCGCCAGGAAGGCAACAAATAGGGACGGGGGCAGCAAGCAGAAGAAATCCGACGAGGAACACGACACCTCCAGATGATGGAACCGAGGCCGTCACGCCCCCGTTCCATTCGGGGGACGTCGAGATCGTCTCAGCACCACCACCATAGCGCAGCAACAACGGGGGCCAGCACGGCGGCCACGAAGGCCCCGACGCGCGGGAACAACAACCGTTAGCGTCCCCGTTTTCTCTCCTCTTCCCGCTGGGAGAGCTTCGCAAAGAAGGCGTACAGGAACGCAAGGAGACTGAACGGAGCCACGAAGAACATGGCAAAGAGGCCGATCCAGCTTCCCATGCCATCCCGCTCACCGCTAACGGCATCTATCAGTTCGGCTATCAGCGGCAGGTAGACCACACTTCCGAGGAGAACGAATCCCAGAATGATGCTGAAGCGCGCAACGTTCCCGTCGCGGGCCCTCGTTATCCTCTTATCGATGGCCAGAGCCGCCGATTGAATCAACAGAATGATGCCGACTACCGGAAGGATGTAGAGCGGGAGGAGCAAGCCCTCCCAGGGCATGAAGTTGCTATCAAATACCCTCTGTGCTGCATTCAGACCAAGCCCAACCAATACGGGAACAACAGTGAACGCCAGGCCGACTCTCGCGCACGTCCCAGCCCAGCTTTTCTCCTTCTGCGGTCGCGTTGCACCGCCTCGCAGCTGAGGATTCTGACTCTCGTCGGCCGAGATGCGAGCACTACCCTGCTGCAGAGTCGCCGTCAGCGGCTGTCACTGCCCTCGTTGCCACTCATGTCAGATCCTTTCACTGCCCACCGGGGTTGGCTCAGAACCACCACCATAGCGCAGCGGCAACGGGCGCCAGCACGGCGACCATCAGGGCCGCGACGCGCGAAAAGCGCCGCGTACCCACGGACAGCGGGTATTGGGTCGAGGCGGATAGGGAAAAGATCTCCTCGTCGAGGTCGGCTCGCGCACGCACGCTCGGGCGCACGGCAGGTGGTATGAGGGCGGCGCGGGGCGCCGGCGACGCGCGGCTGGCCTGGTGACCTGCGCTCCTCGCGCGGCCCCACCGACCCCCTCCGCGTGCGAGTACTGGGAAGGCGAGCGGTACACAATGTCTCCATCGACTATTGCGGTGTGAATGGCGCAATCCTAGCACCCATGAGGCGTGCATCACATGCATTTGATTTCTTTCATTTCAAACAATTTGATCGGAGCCGCAAACCAACAAACGGCTTGCACCCCTTACAAAAATGAGCTGCCCGTCACACTATGTGTTAGGCTGGCCACGTTCGCTCACAGCATCGAACGACCCTACGTCGAGGAGAGAATCATGAGTCTGGAAGATCTGGCCAAGAAGGCTGAAGAAGGCTTCGAGAAGGTCGTTGACGCGGCCAAGGAGAAGGCTGAAGAAGCCAAGGACAAGCTCGCCGAGTTCGCTGGCGACGCCAGGGACAAGGCAGAAGACGCCAAGGACAAGGTCGAAGAGGCCGCCGAAGACGCCAAGGACAAGGCAGCGGAGATCGCCGAGGACGCCAGGACAAGGCCGAGGAGGCCGCCGAAGACGCCAAGGACAAGGCAGCGGAGATCGCCGAGGACGCCAAGGACAAGGTCGAGGACGTCAAGGACGAGCTCGAGAAGTGAGCCACCAGAAGGGGGGCGAACCAAGAGGTTCGCCCCCCTTCTCCATACACTCACGCCCCGACGGTTTTACATTCCCCGGGTTATAGGACAAAAACGTGTTGGTTTTATGGTGACTTTTTCGGCTTTTTGGTGCGGAAAAAATCGGTATTGAAGTTGGTGGGAGCCAACTTGAAGGATGGACAAAACGTGTTGGTTTTGTAGCGACTTTTCGGCTTACTGGTGCGGGAAAATCCACATTGAAGTTGGTTGTTTCATCGTGGGGGTATGAATACCCCCAAATGTCCGGCGTGCGGGCGAGTGATGACCAGGTATGGGCACTCAGCGTCAGGGGCGCAGCGATGGCGCTGCTCCCTGTGCAATATCAGCCAGGTCAGCCGCATTAATTCCACGGCGAAGCATCTTGATGAGTTCTTGGCCTGGCTGCTCAGTCGGCGCCGTCAGGCGGATTTGCCTGGCAGGGGCCGCTCGTTTCCGCAGGCGCTGTGAGCCATTGTGGCAGTTATGGCCTTTCAGTCCGATCGTCGATGAGGTTCATGAGGTCATCTTCGTTGACGGTATCCACCTGGGCCGAAGCGCCGTGGTTCTCATCGCTCAAACTCCCGATTGCGTGCTGGGTTGGTACGCGGCTAGGAGCGAGAATTCTCGGGCCTGGGAAGCGCTCGCGAGCCGGATCGCGCCACCGACCCTGGTCGTCACCGACGGGGCAGGGGTTCGCGAAAGCCTGCAAGAGAATCTGGCCGACCACGCGTGTGCAACGCTGCACCTTCCATGCGTATTGCCGTATTCGCCAAGCCACTACGACGCGCCCCAAACTGGCGGCCTCACAAGGTTTATACGATCTTGGGCAACAACTCTTGCACGTGGAGGGCCGAGAAGATGCTCAGGAATGGATCGGTGCCTACCAGGACTGGTGCGCGCGCTGGAAGGACTTCTTGGAGGAGAAAACACACAGGCCTGACGGAGGATGGGAATACACCCACGAGAGGCTTTGTCGGGCTCGTAACAGCCTCAACAAGCTCATCAGGCAAGGCCTGTTGTTCACGTACCTGGACCCCACCTGGGACCATCCGATGCCCGCAACAACCAACCAGATCGAAAGCACGAACGCGCGCCTACGCCAGATGCTGCGCGATCACCGTGGCATGCGCCTGACCCGACGCATCAAAGCCGTGTTTTGGTGGTGCTACACCCACTCTGCGCACCCACAGCCAGCAGCGACAATCCTGGCCACCATGCCCACCGACGCAGCCCTCGAAAACGCCTGGCAACAAGCCGCGCAAAACCACCAAGCCACCGCCATCATCCCCGGCTGGGGCGACGCAATCTGCTTCAACGAACTCCACCACACCACCCCCTACCACAACACCTGGGACTAACCCCTCAACCAACACGTTTTGTCCTATAACCCCATTCCCCCGTAGCTCGGACCACGCGACTAGCGACGAGCGCCCCTACTCCCGCCCTCGCGCACGCCCGCGAGGATTCGGCGGCGCAGCGGGACGGTTGCCTCGGAGGCAACGACGATGAGAATGACGCCCACAATCGCCGAGGCGAGCGCAATGAGGAAGCCCTTTCCCGCACCCGCCGCAAGCATCGGCGACATAAACACCATGCCGAGCAGCATCGAGCCGACGATCATAACGAAGGCTGGGATCGCGACCCGAGGCGACGGCTGCGGTCCATGAAGCCGCGCGGCGACCCCATGTAGGACAGGGCGCGCACCTGGTCGGCGGAGTCGAGGACGCGGATCGACTGGTTGACCGCCGTCGACACGGCGCCCAGGGCGAGGGTAATCGCGAAGGTCAGCAGCATGCCCCTGTTGATGTCGCCGATGACGATAAGCGCGATCTCGTCGGTCCTGTCCCCGCTCATCGAGATTGCATCACTCGCCGGATACATGATGCCCACGAGGAACCCGACGAGGGCCACCGCCCCGAAGGAGCGCCATACGGCCCGCGGGTCGTCAGCCATGCGTCGCCCGGCCACCATCATCTGGGGGCTGCGCGAGGCCCAAGCCATCAAGCGCCCCATCAGGCTGATCGACCAGACGCCCACCAGGTTGACGATGAGGAAGATCGCGCCCATGAACCCCAGGAATACGGCCATGCCGATGGCGGGTTCCCAGGTTCATTGCGAGGGTGCCGACGCTCAGCCAGAGGACGAGGAGGACCAGTCCAAGGACGGGGCCGACCGCGCTCACACGACCCGCCTGAGTGCGGCGTGCGACGCCCAGGGGTGTGATCGCGACCTTGCGCATGGCCAGCCACGAGGACAGGGCGGCCAGGAGGATCATGGCGAGCCCCTCGACGAGGAGGGCCACAACCCCCACCCACATCTCGCTGACCCCCATCGGGCGTCCCTGGAAGGACAGCGCACCCCACGCGGGCAGCGTCACAGCGTACAGGATCGAGCCAACGACGACGCCAACAACCGCAAACACGCAGGCTTCGAGGATGCAGGCGCTTCGTCTCTGCCCGGCGCGAGGCCGACGAGTGCGCAGGACCGCGAGGTCGCGCTCACGCCGACTCATACCCAGGCGCGCGGCCGCTGCCCCCATCGAGATGATGGGGACGATCAGCAGGGTAGCCGCAAAGTACGCGAGGATCACGTAGAAGGACGCCATCCCGTCGAGGCTTGAGGGGTCGTCGGCCGTGGCGGAGGTGGCCGCGACGGCGGCTCTCGCCCCGAAGGCCATGACGCCGCCGGTGACCGCGAGCAGGAACGCGTGCGGCAGGGGCGAAAGCCGCAACCGTGAGGACACTCGTCGCCCGGTCACGCGACCGCAGCAGTGCCCCGGCGGCGGTGCGCACGGCGCTCATCGGGCCACCCCCGGTTGGGGCGCCACCGCCTCGGGCCTCGAGGAGATGCGGCCGTCGCGCACGTGGATCGTGTGCGGCAGACGCGCGGCAACGGCGGGGTCGTGGGTGACGAGGGACGAGGGATGCGCCGGTGGAGGCGCAGGCGCTCGTCAGGAGGGACATGACCTCGCCGCCGGTTGCCTGGTCGAGAGCGCCCGTGGGCTCATCCGCGAAAAATCACCGAGGATTGGTGGCGAGCGCGCGCCCGATCGCGACGCGCTGGGCCTGGCCGCCTGAGAGCTGGCCGGGCCGGTAAGGGGCTGTACCGTCGAGGCCGAGGTTCGTCAGGATCTCGCGTGCGCGAGCGATCGCCCTGCGATTTCGGCGTGCCCGCGAGCATGAGGGGCATCGCGATGTTCTCTTCCGTGGGCAGCTCGGGCAGGAGCTGGCCGTCCTGGAACACGAAGCCGAAGCGACGCAGGCGCAGGTCGGAGAGCACCCGCTCCGACATGGTCGTCATCTCCTCGCCGTCGAGCATGATTGACCCGGAGCTGGGGCGCAGCACGCCAGCCAGGCAGTGCAGGAGCGTTGTCTCACCGGAGCCCGAGGGACCGCATGATCGCCACCTGCGTACCCCTGCGGGAGGGTCAGGTCGACGCCCGCCAGGGCGTGGACGGGCGTGTTCCCCACGCATGTATGTCTTCGTCAGTGCTCGGGTCACCAGACCCGCCGTGTCGTGTGTCATGTTTGAACGATAGGCCCGCAGCCCCTGCGCAGCTTTTGCTGAGGGGCTGCCCTGGTCACCCCTGACTCATCCCCGACATTGATGCCGCAGTTGCTACGTTTGACGCATGAACCGCGCCCTGGATCCCCTCGCCGCCCAGCTGCTGCTACGCGCCTACGCGCGGGCCACGAACATGCTCATCGCGGGGCGTTCCTTCGTGACGGACGACCCGACGCTGACTTCCCTGCTGCGCCTTCGGCGCCCACGTGGGCCCGCTGTCGGACGCCGAGGCCACCCCGGCCTCGCCCCAGGTCGTCTTCTCGCTCGAGGAGGACGCGACCCCGAGGCCCGGCGCGATCACGGTCCTGGCGCCCGGCGGCGTCTTCCACGCCGTCATCGCCCCCGACGGGCGCACCATCACGGGCCCCCGGCGACGAGGGACGCATCGAGTGGGCGCGTGCCCACATGCCCGTCACCGAGGCGGCGGCACGCGCCCTGGCTCCCCTGGTGGCGGGCCGAAGCGTGGGGCTGTCCCTCGTCCTGGAGCCGAAAACAGCCGCCCTGGCCCTCATGCGTCTCCGAGGCCGGGGCACGCGTGAGCGTCTTCGGCTGGGCGGCCGAGACCCGCGAGGACGTCGCGGCCCTGCCTGCGCGACGCCGACATCCCTGTCTTCGCGGACTCGGCAGCCTCCCGCGAGCGCGAGTGGGAGCTCGCGCGCGATTTTTGGCTCAGTGCAGCGAATTTCCCTGCTGGATGACGGCTCCCACCTGATCCGCCTGGCGCACGATACCCAGCGCCGCCTGGCGTCCTGGACGCGCTGGTCGGCGCGGCGGAGGAGACCACCTGGGGCTGCGCCCCTGCGTTCTTTCGACCTGCGCATTCCGGATCACGGCCTCGAACGACGCGCGTTCGAAGACCCTGTTCGACAACGCCTACGGGACGGGCCAGTCGTGCTGGACGACGATCCTCGACCTGATCGACCCGCGCGGCGTCGGCGCACCCGTGGCGGGGATGAGCGTCGTCGTCATCGGCTACGGCGACGTGGGTCGCGGCTGCGCGCGCTTCGGCGCGGCGCTCGGCGCACGCGTCACCGTCGTGGAGCTGACCTCGTGCGCCCTGCAGGCGTCGATGGACGGGTTCGCCGTGGCCTCACTGGAAGAGGCCGCACCCAGCGCTTACGATGCTGATCTCCGCGACGGGCGAGCGGGCGACGATCCCGCTGAGCGCTGGAAAGCGGCGCTGGGCGGCGCGATCGTCACGGTCGCTTACGGCGTCGACGGGGAAGTATCCATCGACGAGGCCGTGGCCGCCTCCTGGGTCATGGCCGAGTCGGGCGATCCCCACGTGCAGACTCCTGACCAGCCCCTCCGGCAAGACGCTGCGCATCCTCGAGCGCGGGGAGGGCATCAACTACACGGCGGGCGAGGGAAACCCCATCGAAATCATGGACATGAGCTTCGGCGTACAGCTGGCGTCCCTGCGCGAGCTCCTCACCCACGAAGGCGAGCTGACCCCCGGCCTGCACGACCTGCCACGCGAGGGCGGACGATGCGGTGGCCGCAGCGGCGCTGGGCGCCCTGTCGCTGTCGTAGTCGCAGGTCACGTCCACCGGCGGGCGGGTGGCCCACCCCACTTCTACACTGTTAGTCAGCGTCCCCCACTGAAAGGCTCCATGAGCGACGTGGTCGTCTGGTCCGCTGACATGGTCGATCCCGATCACCGCCCCTCGATCCTCGACGGCGCTGTTGCCGTGCGCGACGGGCGCATCGAGCACGTGGGAGCGCGCGACTGTCGTCGAAACGCTCACGCAGCGCGGCCTTTCCTTCACCGAACGCCACTTTGACGGCGTGCTGCCCCCGGCCTCGTCAATGCGCACACGCACCCTGCAGTACACGGGCATGGCGTCCGTGGGCGCGGGCAGTACCGCGGTTTTGACGACTCGGGCGCGCGCTTCGACGAGGTCTACGACGCGGGCGGCCTGGACTCGGGGAGGCGACGCGCACGCGGGCGCGCGCCTGCTCCCTGGCCAGCGGCACGACCGCCGCCGCCGACGTGGTGACGGATGCCGCCGCGGCCTCGGCCCCTGCACGACGCCGGACCGCACGGCGTCGCCTACTGGGAGGTCATGAGCTGGTCGAACGAGGAGTGGCGGGCCCGAGGCGAACGCGAGGTCTCCGCATCCCTGGACGCCATGCCGACCCCTCCGGCCGTGGGCATCTCCCCGCACGCCCCCTACCCCTCGACGCCGAGCCGCTGCTGGATTTGCCGGACATGGCCAGGCGACGCGGCATGCGCATCCACATCCACCTGGGTGAGTCCCACTCCGAGGCCGAATGGTCCGAGACGCGCACGACCACCCTGGCCGACCTGTGGAAGAGCGAGCACTCCTCGTCGTTCACGGCGATGCGCTCGCGCGGCGGCGGCTTCTCCTCGACGCAGTTCGTCGATCAGCTGGGCGTCCTCGGGCCCGACTGCCACGTCGCCCACGGCGTGTACATGCGCGCCGACGACCGCTTACGACTGCGCGCCCGCCAGACGGCGGTGGCGCTGTGCCCGCGCTCGAACCGCGTGATCGGCCTGGACGCGCCGCCCATCGGCGCCTACCTCACCGAGGGCAACATGATCGCGGTCGGCACGGACTCCCTGTCCTCCTCACCGTCGCTCGACCTCCTCGAGGACGTCGCCCTCCTCTTCGACCTGGCGCGATCCCAGGGCTACGAGGACCAGGACCTGGCGCGCCGCCTCCTGCAGGCCGCGACCCTGGGCGGTGCCACCGCGATGGGCCTGGCGACCGGCCCCGACCGCCTCGGTCAGCTCCAGGCGGGCGCCGTCGCCGACATGTGCGTCGTCGACGTGCCCGTCACCTCGATCGTGGAGACCATCGACACCGTCGCCCGCCACGGCGCCGGTCGCGTCGTCGAAACCATCGTGTCCGGGCGCGTGCGCTACTCGACCTCGCACTGACCCTGTCGTTTCCCTTTCGCTCAGCCTCCCTTTCCCTTCGTTTGGAGCTTCGCATGACCGACGTGTCCCCGCTGATTGATGCCATGGGCCTGACGCCCCACCCCGAGGGCGGCCACTACCGCCGCACGTGGACCGCGCCCGCGCAGGTGGACACTCCGCGCGGGAGCCGCCACAGCGCCTCCGCGATCATCTTCCTCCTCGACCGCGACGAGGAGGCCCGCTGGCACCTCGTCCACTCCGACGAACTGTGGATCTGGTCGGGGCCCGGCGCCCTCGAGGTGCACCTGGGAGGCAGCGGCGACGCTCCCGAGGCCGACCCGCGCATCGTCACGCTGGGCTCTCCGGCCAGCACACAGGCATCCGATCCGAGCAACCCCGTGCAGATCCTCGTACCCGCCGGCACCTGGCAGCGCACCTTCGCCCGCGGCGACTACGCGCTGGCCACCTGCGTCGTCTCTCCCGAGTTCACCTTCGACGACTGGAAGCTCGCCGAAGGCGTCTGATCCCGACGGCACAATGTCCCACGGCGCGGACGCGCAGGGAACGATCGCGCCACGGGACCCCTTGAACGCGCGAGCACCCCGGTTCGGGCATAGGGTGAGACCATCCGCTCGACCAATACGGGCGGCTCGTTCCAAGGAGGAAACATGGGTCTGGAAGATCTGAAGAAGCAGGCTGAAGAGGGTCTCGAGAAGGCCAAGGAAACCTTCGGCGAGGAGAACGTCGAGAAGGCCGTCGAGGCTGCCAAGGACAAGGCGACCGAGGTCGTCTCCGATCTGAAGGACAAGTTCCAGAAGTGATCTGACGGGAGGGCCGGGCCGATGTGGCCCGGCCCTTTCGCATACCCACGCGGCACTGTGTCCCATCCCCACCCCCACGAAACCCCCAACGATTCCGCCGTTTTCCCAGCCCACACCTCGTTCCATTGTTTCGTGCAGCGAAACGACGCCAGCGCATTTTTCGGCGCACCGATACCTCATCGAGTCAGACCCGCCCACAAGGCGGAATCCCCCACGTCACCGGGAGGCCCCATGCGCCGCTCTGTCCGTTCCCTCGCTGCCGTCGCCGCCATCGCGGCCCTCGGCCTGGCCGCCTGCACGGGCGGCACGAGCTCTCTTCTTCCGCCGACGCCGAGCAGACCTACGGCCCCGGCGCGCTGCCAACCGTGACGGAAGGCAAGCTCACTGTCGCCACCTCCGATCCCGCCTACTCGCCGTGGATCCTGACAACGACCCGGCCTCGGGCGAAGGCTACGAGTCCGCCGTCATCTACGCGCTGGCCGAGGAACTCGGCTACACCGCCGACAACGTCCAGTGGGTGCGCGCGCACCTTCGACGCGTCGATCACCCCCGGCGCCAGGACTGGGACCCTGAACATTCAGCAGTTCTCGATCACCGACGAGCGCAAGAACGCTGTCGACTTCACCTCCCCGTACCACACGACCACCCTCGGCGATCATCACCGCGCTGGCACCCCGGCCGCCGACGCGAAGTCCATCGCTGACCTCAAGGACGTCCTGATCGGCGTCCAGGCCGGTACGACGTCGCAGCAGTTCGCTTCCGATCACCTGGAGTCCGGACTGACCCAGAAGCTGCAGATGTTTAACTCCTCCGACGACACGGTCCTGGCCCTGCAGACGGGCCGCGTGGACGCGATCGTCGTCGACCTGCCGACCGCGTTCTACGTGGTCTCCGCGCAGATCGATGACGGCGTCATCATCGGCCAGTTCGACGACACGACGGGCGGCGAGGAATACGGCATCGTCCTGCCCAAGGGCTCCAAGCTGACCCCCACGGTCTCCGCCGCGGTCGATCGCCTGGCCTCATCCGGCAAGCTCGCCGAGCTGCAGGAAAAGTGGCTGAACGAGGCACAGAACGTGCCCACCCTCAGTGAGGCCCCACACTCATGAGTGACCACTGAGTAACACGGCGGCCACGCTCACCGTTTCGGCGGTGGAGCGTGGCCGTCGCGCTTATCGGCGCAAGCAGACGGTCCGGTCTCTTCTCATCTCCCTGGCCTCCACGATCGTGGTCGCGGGAGTCCTCGTCGCCGTGGTCGTCAACTCCGACGGGTGGGAGGCCACCCGCAACACCTTCTTCAACGGCAAATACTTCGTCGAGGCCTTCCCCCAGGTCCTGTCCGGCCTGTGGCTCAACATCCGGATCCTGCTGATCTCGGTGCTGGGCGTCGCCGTCTTTGCGACTCTGCTGGCGGCCGCGCGCACGCTGGCCGGTCCCGTGTTCTTCCCGATCCGCTTCCCTGGCGGCCGCGTACACGGACATTTTCCGAGGCGTCCCTTCCTGGTCGTCCTCTACCTGATCGGCTTCGGCATCCCCGCCCTTAACCCAACGACGCGCATCCCGACCGCGTTCCTGGGTACGGTCGCGCTGATCCTCACGTACTCCTCGTACGTCGCCGAGGTGCTGCGCGCGGGCCTGGACTCCGTGCACCCCTCCCAGCGTTACGCGGCCCGCTCGCTGGGCCTGTCCCACGGGCAGACGCTGCGCATGATCATCGTGCCGCAGGCGATCCCGCAGGTCACGCCCGCCCTCGCATGAACGACTTCATTTCACGCAGAAGGGACGTCGGCCTGATCTCGGTCCTGGGCGCGGTCGACGCGATCCGTTCGGCGCAGATGGTCCAGGCCAAGACCTACAACATGACGTCCTACGTCGTCGCTTACCTGCTGTTCATCATCTTGTCGTTCCCTTCATTCGCCTGTCGGACTGGTACACGGCCCGACTGCGTAAGCGCGAGCAGATGGGAGGCACCGTCTGATGTCGGTCTCCACGAATTACGAGGCCTCCCCCACCTCGGACAACAACACCCCGGTCCTGCGCGCCGTCGGCGTCGTCAAGCGCTTCGGTGACAACGTCGTCCTGCGCGGCCTGGACCTGGACGTCGCAGCGCACGAGGTCGTGGTCCTCCTGGGCGCGTCGGCTCGGGAAAGTCGACGCTGCTGCGCTGCGCGAACCTGCTGGAGCGGGTGGACGACGGCCAGATCTTCCTGGCCGGCGAGGACATCACGGACCCCCGTGCGAACGCGGACCAGATCCGCGCGCGCATCGGCGTGGTGTTCCAGCACTACAACCTGTTCCCGCACATGTCGGTGCTGGACAACGTGACGCTCGCGGCCCGCAAGGTGCACGGCTGGGAGAAGGATCGCGCACATGAGCGCGGCATGGAGCTGTTGGACCGCATCGGCTTGAAGGACAAGGCGAAGGAGTACCCGGATCGCCTGTCGGCGGCCAGCAGCAGCGCGTCGCCATCGCACGCGCGCTCGCCACGAACCCGGAGCTCCTCCTGCTGGACGAGATCACGGCGGCACTGGACCCGGTGCTCGTCGGCGAGGTCCTGGACCTTGTGCGCGAGATCAAGGAGCAGGCTCAACCATCCTCATGGCGACGCACGAGATCAGCTTCGCCCGCCAGGCGGCTGCGACCGAGTCGTGTTCCTGCGCGGCGGCCAGATCGTCGAGCAGGGCCCGCCCAAGCAGGTCATCGACAACCCGCGCGAGCAGGCCACCAGGGACTTCCTGGCGCGCATCTTGCACTGAGACGTGGAAGATCAGAGGGGGTGGCCAACTCATCGTTGGCCACCCCTTGTCGTCGTTCGGCTGATTTCTCTTGACGCCCTGAGCCTCACTGTCGGGTGCGTGTGGTGCCCGACGCTGGGGCAGTGTGGGGTTTTGCAGCATTAGGGCGGCTGTTGCTGCGTGTCGCCGGCGTGTCGTAGCTCTAATGCTGCCATTCCCCCCACCGGGGCAGCCTGACTGAGCGGTGTGGTGCCCAAAATGCAGACCACCTCGCCAAACAACGGCGAAAAAGGGCTACTGCGGGTGAGGTGGTCTGCGTTTTGTGCAATCCCAGGAGCGCGAACTGCTCGCGTACACGTCGGCGAGCGCCCAATTACCCATCCATTCCGGCAGGGATCCTTTCAGAGGAAAGAGCTAGCCCGCTCGCACCGCAGATGTTAAGGTATCCATACGTACGGATAATGTCCGTACGAGCGAAAGAGGAATTGATATGAGCACTGCAAAGACACAGCGTCTGGAACTACGCCTCACCGAGGAACAGAACACTCTCATTCGCAGCGCCGCCACATACACATCTCGCAGCATCAGCGATTTCGTCCTCTCCGCAGCCACATTGGAGGCAGAGCGACGTCTCGCCGACCAGCGCTTCTTCATTCTGAACGAAGAGGAGCACGCCCGCTTCGAAGAAATCCTTGCGGCCTCGCCGACGGACGATCCCAAACTGCGCAAACTCTTTGATCGCCCCTCGCCCTTCGGCACTCACATCGACCTGAACACACCGAGCACCTCCAAAAACTGATGTACGTATCAGTCCTGCAAGAGCCGCGGCCTCTCGAGCGGAGGGACGACCGGTCGCGCTTCCAATCGGGCAACACTGAGATAGACGATTGGTTCCACCGATTTGCGTGGCAGAACCACCGATCCGGAAACGCTCGCGTCTTCGTCACAAGGCAGGAACCAGAGACACTTGGTTTCTACGCCCTATCGATGGGGGCAGTACAGCGCAGCAAACTCCCAGATGCCCTCAAACCTGGCCAACGCCCGGAGCCATGCCCAGTTCTCCTCCTCGCGCGACTCGCCGTCGATCAGCGCGCGCAGGGACGAGGCATAGGCGCAGCTCTCCTCAAAGATGCACTCTTGCGAGCCTACAAGCTCAGCAACGAGGTGGGATTCGCTGCCCTCCTGGTCCACTGCGCCAACGACCACGCACGCGACTTCTACCTCAACCAGTGCTCGCAGTTTGTATCATGCCCCGAGCTGACAATCACCTGATGCTGCCGCTGCGCGCCCTGCGGGAGTTAATCACACTCTCTAACACCCAGCGGGCGCAACATACGCACAGGCCCAGGATCCGCAGATCCCTGGGCCCGAAGCGTTGCAGTATGGAATCAGTTGGCGCCCGGCGTGATAACGACGGTGATCTCGGTGCTAATGCCGTCCGGATCGGTCAGGGTCACGGTGATCGGGTCGTCTTCCTCGCCCAGCGCACGCAGCGGGTGCAGGGTGACGACGTTCTTCTCGACTTGCCGACCTCGAGGGCGGTCGGGTCAGAGACCTCGATCGTCCACTTGGCGGCCTTGTCGGAATCGGCCAGCTTGATCTTCAGGTCGCGCTTCGGGGACCTTGATGCCGCTGTCGTCGATCTGAGCGATGGGACGCTCGACCGTCTTGACGTCCTTCGGGGTCACGTAGGAGTGAGCGGAATCGGAATCGGTGGCGCAGCCGGTCAGGGCGGTCACGCCCAGGCCGAGAGCCAGCACTGCAGTAAGGATGGAACGCTTGTTCATAAACACAATACTAAGCATCCATCCTCACAGATATGCATTACAAGGCCCGTTTTGGAACGATGTCACAGCATCTTGCGTCACATGGACCAGACCAGCGCCCCCGATTCCACGTCCGCCCAGTAGGAGCTGGCAAACCCGCCCACTGGCGCGGGAACTGCAGCTGCGGGCTGTGTGTGCCCCTCGGATGATGCTCTCGCGGGCACCCAGGTCTGCGGCCTCTTCGGCGTACCACGAGGGCGGCCAGATCTCATCCTGGTCCCCGTACAGGACGTGCACGGGCACGCCCGTGGCCGCGAGCGCCGGGGTGTCAGGGCGCAGCTGGGAGAGGATGCGGGCGATGCCCACCAGGTTTTCCGAGGCCGTGTCGAGCGCGCGGATACGTTGAAATTCCGCCCATCCAACGCCGGGTTCGTCGAAGTTCATGTCCGGGAAGTAGGTGCGCAGCACCTGCTGGCGCGCGCCGGGACCCGTGGGCAGGGGGTCGAGGATGGGCAGGGTGTTCATCCAGTCGTAGACGGCCCGACCTGAGCAGAACAGGGTGACGGAGGCGAAGAGGTCGGGGCGCTTGACGATGGCTGCGCGCGCGACGATGCCACCGAAAGAGTGGCCCACGAGGTGCACGCGACCCGTGGTCCCGGCCCAGGCCTCGGCGACGGCGATGAGGTCACCGACAAAGTCGCTCATCCCGTACGCCCCCAGGCCGGCAGGCGCGGCGGATCCGCCCTGGCCTCGTTGCGAGTACGCGAGGACGTCCCAGCCCGCCTCCCCGAGGAACGGCAGGACGGTCGAGTAGTCCTCCTTGGACCCGGTGTATCCGGGGACGAGGAGGGCGGTTCTGCCCGCCCCGCCCGGCGCGGAGGCCATCGAGATCGCGGGGGTTCCGTCGACGAGGGCGGAGGTGCTCGGGCCGGTCAGCAGGCCGCTCAGCTCACCGGCCGGGAGGGCACGGCCACGGCAGTTACGCGCGAGTCCAGAGCGAAGGGACCGAAAGGCTCTATCTGTTTCACGCACCCAATCGTAGAATGAACGCATGACAAACGAGACGATTGCGAGCCAGCTCGCCCACCGCACGATCCGCGCCTACAAGGACCAGCCCCTCACCGACGCCGAGGTTGAGACCCTCATGGACGTGGCGCGCCACACCGCCACCTCCTCGTTCCTGCAGTCCCTGCACGGTCCTGCACATCACCGACCCGCAGGTGCGCGAGACGATCGGCGCCGCGTCCGGACAGCCCTACGTGGGCGGCACGAAGGGCGACCTGTTCATCTTCGTCGCCGACCTGTACCGCAACAGCCGTATCCGCGCCGAGCAGGGCGTCTCCTCGGAGGCCCTGGGTTCGATGAACCTGTTCCTCACGGCACTGGAGGACGCGCTCCTGGCGGCTCAGAACGTGGTCGTGGCCGCCGAGTCGATGGGCCTGGGCACCGTCTACCTCGGCTCAATCCTCGCCGATCCGCGCCCGGTCGTGAAGGCGCTGGAGCTGCCGGAGCTGACCTTCCCGATCGTGGGTCTGCTCGTCGGCCACGCGGACCAGGATCCCGGCCAGAAGCCGCGCATGCCCCTGTCGGTCGTCACCGCGAAGAACACGTACCCGCGCGTCGAGTCCTACACGGAGACGCTGGCCGACTACGACCGCGAGGTCACCGAGATTACGACCTGCGCTCGGGCTCGCGCCTCGAGTCCTTCACGCACCTGGTCGCCACCAACATCGGCGCGGGCGGGGCGCACGTCTCCCCCATCATGGAGGTCCTCAACGAACAGGGCCTGTGCCTGCGCTGACTCTCCGTCATTGACGAGGCCGTGGCCTCCCCTCGTGGTCATCCGACCGCCCGGGGCGCCACGGCCTCGTCTCATGAGCGGCTGGCCTGGCGCTTACAATGAGCGCATGGCTGAGCTTGGTTTTTCCACCTACGTGTTTATCGAGCGTATCGCCGCGAACGCGGCCGCGCTGCACCCCTTCCCGGAGCACAACGTTGCGCTCGTGCGGGACGCGCTGGCGGACGCCGGCTTCGACATCACGCTGCTCGGCCCGGACGCGCCCGAGATCGGCGAGGGCGTGTACTTCCAGCCCGAACCCTTCGGTGACGAGGTCATAGGCCTCCTCGCGGATGCCCTCACTCTGCGCGGTATCGGCGCCTACGGGTACGCCCTCGTGGATTCGTCGCTCGGAGGGGACCTGGCGGACATCGCGCTGTTCATGCGCGTGGGCGACGTGTTCCCCGTCACGGCCGCCGCATCCTCATGACGCGCATGTACATTCAGCGCACCCCACGGGTGCGGGCAACAAGGCCGTGACCTGGGCATTCGGCTCACCCGCCGACCTGAGGAGGCGAACCGACTGCTGTCGGAGAAGTTCGACACCGAGCCGGTCACGGACCCGCGAGGCATGGCCGCCATCGAGATCCGTCACCCCGAGTTCGCCGCGGGCACGGCCGAGCCGATGGTGCTCCTCGACGAGATCTTCCAGGTGCTGGGCGCCGCCGTCTTCGAGGGCATCACCATGTGCAACGACCCGGGCCAGCAGACCCAGGGCTGACAGACGCAACGAGGGCCGCCGCGCAACCGTCGTTGGTCGTGCGGCGGCCCCTTCGCTTGAGGTTTAGCGGATCGCCTCCATGACGCGCACGCCGTCGAGCACGCTCACGTAGGGCAGGGGGTTCACACCGGACTCCAGCACGTACTCCGTGAGCTGGTCGCGCACAACAGCGCGCAGCTCCTCGGGGTCCCACGGCTTGCCGATGTAGTAGTCCAGGCCCGCCTGGTTGACCGCGCGGATCGTGTCGGACTGATCCGCCTGGCCGGTGACCAGGACCGTGCGGGTCGCGCCGAAACGCTCGTCCTTCATGAGCTCCACGAGGAAGTCCACGCCCGACTTTCCCGGCAAGCGGTGGTCGGACAGAACCAGCGCCAGCTCGTCCCCGTCCTCGACGATCTCCTCGATGACGGCCCACGCGTCGTCAACGTCCTCGGCGACTTCGAGCCGGATCTTGTCCCAGAAGTGTTCAAGATCGCGCTCGAGTGCGTCGCGCACGTCTGCTTCGTCCTCGGGGACAGGATTGTCAGGGTCATGATTCCTCCTCGTGTGATTGAGCGGGCAACGAGATCCGCATGATCGTGGATCCCGGGTGAGAGTCGATCGTGAGGGTGCCCCCATGATCGGCAATGATGCTTCGGACGATGGACATGCCCATGCCCAGGCCGAATCGGACACGCCCCGCCTTGGTGGTGAAGTGGGGCTCCATAATCTTGTCGACGATTCCCGGGTCGATGCCCGGGCCGTTGTCGTGGATAGTGACGCTCACGCCCTCGGGCGTGGGACGCACGGTGATGCGGATGAAGGCCTCGGCCTCGCCGCGGGCGGGCAGCTCGGGCACGCCGCCCGAGGCCTCGGCGGCCGCGACCAGGTCGGCGTTCTCATCCTCGATGGCCTCGGCAGCGTTGATGATGAGGTTCGTCCACACCTGCTGCAGCTTCGCCGGGTGCGCGCACACGGGCGGCACGTCCTCGTAGTCGCAGTCGATGCGGATGCCGCGCACCCTGTGGGCGGTCAGCCGCAGAACGTCGTCGATGCCCTCGCGCACGTCCACGGGCTTGAGGTCCTCGGCGTCCGGGCGCGCATAGCCCTTGAGGGACTGGGTGAGCTCGATGACGCGATCGCCCGCGGCGAGCACCGAGCGCAGGGATCCACCCAGGCGCGCCCCGGCCTCGTAGGCGTCGATGCCACCCGGGATCTGCGCGAGCGCACGCGCGCCGTCCGCCCCCTGGATCCCCGCGCGCACGAGGCGCCGGGCGAGCGTGCGGTCGCCGACGACGGGCAGGAGCTCCTTCATGAGGGCGCGCTCGACCGACGTGGAGCGCGGGGGGCGCGGTGAGGGCTCGTGCCATGGCCTCCTCGACGAGTGCCGTGGCCGGTGCCGCGAGCGCCGCATCCACGTCCTCGTGCAGGTGCTTGGCCGCGCGCACGAGGGCGGTCACCGGATTGTTGAGCTCGTGGGCGATGCCTGGCGCTCAGCTCACCAAGCATGGCGAAGCGCGCGTTCGACCAGCTCGGCGCGGGTGGCGCGCAGGTCCTCGAGGGTGGCGGCCAGGGCCTCCTTCTGGGCCTCGAGGTCCCTCGGCGAGCATCGCGTTCTCCAGGTGGAGGTCCTCGGCGCGCATGAGGCGACGCGTCAGCGAGCGGATCGCGAGCGCCGTCAGCGTCGCACCAATCGACGGGTCCTCGGAGATGACGATCTGGAGCTGCTCGGTCGTCAGGCGCACGAGCGTCGCCTCGGTCGCCGTCTCACCCGTAAAGAACGCGTCCTCCGCGCGGGCCAACGACACGAGGCCGATGAGCGGGCCCGACGACGCCAGGTGCGCCAGGACCTCGCCCTGCGGCGAATCCCTGTGCAGCGACACTTGGCCATCCAGCACCAGGTAGACGGCGCCCACCGGCTCACCCTGGGTCACCAGCTGCGTCCCCTCGGGGACAATCAGCCGAGGCCTCTGCCCGAGCACGCGCTCGACGCCGGCGAGGAGCTCCATGACAACCTCGCGCTCGTCACGGTCCAGGCCTCCAGGAGTGGGCCCCTGCACGGCGAAAGGCGGCGGGTCTGCAATGAGCGAGCGGATCTGCCTGTCCGAGTAGCCGCACCCACGCAGGTAGCGCACCATCGTCGAATAGGCCTGGCCCGTCAGGAGGGGAACCGTCCACGGGGACTTCAGGACCGAGGCGAGCGCGCACGACTGCATGCACCGGGCCAGGTCGCGGTGCTCGGACTTGTCCGTGACCACCACCCACTGCATGCGCTGCAGCGCCGGGAAGCTCCTCGCACGGTCGATGAGCGCGTCAATGTCATCGACCTCGGAGGTCACCAGGCCCATGAGCACGTGGTCGCCCGACTTCAGGCTGGCCTCGTAGCCTACCAGATCCTCGATCCCATCGATGCGGTCCAGGCACAGACCCGGAAGGCATGCGCCAAGTCCCTCGTCACGGGCGCGGCAATCGAGCGCGAGTCGTCGCCCACGACCAGCATGTGAATCGGGTAGCGGCTCGGTGCCCGCCGCTGCGCACGTCCGTGCGAGCCAGCACCGAGGCGTCCTCCGCCGCCTACCCGCGTCCACCCGTGGGCCAGCCCCGGCCGGGGGCGCCGCCCCGAACCGACCATGGCCTCGTCCCCGGACACGTCACATCACCCCGATGAATCCCCAGGTCAGCGGCGCGATAAACGCCAGGAGGATGATGCCCACGACGCCCACCACGATGCCGACGATCGCCATCTCGCGGGTCGGGGTCGTGACCGTCGAGTACGCGATCGCGTTCGGCGGGGTCGAGATCGGCAGGCACATGCCGAGCGAGCAGCCCAGGGCGATGACGATGGCGATCTCGGCGGCGCTCGTGGAGACCGTCGTCGCCAGACCCATGCCCATGGGGATCAGCAGGTTCGCGGACGCGGAGTGCGAAATGACGTTCGAGGTCACCCAGCCCACGAGGGCAAGCACGAAGATCAGGAGGATACCGGGGATCGAGGCCCACTGATCGAGCCGAGCATCCACTTGTCGAGGCCCGTAGCGGACACGCCCGAACCCAGCGCGATACCGCCCGCGACCAGCCACAGGACCGGCCAGTCCAGGGCACGCAGGTCGTCGCCGCTCATCACCTTCGTCATCAGGAGGACCACGACCGGCAGGAAGCCAACGACATTAGCGGAAATGTGGTGCAGGGACTCCGTCATCCACAGGAGGATCGTCAGGCCCGCGACCGAGTAGAAGATGATCGCGCTGCGCGACTTCTCGGAGCGCGCCGACGTGTCGATGTCGAACTTGGCGTCGGTGGGGATGTAACGCCACGCGATGAAGGCCCAGGACAGCGCCAGGAGCACCAGCATGAGCGGGACGGCCGCGAGCATCCACTGCAGGAAGGTCACCTTCACACCCGCGTTCTCCAGGGCGCCGAGCGCGATCGCGTTCGGGGGCGTGCCGACCGGCGTGCCCATGCCGCCGACGTTCGCGGCGACCGGGATCGACAGGGCGATGCCGGTGCGCGCCTTGCCTTCGGGCAGGGCCATGATGACCGGCATCATGACGGCGAACATCGTCGCCGTGGTCGCCGTGTTCGACATGAACATACTCATGATCGCGGTGATCAGCATGACACCCATGACGGTCAGGCGCGGCTTGCCCATGAAGGGCTTGAGGAGCACGGCCGACAGGGCGCGGTCCAGCTTGTACTTGGCGGCGCCTGTCGGCCACCATGAAGCCGCCCAGGAACAGAATGATGACCGGCTGGCTAGGGCACCGAAGAACTCTGTGTAGGCTGGGGCCCCTCACCCACGCTCAGCAGTGCTGGTCCGAAATGAACAGGACCTCCAGGAAAATGACGAGGACCGCCGTGCCCGCAAGCGGCACCGCCTCCGTCACCCACAGCAGAATCGCCGCCAGGAAGATGCCGAACATGCGCGTACCGGCCACATCCAGGCCGGGTAGCTGCACGAACAGGCAGGTCACGATACACGCCAGCGCCGCTACGGCGCCAAATACCTGACCGGGCTAATTGCCCGCTTTTTCTTGGCAATATCTGCCGGTCGCGTGGACATATTCTGAGCGGAGCGCGGATTGATTGACACCGCGCCCTTGGAGCGTCGAGCTCATTGTGAGAAGACCTCATCGTCTTGCATGGATAGTGTCCGACCAGTGTATGCCAGCACATTGGGGAAACCGGGTGGGGCTTCCCAATGCCCCACCCCGGCTTAATGACGAGGCGCTGATCGACTCTGACACCTCGCTCCCGATCACAGCCTATGAAGATGCGATAACCGAGTCACCTACTCCCAGTCGCCCAACCGCACGGGACCGGCTAGTCGGCCACGACCTCGTCGATGTCGTAGCCCGTCGGAGGGCGCCCGGACGCGCCATCCCCACCCGAGCGCGGGGGCCACATACTCCGCGAAGTTGCGGATAATCAACCAGTTTTCCTCGAATCCGAGCTGGTTGGGGATCGTCAGGAGGAGTGTCGGCTCCGCGATGGCACGGTCCTGGCTCAGCTGCTTGATGAGCGTCGAGGGGTCTGCCGCGTACGTGCGCCCGAAGGTCGCGATGCCCGAGTCGAGGTGTCCGATCTGGTCTCCCCGAAGCGCTCGGGCCATACAGGCCGCGGTCGCGCTCGGACAGGAGCGGGAAGATCGAGCGCGACACGGACACGCGCGGCGTCCAGTCGTGGCCGTCCTCGGCCCACGCCTGGCGGTAGGCGCGCAGCTGCTCGGCCTGGATGTCACCGAAAGGCTTGTCCCCATGCTCGAAGACCAGGGTCGAGCTCGCTGAGGTTGACACCGTCGCGGGCCGCCTGATCGCCGAGGCATTAGATCCCGCGCCGTACCAGATCCGGGATCGCAGGCCGGGCGAGTGCGGAGCACCGGCAGGGCGTGCCCGGGTTCATCTGCGTCGGGTACTGCTCGTACAAGGGCGCAGCCTCGGCCATGGGGCGGCCGTCGATGGCCTCGAGGAAGCGCTCGTAGTGGGCACGGGCGAGGTCGGCGCCGTTTCGCTCTTCGGAGCGGTAGCCGAAGGATTCCCATCCCTTGTTGGCGATTTCAGGGGGCACCGCGGGAGACGCCGAGGGCGGTGCGGCTGTCGGCGATCAGGTCCAGGGCGGCGGCCTCGGCGAGGTAGAGGGGTTCTCGTAGCGCATGTCGATGACGCCGGTTCCGACCTCGATGGCCTCGTGCGCGAGGCAATGGCGGAGAGGAGCGGCATGGGCGCGGCCGCCTGCGGGGCGAAGTGGTGGACGCGGAAGAAGGCGCCGTTGACGCCGAGCTCGTCGGCGGCGACGGACAGGTCGATCGCCTGGTGAAGGGACTCGGCGGCGGTGATGCCGTGGCGGCCGCCGTTCGAGTAGTAGCCAGCTCAGAATCCGAAGTATTTCGTGGTTCAGCCTATGGGGCTGCGATTGAATCTTCAACTATGGGGTGTGGGATGCGATATAGGCGGGCTGCCAGGGTCCGACAGTGGGCACCGAGCCGACATGAAGGACCTTTCACACGCACGCGGACCCGATCGGCACATATTCGCATGCAATTCCCCCACGAACACTTCATGCTTTGAAATGTAATCGTTGAAATTCCGGGCTTTTCACTCAGTGACGAACTGCAGGTGTCAGGGAATTGCATGCGAAACTGAGGATAGGGAACGCTTGAGGCGCATGGCCTGGCTGCGGTGCCCGTGGGCGGTGGCGGGGCCGGGCTTCGAGGCGACGCGCCGATCAGGGCCCCAGCCCCACAGGTGTGGAGGGCGCCGGAGAGCCAGGGTTATAGGACAAAACGTGTTGGTTGAGGGGTTAGTCCCAGGTGTTGTGGTAGGGGGTGGTGTGGTGGAGTTCGTTGAAGCAGATTGCGTCGCCCCAGCCGGGGATGATGGCGGTGGCTTGCTGGTTTTGCGCGGCTTGTTGCCAGGCGTTTTCGAGGGCTGCGTCGGTGGGCATGGTGGCCAGGATTGTCGCTGCTGGCTGTGGGTGCGCAGAGTGGGTGTAGCACCACCAAAAGCACGGCTTTTGATGCGTCGGGTCAGGCGCATGCACGGTGATCGCGCAGCATCTGGCGGTAGGCGCGCGTTCGTGCTTTCGATCTGGTTGGTTGTTGCGGGCATCGGATGGTCCCAGGTGGGGGATCCAGGTACGTGAACAACAGGCCTTGCCCTGATGAGCTTGTTGAGGCTGTTACGAGCCCGAACAAGCCTCTCGTGGGTGTATTCCCATCCTCCGTCAGGCCTGTGTGTTTTCTCCTCCAAGAAGTCCTTCCAGCGCGCGCACCAGTCCTGGTAGGCACCGATCCATTCCTGAGCATCTTCTCGGCCCTCCACGTGCAAGAGTTGTTGCCCAAGATCGTATAAACCTTGTGAGGCCGCCAGTTTGGGGCGCGTCGTAGTGGCTTGGCGAATACGGCAATACGCATGGAAGGTGCAGCGTTGCACACGCGTGGTCGGCCAGATTCTCTTGCAGGCTTTCGCGAACCCACTGCCCCCGTCAGTGACGACCAGGGTCGGTGGCGCGATCCGGCTCATGAGCGCTTCCCAGGCACGGGAATTTCTCACCCCAGCCGCGTACCAACCCAGCACGCAATCGGGAGTTTGAGCGATGAGAACCACGGCGCTTCGGCCCAGGTGGATACCGTCGACGAAGATGACCTCATGAACCTCATCGACGATCGGACTGAAAGGCCATAACTGCCACAATGGCTCACAGCGCCTGCGAAACGAGCGGCCCCCGCCAGGCAAATCCGCCTGACGGCGCCGACTGAGCAGCCAGGCCAAGAACTCATCAAGATGCTTCGCCGTGGAATTAATGCGGCTGACCCTGGCTGATATTGCACAGGAGCAGCGCCATCGCTGCGCCCCCTGACGCTGAGTGCCCATACCTGGTCATCACTCGCCCGCACGTTGACATTTGGGGGTATTCATACTCCTCACGATGAAACAACCAACTTCAATGTGATTTTCCCGCACCAGTAAGCCGAAAAGTCGCTACAAAACCAACACGTTTAGTCCATCCTTCAAGTTGGCTCCCACCAACTTCAATACCGATTTTTCCGCACCAAAAAGCCGAAAAGTCACCATAAAACCAACACGTTTTGTCCTATAACCCTGCTTTCGCGGATAACCTGAGAGCCAGGAGGGCTGGTGCTGCGGTGCTGGTGGGCGGCGGCAGGGCCAGGCGGGCCCTCGAGATCGACCACCCTGAGCCGCGGGCTCGCGTGTGGCGATCTGCGGGCGGGCCGCCGCCCACCGGCACACACAGCGGCCGGGCCCTCCGGCGCGCGGAACACCAGCGGGGCCACAAGCCACAACCAGGAAAAATAGAAAAACCGCAGATCCCGAAAGGATCTGGCGGTTTCATCGTGCGCGAGGGGGGAGTTGAACCCCCACTCCATCACTGGAACACGGACCTGAACCGTGCGCGTCTCGCCTATTCCGCCACTCGCGCGTACCCAGAAAGAATAGGGGCATCACACCCCCGCGTCAAATCAGCGCCGTATGACCCAGGGCACAAGAACCCGAGCAACCTGGACGAAACCCCGCTACAACAACGAAAGACCCAACCGGCACACTACAGCATCAACCTGCACGCAACGATGCCAGCGACACCCAACAGGCTCCCAGCGATCACAGCGGCATCCACCCACCCGAGCCGCACGCGCGCCCCACGAGTCGCGCCATCGTGAGCCTCAATGGCCCCGCGGATAGACATCGCGCGCCCGGTTTCGGCGCGCGCCGCGGGAGGTGGCGGACAGAATCGCAGTGATGACATCGACGCACAGACGCACATACCCGCGCAGTGACAGCGTGGCCATGTCCTGGCCGAGGCGCAGCTTGGCGGTGTCGAGCACTGCCTGCGCCTGGTCGCGTAGCATCGGCAGGCCTCGCAGGGCGGAGGCCATGACGAGCGACCACTGATCGACCGGCGCACCCAGGAGCCGCAGGGGCTTCAGGAAGAAACGCAGAGCGGCCGCCAGCGAGGCAGTCGGCGTCACCCACGCGATAAGCCCGACCCCCACAGGACGACGAGCGCCAGGGTGGAGACACGCAGAAAGAGCTCGAGTCCGTCCCCCAGCCAGGCACCGATGCAGCCGCCGATGAAGCCGGAGACGAACCATACGGGCGGACGCGGAGCGACACTGAGGGGAGGCGGACGATCAACGAGGCAAGGAGAAGGAGGCCTCCCACGATCGCGAGCGTCGACCACCGCGGCGAGAGGATCACGCATGTGGTGAGCACGGTCCAGCAAGCAATAAGGGTCCCGGGCCAGGCACGCGACAGCGGCGTCGACCAGGCAGGGGTCGAGGCAGGAAGCCCGCGCTTCGCCGCGGCTTCGGGCGCGGGGACCTTCACCGAGGCCGGGAGGAGTCCTCGAGAAACGGCCCTCGCTGGCGCCGCCGCCGGGGCCGGTAGCCCCACAGGCGGAGTGGGGTTCGATCATGAGAGCACCCCCTCGGCGAGATGGCCTCGAGTATCACGACAGGGAGTCCATGCCCTCGAGGTCATGGGAGATGACGAGGATGGACAATCCTGCGCGGCGCCGCTCGTCCAGGACGGAGATGAGCAGGTCGCGCGAGGCTGCGTCGAGGCCCGCCATGGGTTCGTCGAGGATGAGGACGCTCGGGTGGGAGGCAAGCAACCCGGCGAGGGCGACGCGGCGCATCTGGCCGCCGGACAGGTCGTCGATACCGCGCGAGGCGAGGGCCGGGTCGAGGCCGACGAGTTCCATGGCCTCGGCGACGATGCGGTCGCCTTCCTCGCGACTGATGGCCCTTTGCGGTGCGCAGAACCGGTGCCGATGCGCGGGCCGTGCCCGGCGGCGGCGAGGATATCGGAGCGCACGGAGGGGCGCTGGAGCTGGAGGCGCGCAAATTGCATGGAGAGGGCGACGTCGCCGACGCAGCGCTCCATGGGGCGCCCGCCGAGGGTGACGCGACCCCACGGGGACGAGCAGACCCGTGAGGACGCGCGAGAGCGTCGTCTTGCCCGATCCGTTGTCTCCGGTGATGAGCATGGCCTGGCCGGGGTCGAGGATGAGGCTGACGTCGCGCAGGACCGGCTTCTCCCAGGGAGTGCCGAGGTCGTAGGTGTGGGCGACGCGGTCGGCCCATAGGTGAGCCGCCTTGATGAGGGCGGGCGCGCTCGCCACGGAAGAGGCAGACAGGCCCGGCGCACCGGGGTCAGGGGGACGCGGGAGGATCCCCGGCCTCGTCGATGAGGGGAGCGCCCTCCCCCGCACGACGGTCCGAGACGATGCGACCGCTACGAATCGTGACGACGCGGTCGGCGCGCGCGCTTTCAGCGGGGTCGTGGGTGATGTGGACAACGGCGATGCCGCGCGCGGGCAGGGAGGCGAGGAGGTCGAGCATCTCGGCGCGCCCCGCACGGTCAATCATCGCGGTGGATTCGTCGGAGATGAGCAGGCGCGGGGAGCGAGCGAGCGCGCCCGCGAGCGCGAGGCGCTGGAGCTGCCCGCCGGACAGGGAGCGAGGGTCAGCATCCGCGAGGCCGGTGAGGCCGACCTGGCTCGAGCAGCTCCTCGAGGTCGAGGTCACCGATTTGCTCCCGCGCTCATGCCCCAGGTGACATCTTCGGCAACACTCTGTCCGGAGAACAAGGAGTTCTGAGCGCTGCCCCACGAGCGCGGTCCCGCCAACGACCCCGAGGACGCCGCCGCCCCTGGCGCGTCCCAGAGCCAGGGTTCAGCGCCCGCGAGGAGGAGTGCGAGGGTGGACTTGCCCGAGCCGTTGTGCCCGACGACGACGGTGAACTCGGGGCGCTCGAGGCTCAGCGTGACGCCACGCAGGGCAGGGTGGTCGGCGCCCGGGTAGGTGAAGTCGACGTCGGTGAGGGTCAGGGGCAGGGGGACGAGGCCTCGGCGCCATCACGCGCGTCCGCCGAGTGGGTGCTCGCGTCCAGGAGCGGATCCCAGCCCGCGTCGAGAGAGATGCGGCTGAGGATCGCGCCGAGGAGCCACCGGGCCGCGAGGACCAGGAAGGCCACGCCGATGAAGCGGGTGATGGGGATCCAGATCCACCACCAGTCGACGAACCATTGGCCGAGCTGGTGTCCCGCGTCGACGAAGCCCCCGGAGTGGGGGATGTGTCCAACCAGCTTGAGGATGCCGTCAGTGTCTTTCGGATACTTTCGAGGCCGAGGGTGCGCAGGTCGGACAGCACCCAGAACGCGATGCCCGTGCCGACGCCCCAGATGACGCCGAGTCCGGCGGCGACGCCGCAGACGGGCAGCCAGGAGGCGCGTTTCTTGTGGAGGAATCCGATGATGAGGCCGACGAGCGCGGCCTGGAAGGAGCGGCCTGCCGTGGCGACGCCGCCGACGGCGATGGCGAGGAGGATCGTCGAGGCGAAGGCTGCAACCGCGGCTCGTGGGCCGAAGTTTGAGGGAGACCATCGCGAGGGGACGGCCGTGGCGACCTGGAAGAAGAGCTGGAAGACGGGGGTGACCGCGGCAATGAGGCCGAAGGTGACAGCCAGGCCCGAGAGCGTGCCAGCGGTCGCCACCTCGACGGGGGTGAGGCGGCGGGCATCGCGCGCGGATGAGCTCATGCGTCTAGTCTCCCAGGCCGCGCCCACATCTGCGACCGCCGGGCTGGGAATGCAGCACAGCAGGATAAAACATGCGCGACCGAAAACACGCCCGAATACCTACTCCCGGTTGATTTCTCCGAAGGGGATGTGGACGCTCGGGGTTGAGAGGGACGCGCCTTCCACGTGGCGGCGCTGGTCGTCGAAGAAGACGTGCGGCTGCAGCACCTCCAGCATGGGGCTCCCTTCGGGAGGCCACCCAGGAAGAAGGCGTCGTTGACGCGCAGGCCCCACTGGCGGATCGAATTGATCGCACGCTCGTGAGCGGGGCACTACGCGCCGTCACGACGGCGACGCGGACCCGACGCCGGTACCCCTGCGGATCATCCACACTTTTTCGAGTCCTCGAGACCCTGAATTCTGCTGATCTTTTCCAGAAAATCAGCCATCGGCCCACGATCGAGAGGCACCTCGGCCAGGGCGCTCTCATTCTCCTGATACCCTCCAGACCCCCGGTCTGGAACACTCGCTCGGCCGAATCGTCAGCCAGCACGCCATCGAAGTCGAAGGCGATGCGCAGATCCGTATCCCCATCATCCGCCACAGCGCGCCCCACGACGCGGCCAGCCGCGAATCCGAGGCTGATCGCCTCGCGCACGTCGGCCTCGTTCGCGGAGAGGAAGAGGGACATGCGCAACGGCTTCATGAAGCGATACGGGGCGCGCCCCTGCATGAAGATCGCGCGCGTAATGTCCAAACCGTGACGCTCAACGGAACGCATCACCCGCATCCCGGTCTCCGGGTCGTTGCGCGAGAGGATGACGACCTCCACCAGGCGCTCACGATCCGACAGGTCATTCAGGTCGAGAAGGCGACGAATAAAGGGAAACGCAACGCCCGGTTCGAGGACGTCATCAAGATGTTCACGCTGATACTCCCGATACCGCTCCTCCCCCTGCTCGCGGAACACCGCGTCGGACTCTTCCAGGTCAAACAGGGCACTCGGAAGCGACCCCGATGACGAGGGCGCGCTCCAGATCAAGTTCCGCAGCCATGATGCTCCTTCCGCACGCATCTAACCTAACGACGTCAGGATAAAAACGAGCATGCTCATCTGCGTCCTCAGAACACGAACACCTGTCAGCGAGAACGCCTGAGGGACCCAGGAAAAACACCGTGTCATAACGCCGCGCTCACCCTTGTGAGGAGCACCTAATTTTGTGTAGCATCTCCCTCGTAATCCCAAAAACACGAGAGGACCCAATGAAAACCCGTCTCGCCACCCTGACCGCGATCCTGGCCACCGCCACCCTGGCCCTCACCGCCTGCGCGGGCGGCTCCGGCTCCACCGCCACCCAGTCGGAACAGACCACCCAGGAGGCCTCGGCCTCGTCGACGCGCACGATCACCGACCACGCGGGCAACGAGGTCGTCCTGCCCGCAAAGATCACCCGTGTCGCCATCGACCAGATCCCCGATCGAATCCACCCTACCCGGCCTACTTCGACGGCAAGGCCCCCTACCCAGGGCATGAGCGCCGCCCGCGTCAAGGCCATGAGCCAGACGATCGCCGCCGAGATGGCGCCCGAAATGATGCAGGTGGACACCAGCTACTACGACAAGGGCGAACTCAACGCCGAGGCCCTCCTGAACCTGAACGTCGACGTCGTCTTCTACAACGCCTTCAACAAGGAACACGGCGAAATGTTCCGCAAGGCTTCAGCATCCCGGCCGTCGGCTTCACGACGCTGGGCAACCCCTCGGAGACCCTACGCAGAGTGGATGGAGCTCCTCGAGGACGTCTTCAACGAGGACGGTCACATGGCCGACAAGATCGCGCTCGGCAGGACCCGGTCGCCGACGCCCGCGCGCGCACCGCGAAGGTCCCCGAGGACCAGAAGGTCTCGACGATGGTGCCCTGCGGCGCGGCCGACGGCCAGCTCGCGGTCGCGGGCGGCAAGGAGGGCTGGTTCACCAACGAATGGGCCGACTCGCTGAACTACACGAACGTCACGCGCGACACCGACACTCGCACACGCCCGTCACCTTCGAGCAGGTCCTCACGTGGGATCCCCAGGTCTTCCTCGTCACCGGCAAGGGAATGTCGAACATGACGGCAAACACCGTCCTGACGAACTCGGTCGAGGGCGTGGACCCGTCCACCCTCAGCTCCGTGAAGTCCGGCCGCGTCTACTCCACCGGCCTGCATGTGGAACTGGTTCACCCCAACCCGGATTCCCCGATCGTGGCGAACTGGCTCGGCGCTCCCCTGTACCCGGAGCAGTTCTCCGACGTCGACCTCGTGTCGATGACGAAGGACTACTACCAGAAGATGTACAACTTCACGCTCACGGACGAGCAGGCCCGCAAGATTATCAACCCGGACGCCGCGTCCTGATACCTGACCCCGGCCTCGTCTTCCCTATCGACGAGGCCGGGGTCCCTTGTGTGCATGACACCCGGCGCGCGTCGGGGAGAGGACATCATGAAGTCTGTACTGACCAGGAACGGGCGACTGCGCGTGTGGGTGGTCCCCACGCTGATCGCCCTCATCGTCGCGTGCGCGGTGGCAGCCATGCTGATCGGCCGTTTCTCCGTGTCCCCTGAGGACGTGGTCGCTGCGCTGCGCGAGGTTCTGGGGAGGCCCTGGCGGTGCCCCCGCGCGTCAACTCGGTCGTGTTTGACCTGCGGGCGCCGCGCATCATCGTGGCGATCCTGATCGGCGGGGGCCTGTCGGTTGCCGGCGCTCGTTCCAGTCGCTCTTTCTCCAACCCCCTGGCCACGCCGGACACCCTGGGCGTGGCGGCGGGCACGTGCGTCGGCGCGGTCATCGCACTGCTGCTGGACTGGAACCCTGATCGGCGTGCAGGCTGCGGCGCTCGTCGCTGGGCCTGGCGACGATGGCATTCACGACGGCGATTTCACGCACGCGCACGGGTTCTTTCAACGTCATCACGCTCGTGCTCGGAGGCGTCATCGTCTCCGCCCTGGCGAACGCGGTTCTCTCGCTTCTCAAACTCACGGCCGACCCCGACGAGCCAACTTCCCGAAATCACCTACTGGCTCATGGGTTCCCTCGCCGCGGTCACCTACCACCAGATCGCGCTGGGCGCCCCGTTCATCATCGCGGGCGTCGTCGTCATCGTGGCGCTGCGCTGGCAGCTCAACATCCTCTCCCTCTCAGAGGACGAGGCCCGCTCAGCTGGCGTCAACGTCTCCCTCATGCGCGCGATCCTCATCGTCGCCTCGACGGTCATCACGGCCTCGGTCATTTCGATGTGCGGCCAGGTCGGCTGGGTCGGCCTGCTCGTGCCGCACTGCGCGCGCATGCTGTGCGGACAGAACAACCGAGCGGTTATTCCCCGTCTCGCTGCTGCTCGGGTCGGCGCTCATGATCGTCATCGATACGCTCGCGCGTTCCCCTGTCGGCCTCGGAAATTCCCCATTTCGATCCTGACGGCCATCATCGGCGCCCCCTTCTTTATCGTGCTGCTGCGCCGGACGGGAGGAGCGCGATGATCAGCGTCGAAAACGCGACCTTTACCTACCCCGGCGCGCCCTCCCCAATCCTGACGAACGTGTCCTTCGAGGTGCCAGAGCGCTCGCTCCTGGCGATCCTGGGGCCCAACGGCGCCGGTAAGACAACGCTGCTGCGCACCATGATCGGCCTGCAGAAGTGGGACAGCGGGCGCACGCTCATCGACGGCACCCCCATTTCGTCAATGTCAACCCGGGCGCTGGGCCGCGTCCTGTCCTACGTGCCGCAGGCCCGCAACGCATCAAACGTGGCGCTCACCGGCCTCGAGATGGTGATGGTCGGACGCGCCCCACACATGCGCACCCTCGCCCAGCCCGGAGCGCGCGAGGAACGCATGGCCCGCGACGTCCTCGACGAGGGCGCGGGCGATGAGGATCACCTCCCACCTGGCCGAGATGCCCCTGCGCGACCATGTCGGGTGGCCAGTTCCAGATGATCCTCATCGCCCGCGCGCTCGTCGCCGACCCGCGCGTCCTCGTGCTCGACGAGCCGGAGACCGGCCTCGACTTCCGCAACCAGCTCATCGTCCTGGGCCTGCTCGAGCGCCTCGTGAAGGACCGAGGCCTCGCGGTCATCATGAACACGCACTATCCGGCGCACGCCCTGCGCGTCGCGGACCAGGTCGCGCTCTTCTCCTCCACGCACGAGGCCGTGGTCGGCCCCAGCGTCCTCCGTCATGAATGCGGGACACCCTTGCGAGCGTCTTCGGGGTCGACGTGGCGATCGGCAGCGTCGCCTTCGAGGGAGAGGACGTGCAGGCGATCGTTCCGGTTCGTCTAGTGGGGACAAGTAGCGCCATCGCGCCGAAAACTTCTTCGTCACGACTGCGCAGGTCAGCCACATTTTTGCCGCCAGTGCGGTACCGTATAAGTGTGATTTCGTACGCCCAGTCCGGGGGGCAACGATGCCGGGCAAGGGCGACGGGACCATGTCGACTCCGTAGACGGGGTCGAACGGTGCCCCAGCGTTGGGGCGAACACGAAGGAGGGCCCATGGCTACCGGGACCATCAAATGGTTCAACGACGCCAAAGGCTTCGGATTCATTACTCCTGATGACGAATCCGGCGACGTCTTCGTGCACTATTCAAACATCATCGGTCAATCTGGGCGCCGCACCTTCTAGAGGGCGAGAAGGTCGAATATGAGGCGATTGAAGGACCAAAGGGCCTCCAAGCCATGAATGTGGCACGAGCCGAGTGACACTGTGTGCCCGGGTGGAGTTCCCACTCGGGCACACTTGCACGAACTGGCATGTTCTCCGGCGATCTTAACGGATCTCCACGCATCTCTTTTTCCTTGGCAAAAACAGCGCTTTAACAGGCTTTTACAATGCTTGTGCCATGCCTTACAAGGGCTTGCGCGGTATAGACCGAGCGGTGGAATCCGCGTAGAATTGGAGCTGCACCAAGGGGGGCGACCACGAGTCAGCCCCCTTTTTTGATGCCGTCGCCCACCCGGGCGGCACGGACCAACAGGTCCACAAACACGCTGGCGTGCGGGGCGCGCTTCGCGCATCCGTGCGAAGACACCTCAAGGAGAACCCCATGAACAACATCGTCAAGGCTGAAACCGCCCCCACCATGTCCCAGGCCACCGCCTCGGCTTCCGTGCTCATGGCTCTCATCGTCGTCCTCGCGGCCCTCGGCGTTTTCGCCGCCCTGCAGGTCGCTTCCGTCGCCTCGGTCGTCTTCGCGGTCGTCATCGCTCTGACCGCCCTGATCGTCTCCCCCGCGATCCTCTCGATCGCTCGCACGCGCGCCTGAGACAATGCGGGGCGCGTGACCATCGCGCGCCCCACTCCCCGCCAGCGTGACACCACGAAGGTGTCGCGCTTTTTTTCTTTGCCTGCGCTCCCACCCCACCTCGTCTTCGATAGGCGTCACGAGCACCGTCGCTCCGCGTTCGCAGGAACCGCGCCCCTGGCTATCACAGACTCCACGAATGAGGGCGGGGACCCACCAGGATCCCCACCCCTCAGCTGTTCATGGCACAGAGTACCGTGAGCGGTCGACTACCCGGCTGAGCCTGCGCGGCAGCCTGCGCGGCCGCCGGAGCTGCGGCGGCGATGGCCTCCAGCTCCGCCTCGCCGTGAACGCCGGACACGAACCACACCTCGTACACCGAGGGCGGCAGGGCCACACCCGAGGACAGGAACGAGTGGAAGAAGGGGGCGTAGCGCCACGCCTCCTGGGCGCGCGCCTGGTCGTAGTCGTACACGCCCGAGGAGGCCGCGGCCTCGCCGAACATGACGGAGAACAGGGATCCCGTGCGCTGGACGCGGTGCGCGACGCCGGCGGCGCTGAGCGCGTCCGACACGATCGTGCTGATCTCCTGCGCGGAGGCGTTCACGCGGTCGTACACGCCCTGATCAGCGAGTTCGAGGGTACGCAGGCCGGCGACTGTCGCCAGGGGGTTGCCCGAGAGCGTGCCCGCCTGGTAGACGGGGCCCAGGGGAGCCAGCAGGTCCATGACGTCCGCACGCCCGGCCACGGCGGCCAGGGGCATGCCGCCGCCCACGACCTTGCCGAAGGTCACGAGGTCGGGCACCCAGTCGGCACGCTCCACGCAGGACGCGTCAACGAAGCCGGCGCCGTAGCGGCCCGAGGGCGCGCCGTCGACCCACCCGGCCACGGCCTCGAGGCCCCACCAGCCGGCGGGGTCAACGCGGAAGCCGGTGAGGACCTCGTCGAGGATCGCGAGCGCGCCGTGCGCGGTGCACAGGCGGCGGATCTCGCGGTTCCACCCGGGGTGGGGCGAGACCGTGCCCATGTTGGCGGGGGCACCCTCGAAGATGACGGCGGCAATACTGCCACCCACCTGCTCGAAGCACGCGCGCAGGGCGTCAACATCGTTGTAGGGCAGGACGATCGTCTGGGCGGTGATGGCCTCGGGGACGCCGGCCGACCCGGGCAGGCCGCCGGTGGCGACGCCCGACCCGGCGGCGGCGAGCAGGCCGTCGGAATGGCCGTGGTAATTGCCGGCGAATTTCACGATGAGGTCGCGCCCGGTGGCGCCGCGCGCCAGGCGGATCGCCGTCATCGTCGCCTCGGTGCCCGTCGACACGAAGCGGACGCGCTGCGCGAAGGGCACGCGCTCGCGCACGGCGCTGGCCAGCAGCGTCTCAGTTTCGGTGGGTGCGCCGAAGGACAGGCCGCGCGAGGCGGCCTCCTGGACGGCGGCGACCACCTCGGGGTGCGCGTGGCCGAGCAGCGCCGGGCCCCACGACCCGACCAGGTCCACGTAGGAGCGCCCCTCCACGTCGGTGACGCGCGCGCCGCTCGCGCTCGCGATGAAGCGCGGGTGCCGCCGACGCCGCCGAAGGCGCGCACGGGCGAGTCGACGCCGCCGGGGATGACGGCTTTTGCTTGGGAGAAATGCGGTTTCGTTAGTGGTCATAGCTACCTTCATCAGAAGTAAGAGGGATAGCGGTACGCGGATGCGCGCTCAGCGGGCCCGGCGGGCGACCTCGAGGGCCCAGTAGGTGAGGACGGAGTCGGCTCCCGCCCGGAAGATGCCGGTGAGGGACTCGTCAATGACGCGGGTGCGGTCGATCCACCCGTTGGCGGCGGCGGCCTCGACCATCGCGTACTCGCCGGACACCTGGTAGGCGGCGACGGGAATGTCGGAGGCGGCGGCCACGTCCGCCAGCACGTCCAGGTAGGGGTCCGGCGGGCTTGACCATGAGCATGTCGGCGCCCTCGGCCGCGTCGAGCAGCGCCTCGAAAGAGGCCCTCGCGTCGGTTCGCGGGGTCCTGCTGGTAGGTGCGGCGGTCGCCCTTGAGCGTGGATCCGACGGCCTCGCGGAAGGGCCCGAAGTAGGCGGACGCGTACTTCGCGGAGTAGGCGAGGATGGCGACGTCCGCGTGTCCCGCCTGGTCGAGGGCGGCGCGGATCGCGGCGACCTGGCCGTCCATCATGCCCGAGGGCGAGACCATGTGTGCGCCCGCGCGCGCCTGGGAAATCGCCATCGCCTGGTAGAGCGGCAGGGTCGCGTCGTTGTCGACGCCGCCCTCGGAATCGAGGAGGCCGCAGTGCCCGTGGTCGGTGAACTCGTCCAGGCAGGTGTCCGCGCACACGACGAGGGCGTCGCCGACCTCGGCGCGCACGGCGGCGAGGCCACGGTTGAGGATCCCGTCCTCCGCCCACGCCTGGGAGCCGATCGCGTCGCGGCGGGCGGGCACGCCGAACAGGTCGATGGCACCCACACCCGCTTCGGCGGCCTCGGCGGCGGCCCGGCGCAGCGAGTCGATCGTGTGCTGGTACTGGCCCGGCATTGCGGCGATTTCGCGGGGTTCGTCGATGTCGTCGCGCACGAAGACGGGCCAGATGAGCTTGGCGGGGTCGACGTGGGTTTCGCGCACGAGGGCGCGCATCGCGGGGGTCGAGCGCAGGCGGCGCGGGCGGATCGTCGGGATCGGGGAGCAGTCCACCCCGGCCTCGGCGAGGTAGGAGGTAACGGATTCGGGGACGGTGGTCATGAGTCTCTTTCTTCAGGTGCGTCGGCTTGGGCGGGGCGGTCGAGGGCGTCGATGAGGGCGCGGACGATGGCATCGGGTGGGGGGACGAGGCCTGGGCCGCGACCGCGATCCCCCTGCCGCCTGGCGGTGGCTGCGGTGGGTGCGCCGATGGTCACGACCCGGGTTGTGGGGGCGGCAGCCCGAGGAGCGGGGAGGGCGCGCGCCTGGGAGGAGGCGGTGAGGACCGCCGCGTCGTAGTGCCCCGCGCGGAAATTCCCCGCGATATCGGCGTCAATATCGGCGGCGCCCGGCGGGAGTGGTGGTAGGCGTCGACGGCCTCGACGCTCCAGCCGAGGGCGCGTAGCCCGTCTGGCAGCGTATCGGGCGCTGCCGCCGACCGGGGGATGAGGACCGAGCGCGCACCAGAGGCCGCGGCGGGGAAGCACTCGAGCAGCGCGGCGGCGGATCCGGCGCCGGTCAGGTCGGCGCTCACGCCCGCGTGGTCGCTGATCCATTGGGCCGTGGCCTCGCCGACGGCGGCGATGCGCGTGCCGAGCGAGCGCGCCCGCGGCAGGGCGTGCGCAACGGCCCGCGCGGCCCTCCAGGAGGAGAAGACGACCCACGCGTATCCGCCGTCAGTGAGCCGGGTGCGCGCCGCGTCGAGCTGGGCGGAATCCAGCGGCGTCGAGACGGTGAGGGCGAGAGCATCCACCTGCGCCCCGGCGAGGCGCAAAGCGCGCGCGATGGCGTCATCGGGCTTGACTCGGGTCAGGAGGATCCGCCGCCCGTTCAGGGGTGCGCTCACGTGGGGCTCGTTCACGAGGATTGCCTCGGCGCTTTCGTCGCCCCCAGGTCGGTGACCTCGGCGGCGCCACGCGCGAGCAGCTGGCGCGCCACGTCCTCGCCGAGGCGGGCGGCCTCGCCCAGACCAACCGAGTCCCGTGAGCGCGAGCGCGCCACTCGCCTCGACCCGCTCACGCCCGTCGACGCTCATCACGCGCGCGTCGAGCAGGAGGGCCGAGGAGGCCTCGTCCACGCGGGCGAACGCACCCACCGGCGCCGCGCACCCCGCACCCAGGGCGGAGAGGACGGCGCGCTCGGCGCTGGCCGCGAGCGCGGTCGGCCGATGGTGAAGGGTGCCCAGGAGGGCTCGCAGGAGGGGGTCCTCCTCGTCGCGCGTTTCGATGGCGAGGGCGCCCTGCGAGGGGGCGGGCATCATGATGGCTGGGTCGAGCACGTCGGTGGCGTGGGTATCGAGGCCGATGCGCCGCAGCCCGGCGAGGGCGAGGACGACCGCATCGAGACGCTCGCCCGTGCCGAGGGCGGAGGGCGCGGTGCCCGCGTCGGCGCCCAGGTCGATGCCACGCACGCGCGAGAGCCTCGTGGGGACGTTGCCGCGCAGGTCGCACACGCGCAGGTCGGGGCGCGCGGCGAGCACCTGGGCGGCGCGCCTGGGTGAACCCGTGCCGACGAGCGCGCCCGCGGGCAGCGACGACAGCGTCGCCCCGTCGGCCGCGCACAGAGCATCGCGGGGGTCTTCACGCTGCGGGACGGCTGCGATGCGCAGCCCCGGCGTGGGGGCGGTGGGCAGGTCCTTGAAGGAGTGGACGGCCAGGTCGCACTCTCCCCCGAGGAGGGCGAGCCGCAGCTGCGCGGCGAACACGCCGACGCCGCCGAGCGCAGCCAGGGGCGCGGCGGACACGTCGCCGTGCGTGCGCACGACCTCGAGCTCGACGCGCACGTCCTCGCCGAGGCGAGCCCCGGCCTCCTCGATCGCCCGCGCGACGGTGGTGGATTGGGCGAGCGCCAGGCGCGATCCCCTGGTTCCCAGAACGAATGTCCGCGTGGTCATAGCAGTCCTTTCGCGCCCGCGCGGGCGTGGGAGACGACGGAGGCGATGCCGGTTCCAGCGACCCAGGTGCCCGTGAGCGCCACGCCCCCCAGGGGACGCACCTGTTCCTCGAGCGCGCCGACGCGGCTGCGATACTCGGGCGGCAGGGGCGGGAGCGTGCCGTTCCAGCGGGCGAGCAGGTGGTCGGTGACGGCCTCGGCGGCGATGGTGACGCCGGTGAGCGTGCGGATGTCGCGCAGGGCCCCCTCGACGGTGACGGCGGGTTCGGCCTCGCCGAGGCGCCCGTAGGACAGGCGCAGCAGGTGCGTGTGGGGCGGGAGCTGGTCGGCGAGCCAGGGCCACTTGACGTTGAGGTGGGACAGGGCCTTGGCCGCCACCGGCCGCTCGTCGGCGGGCGCGGGCGCGACCAGGAGGCCCTGGGAGACGGGCGCGTCGTCCAGCTCGGGGGCGCGCACGGCCAGGGTGAGGCGCGCGATGGGCGCGCCCTCGGGAACGCTCACATCGGGCACGAGGCCGGGGATGCGCGCCTCGGTCAGCAGGCGCAGGGCGGCGCTGGCGCTGCAGGCGAGGACGAGGCGCTCCGTCGTGACGCTCACGCCCGGACCGTTCGGCACGGGTTCGGCTCCGGGGGTCGGCCCGGGCTTGGTCGGCCCGCACTCGAGGGTCCATCCCGTGGCCGTCGCGCCTCAGTGAGAACGCGCCCGTGCGGGTCAGGACGGTTCCCCCGGCCTCTTCGATGGCGGCCCTCAGCGCGTCGACGAGGACGAACATGCCGCCCTCGACGCAGGCTTCGGGGGTGCGGCGCGATCCGGCGGCGGCCAGGCGCGCCGCGACCGCAGCGGCCAGGGATCCGTGACGGGCAGTCTCGGCGCGCAGGCCGGGGGCGACCGTGTCGGTCGCCAGCACGGAAGGGTCGGCAGTGTAGATGCCCGCGATGATCGGCCGCACCGAGCGCTCCAGCACGGCCTCCCCCATGCGCGCGGCCACGAAACCGGCCAGAGTCTCCCCGGCCTCGTCCATGCCGATGCCGCCGCCCATCGAGCGATCCTCGAGGGCGCGGCGCACCCCGGCCTCGCCGAGTACGTGAGCGCAGTCGGGCGCGTCCGGGTGGGCCGGGATTCCCCAGGAACGAGTCGCGCAGGAAGGGGCGCAGCTCCCAGCCGCCGCGCAGGGAGGGTGCGTAGAGGCGGGCGCCCGATCCGGCGGGCTCGACCGAGGTCAGCCCCAGGGCGTCCACGATCGACGAGGTGTCGGTGCCGCGCACGACGTATGTCTCCGCGCCCAGGTCCACGTTCGCTCCGCCGACCGTGCCGCGGGCGATGAGGCCGCCCAGGTAGCCGCGCGCCTCGATCGAGGAGGGGACGCACGCCCGCGCGAGCCAGTTCCCCACGCGCTCACGAGGCCGGCGATACCTCCGCCGACGACGACCGCGCCGGGGTGGGTCGGGGATGGCCGAGCGGGGGTTCATCGTTCGTCACCCAGCTCGTGCACCAGCTCCACGATGCGCGTCAGCACGTCGGGGTCGGTCGTGGGTGGCACGCCGTGCCCGAGGTTGAAGACGTGGCCGGGGGCGGAGCGTCCAGCGTCGAGAATATCTCGAACAGCCTGTTCGATAACGTGCCACGGAGCCTGAAGCAGCGCGGGGTCCAAATTCCCCTGCACGGCCTTTCCGGGCACCTGCTCGATGGCCCACGACAGGTCCGTCTTCCAGTCCACGCCCACGCAGTCAGCACCGACCTCGGCCATGTCGGACAGGATCGGCGCACTGCCCGTCCCGAAGTGGATGAGCGGAGCGCGCTCGCCCGGTCACCGGGCTGACGGCGCCGGCGACGCGCTGCGCAACCATGCGCGAATACGGCGCGACGGATTCCCGATAGGTACGAGGCGAGAGAGACCCCACCCACGAGTCGAAGAGCTGCGCGGCGCTGGCACCAGCCTCGATCTGAGCGGTAATAAAGTCGGCGCTCACCCGCGCACACCAGGTCATGAGAGCATCCCACGCGCCCGGGTCGGACGCCGCGAGCGCGCGCGCAGCCATGTGATCGCGCGAGGGACGCCCCTCGACCATGTACGCGGCCAGGGTGAAGGGGGCGCCGCCGAATCCGATGAGCGGCGTGGAGCCCGAGCTCGCGCACCGCCGTTGCGACGCCGTCGCGCACGGACTGGGCTCCCTCGGCGCAGTCGCGCGTTCGCCCGGTGGAATCGGTCCAGGACCCCTCCCCGTAACGATGACTCAGGAGCTCGTCGATACTCTCGCGCGTGCGATAGGGATGATCGAGGACGGGGCCGACACCGGGTTCAATCTCGACACCCACCCCGGCCAGGCGCAGGGGGACCATGATGTCCGAAAAGAAGATGCCCGCGTCCACGCCGTGGCGTCGCACGGGCTGCACCGTTGCCTCGGCGGCCACGTCGGGGCGCAGGCAGGCCTCGAGCATGGGCAGGCCGACGTCGGCGCGCAGCTCGCGGTACTCAGGCAGGGAGCGTCCGGCCTGACGCATGAACCACACGGGGGTGGGCCCGCGTTGCCCGGTCAGGGCGGCGATCAGCGGGGGCGTCGTCATGTATCTCCCTTAATTTAATGATGTTTTCATGCGTTAATTCGCGCATTTCCGTTGTTTTCCAGTTTAGTTCAAGACAATTTCTCACACGTCGCAAATGCTTGGATTTACGTGTCTTTATATCCATTTATCCGCGGGAGAAGCCATTTATTTCGCCCATATGCCGAAATGACACGGCGTCACCAACATAAATGGCTTCGCGCCTCTGCCCGCGCTACCCCCGTGCCCTTAAATGGACGCGTTGTGACTATTCATGTGCTCTCCGCGGACCACCGCTACACCCCCCTCGACGACATCGCCCGGCTCTCCAGCGCGGACGACCTGGGTCCTACCCTCATGCGCTCGCTGCCGCACGCACGCGGAGTCATGGTCCTGCGCACCTGCAATCGCGTCACCATCTACGTCGACGCCCCGGCCTCGGCCGACCCCCACACGCTCAAGGACGCGGTGGAGCGCGAGCTCGCCACCGCCTCGCACGCGCAGCGCGAGGACGTGCACCTGCGTCACCTGTGGGGTCGCGACGGCCTCGTCGATCTGTTTTCGACGGCGGCGGGACTGGAGTCCATGGTCATCGGCGAGCGCGAAATCGCCGGGCAGATGCGCCGCGCCGCGCGCACGGCCTGGGAGGACGGGACCCTCAGCTGCGACCTGGGGCGCGCCGCCGAGCGAGCATCGGCGACCTCCCGCCGCGTCGCCACCGAGACCGGACTGGCCGGGGCTGGACGATCCGTCGTCGCCGTCGGCCTCGACATGGCTGCGGCTCACCTGGGACCGTGGGCGGACGCGCGCGTGCTCATCGTCGGCACGGGCGCCTACGCGGGCGCGACCGTCAGCGCCCCTGCACGCGCTCGGCGCATCGGACGTGTCCGTCTACTCGACGTCTGGGCGCGCACGCGAATTCGCCCAGGGACGAGGCATCGGCTGGGTCAGCGCCGCAGACCTTCCCTCTGCTCTGGAGCACGCCGACCTCGTGGTGACGTGCCGAGGGCTGGGAAGCCCCGTCCTGACGCGCGACATGGCCGCGCCAGGCCGGGCCCACCGTGGTCCTGGACCTCGCGCTCATGCGCGACACCGAAAGCTCTGTCGCCTCACTCCCGAACGTCACGCTCATCGACCTGCCGACCATCCAGGCCTCGGTCCCCGGCAGCCGATGCTGACGCGCTGACGCGCGCCCGCGCCATCATCGACGAGGAGGTCTCCTCCTTCGAGCGCGGCCTCGGCGCCCGATCCATGGACCCGGTCGTGCGACACCTGCGCTCACGCGTTTTCCGCATCGTTGAGGAGGAGATCGATCGCCTCGGCGAGGCTCCCTCTCGACCGACGACGCGGCCCGAGCGCTGCGCCACCTGGCCGCGCGCCTCATCCACAACCCGACCGTCATGGCGCGCCGGGCCGGGCGAGGAGAGCCAGCAGGAACGCTACCTGGAGGCCCTCGGCGTGGTCCTCGGCATCGACGAGACCGCCCTGATTTCGGGGGACGACGCGGCCCCTCACGCTTTCTCGCCAGGTGATCACAGCCGTTCCCGCGGCGGCGTCTGCCCCACACGATGTTCATACACTGGGTGCGCAGGGCCCAGAAGAACGATCCACGCGCACTCGCCCCTCGGCGTTTCCTGCTACGTGATCTGGGGGTTCTTCCCCTGTACTTCTCGCTGCTCTCCCCCGCCGGCGCCGTCGAGGTGATCGTCCACCGCGCGGTGTGGGGCCTGTTCTTCTGCCTGGTCGCGCTCGCTGTGACGGGTTCGCTGGGAAAGATCCGCGCGCTGATCGCCGACCGGGGAGCCCTGTGGCGCCTCGCGGTCGCGGGCGCGCTCGTCGTCGTCAACTGGTCGGTGTACGTGTACGCGGTCCTCGCCGGCCACACAACCGACGCGGCGGTCGGCTACTTCATCAACCCCCTCGTGACGATCGCGCTGGGCCTCATCGTGCTGCGCGAGCGCGTCACCCCGATCCAGAAGGTGGCCCTGGCCCTCGGCGTCGTCGCCGTCGTCATCCTCGTGATCGGCCAGCGTTCAGTCCCCATCGTCTCGCTCACGCTCGCTCTGACGTTCGGCCTGTATTCCCTCGTGAAGAAGGACGTAGCCGCACGCGTCGACCCACTCGCGGGCATGGCGATCGAGACGGCCGCAGTCTCGCCCGTCCTGCTCGGCTACTACGCCTACCTGGCGGCCACATCCTCCACGTCTTTCCACACGATCGCTTCTTCCGACGGCTCTCGGGGTGTCCTGGGTGGTTCACCTGGCGCTCCTGGTGGGCGCGGGTGCGTTGACGATGATCCCGCTCATCATGTTCGCCTCGGCGGCGAGGGGCCTGACCCTGGGGACGATGGGCTTCCTGCAGTACCTGGGGCCAACCCTGCAGCTCCTCGTCGCGGTGTTCATCTTCCACGAGACCGTTCCGACGTTCCGCTGGATCGCGATGGGCGTCGTGTGGGTGGCGCTGAGCTGCCTGAGCGCCGACTGGCTGCTTTCCTCGATTCGCGCCAAGCGCCTGGCGCGCGCGGGTCACCAGGACTGAGGCCGGGCACGCATGGAAGGTCGGGCTACGTCGGAAACGGCGGGAGCCCCGGGAATGCCAGACCGGTACAAAACTCGCCCAGCACGCCACAAACCGCCGATTTTTGGGGCATTTTTCGTGCGCTGGGCGAATTTGTCACGCTCAGGCCGACAACAGGCCACGCAGGGCGAACTTTTTCGCGCACTGGACGCGGTGACGTCGCGATGGTGCAACCACCGCCACCACTGCGACCGCTGCTGCAGGCCAGCATGAAACCGCCGTCACCACTGCGCGCCCCTGAACAGCACCCGTTGAAACCGACGACACCTCTGCGACCGAAAAAAACACAACAAAAACGCACATTTCTCACCCGCAAAGGCGACGGTGGTTTCATCCCCAGGCACATACGAGCGAGCAAAGGCGACGCCGGTTTCAGACAACCGCGCCGCGCTCAACTACATGCCCGCTCCTCAGAAAACTCGCACGTAATTCGATCGGACCAGACCCTCAACAGCACTCAGAAACGTTGAAATACCAACGAACGCAATTCAAATTCTGAAATGGTCTCAGGGGAATTACGTGCGATATTGCTAGGGGATAGCGGTGAGCGTGCTATCCACGCACAGTGACACAGCGCCGCCGGTGTGGAGGGCGCCGGAGGGTCCGGAGGGACAGACTGCGGTGCCCGTGGGCGGTGTCAGGGCGCACGTACCGAGCCCCGCCCGATTGGAGGCTGAACTGCGCCCCGAAACTTGGACGCGTTTAATGGTAGCCGTTATGCGGCTTCCTGTAGGGCCTGATCCCGGTATTCTGCCGGGGTCAGGCCCTTGAGCTTTACTTGGCGTCTTGTTGTGTTCCAGTGCGTGATGTACGCCTCGAGGTCGGCTTTGAAGCTCTCGAAGGTCTGCCAGTCCTGGCCGCGAAAGAACTCGTCCTTGAGGTGCCCGAAAACCTGCTCGGTGGCGCCATTGTCGATGCAGTTGCCTTTGCGTGACATGCTCTGGATGAAACCGTTATCGGCGAGCGCGCTGATGTAGGCCTTGTGCTGGTATTGCCATCCCATGTCCGAGTGCAAGATCGGCTCAGCTCCTGCGGGCTTGGCGTCCATGAGCATCTGGAGCATCTCTTTTTGTTGGGCGAGGTTGGGACACATGGAGATGGAGTGAGCCACGATCTCTTTGCTGGCAAAGTCGTAGACCGGAGCGAGGTAGGCCTTACCGAAGGAGAGCTTGAACTCGGTGACGTCGGTACCGAGTTTCTGCCAGGGCCCATCGGCCTTAAAGTCGCGGCCGATGATGTTGTCGAAACTTTGCCCCACGTCCCCCTTGTAGGAGTTGTACCTGTGGTACTTCGTTTCGCGGCGTATGCCGCAGCGCAGCCCCATTTCGCCCATCATCTTTAGGACCGTCTTATCGGCGATGCGCTCCCCTTCCTCAGCGCGCAGGCACATGGCTACCTGCCTGTGACCGCACCCGTTGGGGGTTCGTGAAAAGATCTGGGCAACCTTGGGCCGCAGATACGCCCTGGTTGGCTGCTGGGGGTGAGCCAGCGCGTAGTAGTAGCTCGACCTGGCAAGACCGGCGGCCTCGAGGAGATCACACACCGCATGTCCGCGCCCTGAAAGCTCGGCGACCACTAGGGCTTTGTCCCGGTTTGGGAGCGCCTCTGCGCCTTCAGGGCAATCGATTTTTTTAGGTACGCCACCTGCGCCTCGAGCTTGCGCACGCGCTCGGCGAGTTCCTCCTCACGCGTTGGTGGCACCGCCCGCACCGACCCCTTCGGCCTGCCCTTGGGCTTGGGCTTGAGCGCCTGCGCGCCGCCCTCGCGGTACAGCCTGCACCACTTCTTCAACGATGTCGCGCTCGCAATACCGAAACGCACCATCGCCTCAGGCTTACTCATCCCACCGTCAACCACGGCCCTCGCTGCGGCGACCTTGGTCTCATAGTCGTATTTGGCCCGCTTTTACTCCCATGGCAAGAAGCCCGCCCCTCCCGATCACGCGGTACATCTTCTGCCACTCTCTCACAGTCTCGGCAGACACACCAAGCCTCCTGGCGGTCAAAACGATAGCCAAATCCCCTCTCAAACATCTCCACCGCCTGCTCCCGAAGCAAACGATCATGCCTCAACCCCAGATCCACAGACACGAAAAGCCTCCCATTCCCTGGACTTCAATTTCGATGTCCAAGAAACGGGAGGCAGTTCAGGCCGCCGGGGGCCGATCAACGTTGCAAGGCCTGGCCGCGGTGCCGGAGGGCCCGGAGGGCACGGGCGGGCTTCGAGATCGACCCACTCGAGCGAAGCTCGCGT